>Ga0157309_10000077_pt1 | contig 11649 bp, 16 predicted proteins | sample NitcycUS208509C2_FD_108383 | JGI IMG/M metagenome (GOLD analysis project Ga0157309, IMG submission 108383) | Soil microbial communities from Arlington Agricultural Research Station in Wisconsin, USA - Nitrogen cycling UWRJ-S208-509C-2 | ecosystem: Environmental > Terrestrial > Soil >... | reverse complement strand
TTATACACTTGCTTATTCACCTTTACAATAATGTAATACTTTCCACAGCGTAAATCAACTGGGACTGTTTTGATGAGTGGGCTACATTCCTTATGGTATCTCTTCTTGATAATACGGTGGTTCTTTGAATCCACCACAGTGATAGATGCATGTTTGATTGGTGCGCATGATGTTGCGTTCACGTGGATGAGGGTGCCATCACATCGTGTCCAGCTGCTAGTCACATTCACGGTTGATGTAGATGTGTAACAGCCCTTTCTCTTAGCGTCTGCCATTGGAGACAGAGCCAGCATAAGAGCAGTGAGTATAATAAAAAGCTTTTTCATGGTGTCTAGGTTTACGCAAATATACGACTATTTCATCTCAAAACCAAATAAATAAGTGGAATCTTTAATCAAGGGTGTTAAATAAAGAAAGCTGCCTACTACAGCAGCTTCATTATCAACAGATTAGAACTCAAGCTCTGGGTCTTTCTCCTTCCCTTCCAGCTCTTCCAGCAAACGCTTCTTGTCTGCATCAGTGCGTCTGTATCCACTGGAGTTCTTTCCACCCACCTTCACCTGTTGTGAGTATTCCCATCCTCCCACTTGCTGCATGATGACTTGGAGTGTCTTACCATGCGCAATACCCAGACTGGTGAGCTTCTCTCCAAAGCATTCCTTCCATATCTCTGTGGCATGTACAGACATTCTGATTTCAGTACCCTGTCCCCCTGTCCACCATTTGCTTCCATTGAGGAACTCTCTCTTACCATCATCTGACAGGGAGTTCCAGTTCTTTGGCAGAAGCTTGTCCAGATAGGTGGCAACAACCAGTGCTCTGTCGTCCTTTATAGCTGCTGCTGCTTGCATCTCCTGAGCAATCTCCTCTTCCCTATCTGTCAGGTAGGGCTTTTCGCCACCAGTATATATCACCAATGCCTCAGCCCACAGCTGTCCAATGAACTCCTTATCCCAGATTTCTGTGTCAATCACTGGTTTGCGCTTAGGTGCATTGCAAGGAATTGGCCAGAACCTTCTGTCTCCATTGATACCTTTCAGGAACTCCACCTCATTGGTAGTGCCTACGAAGATGAGTTGTCTGTCTCTGTTGGTGGTGTGCTTGTCAAATGGTATCCTTCCCTTATCGTATGTCTTGCTGAGGAAGCTTTTGATGGTGGCAGTTTCATGCTTGTTCATCTGCTCCAGCTCACCCAGTTCACTTATCCAGACATTTTCCATACTCTCTCTGGCAATCTGTCCTTTGAACTCATATTGGTCACTTCCGTACCATGCTCCAGCCAAGCATTTGAAGAATGTGGTCTTACCAATCCTCTGCTTTCCGCTGAGTACCAACACATTTTCAAACTCACATCCTGGAACGAACACTCTGTGGATTGCACCAAGGAACATCTTTCGTGTAGCAAGCCTTGTCCACTCGCAATCATCTGCATCGAAATAACGACAGAACAGTGTTTCAATCCTCTTCACTCCATCCCATGCAGGAAGTGTATTCAGATATTCCTTAACAGGATGATATTCATTGGTCTTAAAGGCCAGTCTCAGGGCATGAGCAAGTGTTCTGTCACTGCACTCCATCCTGTACACACCTCCAGCAAGGTAGTGTATCAGTCCGCTGTCATCAGCATCAGTCCAGCTATCACCTCTTCCACCATGGTTCACATACTTTCTCCATGGGAGATCATCCATCACATCTGCTCCTTCTGTGAACAGGTTGAGGGCAATCCTACCCTTCAAAAGAGGATCATTGGTAAGGATGTGTACTACATTGGTAACAGTGGGAAGAATATCAGTGGAGTTGCGTCTTGTAGTAAGTGCAAGCATCCACTCTACATCTGCTACATCTCCGTCAGTTGATACTGCTCTTTCCTGAAACATTGTCATCTTCACAGCTTTATCGGCTTCTGCTGCCTTCATCATCTCTTTGAAGGACTCCCTGTTTCCCATCTGAACATCCTCTCCTTGCTTGTCGAGGTGTCCATACAGATGGAGTCTTACCATATCAAATGCGTTCATGGTCTTCCCGCCATAAGGGTCAGTGGCATGGAATGAGTGGATATACTTTCCACCATCATACACCTCAACACCTGCCATGCTTACACTTCCAGAGTATTTGTATCTGTTACCCTTCTGTATGTACACATCAGGTATGAACTCAGCAATGGCTTGCTCAACAGTGTATGTGCGACAGAAAGCACCAATCACACCAGTCTTCAATGTCGGGTCTTCCATCATCTTCCGAGCCTCACCCAGTTGTCTTACCTTGATTTCCTTCTCCGATTGAGCATATACCCATTCAGATTGGTCTGTCCAGTCCTTATATCTGCTAAGAATACTGTCAGGTTTAAGCCTTCCTGCTTCCCCTTCATAGTGGTCTGCAAAAGGAGTGGCATCATTGCAGCAATAGGGGAGATACATGAACTGTGCTGGCTTGGATGAGCAGGGATCAAACCAATTCACGCCGTATGTGCTGTGGATTTCGTCAATCAGCTTCCTTACAATAGCTTCGTACTGTTCAGGGCTCACTGCCACTGTCAAAGGGATAACAATCCTGAGCTTCCTTTGAGCTGGAGAGTCGCTGATGGTGGAGTAGCACAATGCTTCCAGCTTGTAGTGAAGGCAGAACACATCCCAAGTGTCTTCATCTGCCTTGTCTGCATCAAGACATATCAGTTGACGATGCACAATGTCTTCGTTCTTCTTCCTGTTACCCACCAGCTTAGCACCGATGAAGCCTTTGCCATCCTTGACAGCTTTTGCTCCTTCTCCGAGTGAGTTGTAGCCAGCCATGGTGTATGGCACTGGTGTGTGACTGGACATCATTGTAACAATGTCCTCCCACATCATGCTTTTGTTCACCCAGTTGGTGCAATTAGATGCTCCTCCAATTCCAGCAGAGAAGGCAATGTCAATAGGCAGCTCTACAGCTGTGAAGATGAGGGGTTGATTCATAGTAGTTTCCATGATAATATATAGTTGTTTTGAATTGTAAGGATTAAGCTACTGCCTCTTCTTTGGTGATGAAGAGGTGTGCTGGCATGTTAAGCCAGTTGAGGATGATGAGGAAGTGTGTGGTGTCACAGGAGTATTCTCCCTTCTCTATGCGAGAAATGGTGGATTTACTGAGTCCAGGAAGCATGTCTTCCAGTTGCATGAGGGTGAGCCCATCGTTTTCACGCTTGGTCTTCACTGCATTGGCGAATTTGTGTTGATTGAACATTGTTTGGTAGATTTTTTCCTATTAGTAGGAATTGTTAGTAGAAAAAAGAAGAGAGCTTGTTGTTTCACTCCCTTATATATACAAAGGTAACACTTCCTATTCGATTTTCCAAATAAAATATGGATTAATTTTAAAAATTATTTCCACACGTTATCCACATTGTTGTGGGCTACCTGCTTTTCCAGTGAAATGGATAGTGGTCAGCGGAATACCTTCTCCTCTTTAAAGAAAACGTGGTAACACAAAAGCTGGTACTCTCTTCTGAGTTTTCCAGGACGCTAGTCCGTCCCGATCCCGTTTGAGACAAAGAAACCCAGCTGAACATAGCTAGGCTTACAATCGGAATCGGGCGAGTCGCTCTTCGAGCTCAATCTATTTGTGATGGTTGTTTGTTTGTTCCTGACTGAGACAAGGCAAAGTTACAGCTTTTTTCGTTAGGAAACAAATAAAGTTATCCACAGGCTTATACAATAATGATGGGGTCTTTGTCGTATCCGTAAGGAATACTGTCAGGATGGTACTCACCAATAGCTTTGCCTGTCATTGTGGTGACTTGAGGGCGTAAATCGTTGGGGTCCAACAATGTTATGGTTGTAAAGAGAACCCAGCGGTGATTTATATCTCTGTCAGTTTCTATATACCGAGTGGCAACAAACTCATCCTTGTCAGTGTATGTCACTGTGATGAGTGAGTTAGGCTCACCTGTGTTGAGGAAGAAGAAGTTACCTGTCACGCCAAGTGGTCCTTCATAGTATTTCCCTATGGTGAATCCCTCTGCTTCAAGGGCTTTCCTTCCACCAAGATATGCAAGAATATATCCATACACCACATCAATCTGTCTCTGGGTGCGTACATCTGTAGGTGCTTTCATTAGTTTGTATTAGTTGTTGTTTGCGGCACGTTCCCAAGTATCTATAAGGATGTTATATATACCCCTCATTTCTTCGGCATCCCCCTCCATAGCCTCAATCATGGAAGCTATCATGTTCAGAGTGGTCTCTCCTTCTGTAGTGTGGCCTGTCATATCGAAATCACAACCATTTGGCAGCACTGCTTCATCATCTTCATAGGTGTCGAAGAGAGCATTCCACTCTGCTTGCAGCATCTTTGCTCGTACAACATGCTCATTATCTGCAAGGAATACAACTCCTGCTAAATCGTGCTCTATTAATATTGCCTGAATATCAGCCAGCACTGTTTCCATTTTAGTGTCTAACATGGCCAATGAATTTATGATTGTGAATGGGATGTGTAAGCTGCCTCTGTTGCAGCATTGATTATCAATTGATTGTCTGGTTGATTCATCATGAAGAGAAACTCAGCGTAGTTCCCGACAAGGAACCCTTCCTCTGGAGTAGTCACCAATGGAGCAAGACGAGCAAAGAAATCAGCCTTGGTGCATCCACCTCTCATGCTGAGAAACACTCTCCTCACCTCACTTTCGATCCACTGTCCATGCTCTTTTGTGAAGCCAAGACAATCCTCTATTCCATTATGTTTGTCGTTCCAGTACATAAGAAGCAAAGATACGAAATGTCCAGCAGAAAACCAAAGAAAATAACGAAGAATGTGAATAAATATTCATGCATTTATTTGCATAATCGGAAATTAATTACTACCTTTGCACGATGAATTCAACAGAACATGACACCTCTGCACTATCCTGTCTAAAGGAGATAGGACTTATCACTAAGACTGCCAGACTTAATATGAGCATGAGCAGGGCAGACTTTGCTCGATCTTTGGGTTTATCTGAACGCACTGTCTTTCATTTTGAAGAAGGACAGCCAACAAACATGAACACCTTCCTTCTTATATTGTCTTTCTTTGCTATAAGAGAAAGGCTTCCTGAGTGGTTGGAAGATTGTATCCTTAACAAAGACGAAGAGAATGAACATAGTGTTTAAGGCTACAGAACAGCAGCTTGCTGATGAGAATGTTCAGAAGGCAATAGAATTGCTGGACAGGATGCTTCTCTCAACCAAGAATGGCAGCATTGCCCATTTAGAGGCTCAGCACAGGCTTGAATCATCTGAGCAGTGTGTTGTGTCCTCTTCAATGCAGGAGATCAAGGATGCCACTCAAAAGGCCATAACAAAAAACTCAGCAAACAGGGAAGAAATTGTATCCATCCTTTCTCAATGGAAAGCAGGGAGAGTGTCTGACTTGAAAGAAGAATTCTGGGATGAATACTTAATGAAAATCAACTCTCTTTAATGCATTCATTACTATCACCTTCCAGTGCTCATCGTTGGCTAATATGCACTCCGTCTGCTCGCTTGGGTAGTGGTTATCCAGATGACCCTAGTCCAGCAGCTGAGGAAGGCACAAGAGCGCACAGATGGGCAGAAGCACAGCTGAAGAGAATGCTCAATTACTGGGTATCTCCTGAAGATGAGAAGGCTATTCCTGACAATGAGGAGATGAGAATGTACATAGCTGAGTATTGCTTATACATTCAGGGATTGATTGATGGCTATCCAAACTCACAGGTGTTCCTTGAAGTGAAACTCAGGATGGATGAATGGATACCTGATGGTTATGGAACAGGAGATGTAGTAATTGTAGGAGAAGATACAATTCATTTGATTGACTTGAAGTATGGGAGAGGAGTAGCTGTCAGTGCAATAGATAACGCACAACTCAAACTGTATGCACTGGGATGCCTACATCACTTTGGACTACTGTCACACTTCAAGAACATAAAGCTCACCATCTATCAACCAAGACTTAATTCTATTACAACTGATGAGTGGGGTGTTGATGAACTGCTGAGATGGGGTGAGCGTGTTGTAAAGCCTACAGCAATTGCTGCATATGAAGGAAAAGGGGATTATGTTGTTGGAAGTCATTGCCATTGGTGTAAAGCTGCTGGTACATGCACAGCTTTGGCAAGAGCAAACACATTAGTTGCTCAGATGGAATTCTCTGAAACAACATTGACAAGGAAAGAAATAGGTGAGGTGTTGTCTTCCGCAGACAGGATCAGAGCTTGGCTCACTGCTGTGGAGAATCAAGCCTTGAGAAGTATGATATGTGGTAATCAGATAGAAGGATGGAAGGTGATAAGAGGGCGTAAGAACAGGATATGGAAGAACAAGGAAGAAGCCATTGCTCATCTCCTTTCACTGGGATACAGTGAGGAAGATATATACAAGCCACGAGTAATGCATAGCGTTGCTCAGGTGGAGAAGATGGTGGAGAAAGAAGAGTCCAAATCCTTATACAAATTCATAGAGAAGCCAGAGGGAGCTCTCAAGCTTGTCAGGGACACTGATGAAGCTGACACATGGAGCGAACTTGCAGAGGATATTGCAGCATTCAAAGCTGCTGATACAGAAACTTAAACACAATAATATATATGAAAGTAATTACAAATGTTGTAAGGATGTCCTATCTCCACACGTTCACTCCAACATCATACAATGATGGACCGCCAAGGTACAGTGCTACACTGCTAATTGATAAGAAAGATAGTGACACATTGTCAGCTATTGACTATGCAATTGAACAGTGTTGCATTGCAGGCAAGGAGAAGTGGGGTAAGGATTGGAATCCCACCAAGCTTCCACTGAGGGATGGTGATGTCGAGAAGTCTCAGGATGAAGCATATCAAAACAAATGGTATGTGAACGCTCACAGCACCAAGCAACCAACCGTTGTTGGTAGGGATACGTCTCATATCATCACATCATCAGATGAGTTCTACTCAGGATGTTATGGAAAGGCATCCATCACCTTCTATCCATTCTCTCACCCAGACCTTGATGGAATAGCTGTAGCACTCAACAATCTACAGAAATGGGAAGATGGTGAACGCTTAGGACAATCAAGTGCTGTAACAGACTTTAAATCAGACTACTAATGATAACAAAAGAAATTGAAATGAAGGACAGGTGGAAGACACCTGAGATAACACTACGCACCACTGAGTATGTTGTAGTGATTATGAAGGGAGATGAGGAGATGGTCCCATCAGAATGGGTTGAGTATGACCACGCATTCGCACAGTACAGCTATCTCCTTGTTACAATGGCACAGAAGGTGGCACATTCAGGTGGTCCTGAGAGTGACGAGCACCCTTCCTTTTCGCTGGGGATATTCCACAGACAAAGCAACAGCTACATAAAAGCTGTAACAATGTCCATACACACCTGTAAGGAGATTATTCTACAGAGAGTGGAGGATGAGTTTGCTAATGAACCTCTACCTGAGCCATCACCATGGGAAGTGGAAGGATGGGAAGAAGGAGACCCTACATATGAATAGTTCACTTTTAAAACAATCAATAAACAAATGGAGTTTAACGTAACTGTTGACACCCTCTTTGAGGGACTGTCAATCACAGAAGAAAGAGCTGAGGAGATTAACACTGCCATCACTGGTGTGTTCATGTCTCTTGCAAGCAAGACCTCCAGCACCAAGGAGATCATTGAAGAACTGAAAGACTTACCACTGAATGAGCAGGAGTCCTACTATGTAGCTTACCATGTGGGATCATTCATTGCTCGCATGGAAGTGACACGAGAGATTGCACACATGATGAAGAGTGCAGCAGATCAAGTGAAACAACAAGAGGAGTCCAGTAGACACTAACCAACACAACAGTGTTCAGGGGACGGACTTTTTTGTGCTTTCCAATGAAGGTAGGTAGAATACTAAAAGGTAGGTAGAAAGGTAGGTAGAATATTATAAATTACCTACCTACTAGAACAGCCACCACAGCGGATTACAGAGGAAAGGTAGGTAGAGTAGGTAATAAAAGTGTATTATTATAATTATAGAGAAATAGTGATAGTATGCATAAAAATTCATGAAAGATATTACTAGTCCCTATAGATTTGGGGTGTAAGAGCAGGAGATTTGTCTTTATAAAGAATTGGTGGAAAAATTACCTACCTTACCTACCTTTTGGCTGTATGCAGCCACCAGAGCGGTTCTAACAGGTAGGTAATTACTACCTACCATTACCTACCTACCTACCTTCTACCTACCCCCAGTCTTAACCAGTCTTGTGAAGAAATTTTAAAGAAACACACGAAAATATTTGCATTTTCAGTTCAAATGCATTACCTTTGCACTTACACACTATGAGCACACACATATGAAAAATGTGTCAACTCATTTACAGGCGATTGTAGCCTCTCCACACACTGGGCAGTCTACCACACGCAACACACCTAATAAGGGCAGGAAGCCACCTAAGAATGCCAAAGACAGTCAACGTAGACAGGGATGATGTAATAACAGAGATGTTATACCTCATTCATTCAGGTAAGGATAAGAAAGCTGCAAGACAGATTAATTCTGCCGACTGGCTTCTTTCTGATGGTGTGTTCACTGACTACTGGCTTGAAGCAAAGAAACAACATACTGCTCTCATGAAAGGAGCAAGAGCTGGAACAGTGGAAGGTATTCCTGAGAACAGACAGTACAGGTTTGAAGAGGAAGCTCCCAATCTACTGGACAGTAAATGGACTCCTTCAATGGAGAGCAAGCTCTTGGTTGTTGCGTCCACAGACATGAGGAGCTCCACCATCATTACAAGGAACAGAGCTTTGGAAATACTGTCAGACATTGCAGAAGGAAGAACATCCTCTACAAGGATTGACAGGAGAGGACAGGAAACATTAGTTCCACCAACAAATGCTGAACGTATCATGGCCATCAGACAACTTACAGAGATGGAAGGATGGAATGGCACAGAGGAGGAGGATTACGCGACCCAAGTTGAGTTCACTGATGCAGAATAGTAAAGCACATAAGGTAGTTATAAAGAAACCAAGTCTTCCAGAGTATCAGAGAGCGATGCTCTACTGTCCTGAGAAGCATACCATATGTGAGGCTACAACAAAGGCTGGTAAGACTTACAGCCATATGTTTTGGTTATTTGAACAGGCTCACACTCCTCCAAAGAGAGGAGCGATATACTGGTGGGTTGCCCCTATTTATTCACAAGCGAAGATTGCTTTTACAAGAATGAAGAGGGTTGTGGACGGAAAGAAAGGATACAGTGTCAATTTAACACACCTATCCATCACAACACCAATGGGCTCAATCATTGAGTTCAAAAGTGGAGAGAACCCTGACTCATTGTATGGGGAAGATGTTCAAGCAGTGGTGTTGGATGAGGTGAGTAGAATGAAAGAGGACGCCTTCTTTGCTGTGAGAAGTACAATAACAGCAACACAGGGAAGGATGAAACTGATTGGTAACGTAAAAGGAACAGGAAACTGGGCATACAAACTCGCCAGAAGGGTAGAAGCCGGAGAACTACCAGACTGGAAATACTTCAAAATTACAGCAGATGATGCGATCAAAGCTAATATACTTTCTCAACAGTCAATTGACGAAGCGAGAGCTATCTATCCAACAGGTATATTTCTTGAGCTGTATTACGGCATTCCTTTCATTAGCTCTTCTAATCGTTTTGCCTTTTCTTATGATAAAGAACGGCATATTGCGAGCTGTGAGGTGGACCCGAACTACCCTGTTTGGTTATCGTTCGACTTTAACATAAACCCTATATGTTGTGTTGTCTGCCAGATAATCAACGGTAGGATCACAGTTCCTCATTGTATCATGCTTGAGAACAGTGACATATACAAGATGTGTGCTTATATAAAGAATAAGTTCAATATCCCTGGCAAAACAAAACCCACATTCATCGTAACAGGTGACGCTACAGGTAGAGCTTCCTCAGCACTGGTTAAGGATCATATGAACTACTATCGCATCATTAAGAATGAATTACAATTAAGTATTCAACAGATGAAGCAGCCCACTGTGAATCCAAGGATAGAGGATAACCAAGTGTTACTCAATGCAATCCTTGAACACATGCCAGTGTCTATTGATCCTACAAATGCTTCTGCTCTTATATTCGACCTTGAGTTCATGCAAATGAATCCAGATGGAACAATGAGGAAGGGGAATAGAAACGATCCGACACAACGAGGAGAAGGAATTGATGCATGGAGATATTTTCTGAATACAAATTTCAGTAGATATGTATCACAGCTTCACACACAACCAGATGAAACCAGACGCCCTGTAAGACAACCAATACAAATGGTAAGATAATTTCAAAAAAAAACTCATTTTTATTTGGTACTTTGGATAAGAACACGTACCTTTGTAGTATGAATAAATTATCTACTACACGCGGAGGAACCATGGTTGTGTTCCTTAATCGCAGGTTCTACCTCACCAAAGCAGGGTACTACAGGAATGACAAAGATGGAGGAGAGAGAATGCTTCATCGTGCAGTGTGGGTGTTTCATAATGGAGAAATACCGGAAGGATACCAGATACACCACATAGATCACGACAGAGGTAACAATGATATAAGCAACCTCCAGCTTATGTTGACAGCAGACCACGCCAAGCTCCACAACTATGGGAGAACCAAAGAGTTCATGGAAAATTGGCAGAAGCTGGGAGTAGAAGCAGCAAAGGAATGGGCAAAGACTCCAGAGGGAAAAGAGTATAGAAAGCAACACGCTAAGAAGGTGAAGCTGGGAACCATGACATTTGGTGAAGCTGAATGTGAACAGTGTGGATGTACCTTCACTAAGAAGACAACAAGAACAAGGTTCTGTCAAACAAAGTGCTGGGATGAATGGAGACACGAAAATAAAGAGGATGTGGAGATTGTTAAGTGCAAGACTTGTGACAGTGAGTACGAAAGAAAGAAGTACACTGCAAGGAAGTATTGCTCAAAGGAATGCAGACCAGTACCCAACTCCTATAAAGCAAAACATTCTAAGCCTTCTGATGAATAATTCTTTTAATAGATTTGGAATCCTGACTATTTTTTCATATCTTTGTATATAGTTTATGAGCCTACTTGTGCAGATTATAGTGGTGGCACTTTTTTCCATGTTTGTATATGCCTGTACTCAACAGGGTATGATACTTCATTGGATACGGAGACTCATGTTTCGCTTCCCACCATGGCTGACTAAGCCTCTCATAAACTGCACTGTCTGCATGGCTCCTTGGTATGGCTCTCTACTCTTCGCAGTGGGGGCCATTCCGTTTGTAGGATGGATACCAATGCTGCTGGTGTTAGGTTGTGCAGGTGGACTCAACTATGTGTTAGTCAACCTATTCAAATACAACGAAGATGATGACTGACATAGAAGAAATGCTCAGGCAGAAAGGATGGAGACTCAATGACAGATGTAACTGCTCAGGCAATCTCAAGCATTCATACAGAAACACTGAACACAAGACATTGGAGCTGGACTACTGGCCAAGGAAGGGTAGGTTTAGGGTGACATACCTTGGGACATCCACAAAGATTCCCATAACAAGTGTTGCAGATTTGGAAAAAACATTGAAGGAGCTGCAATAAATTCCCTATCTTTACAACTCAAACAACTTCAATGAAACAAGTTCCTACAGATGTAAAGACACCAACCCTCA
>Ga0157309_10000068_pt1 | contig 11887 bp, 10 predicted proteins | sample NitcycUS208509C2_FD_108383 | JGI IMG/M metagenome (GOLD analysis project Ga0157309, IMG submission 108383) | Soil microbial communities from Arlington Agricultural Research Station in Wisconsin, USA - Nitrogen cycling UWRJ-S208-509C-2 | ecosystem: Environmental > Terrestrial > Soil >... | reverse complement strand
CGGCCCGGCCGCTTCGACCGCCAGGTCGTTGTGCCGAACCCGGATGTCGTTGGCCGCGAGAACATTCTGAAAGTGCACGTAAAGAAGGTTCCGCTTGCGCCGGATGTGAACCTCAAGACGACCGCGCGCGGTACGCCCGGCTTTTCTGGCGCCGACCTCGCCAACCTGGTCAACGAAGCTGCCTTGATGGCGGCCCGGCGCAACAAGCGCATGGTCACGCAGGCCGAGTTCGAAGACGCCAAGGACAAGGTGATGATGGGCGCCGAGCGCAAATCGCTCGTGATGACCGAGGAGGAGAAGCTCCTCACCGCCTATCACGAAGGCGGCCACGCGATCGTTGCCTTCAACGTCAAGGCGACCGACCCGGTGCACAAGGCAACCATCATTCCGCGCGGCCGTGCGCTCGGCATGGTCATGCAACTGCCGGAGCGCGACAAGCTGTCGATGAGCCGCGAGCAGATGACGTCGCGCCTCGCCATCATGATGGGCGGCCGCGTTGCCGAGGAAATGGTGTTCGGCAAGGAAAAGGTGACGTCGGGCGCGGCATCCGACATCGAGCAGGCGACCAAGCTCGCTCGCATGATGGTGACGCGCTGGGGCCTGTCGGACGAACTCGGCACTGTTGCCTACGGCGAGAACCAGGACGAGGTTTTCCTCGGCTATCAGGTTTCGCGCCAGCAGAACATTTCGGAAGAGACCTCGCGCAAGATCGACGGTGAAATCCGCCGCCTGGTGGAGGCGGGTTATGCCGAAGCGACGCAGATCCTCACGGAGAAGCGCGCCGACCTCGAGGTGCTGGCCAAGGGCCTGCTCGAGTTTGAGACACTGACCGGCGATGAGATTACCGATCTGCTTGCGGGCAAGCGTCCCGTACGCGAATCTGTCATCGAGCCCGCCACGCCGCGCTCGTCGGCGGTGCCGCCGGCAGGAAAGCCGCGGCCGCGTCCCGAGCCGCCGACCGGCGAAGTCGCGCCGCAGCCGCAGGCGTAAGCAAACCTTGTTCTCATAAAGTGAGCATAGCCGCCTGAAGGGCGGCGTGCTTTCGTGCGCCAATGCCGCTCCAATCCCGTGTCTCACCCTTCGGCGAATTATTTGCGACGTCCGCGCGCGGCACGGTGATGGGAAACCGGGGTGGGCGGCTGCATGACGCACAACGGAAACTGAGCGCGCGCCGTTGGGTCAACCGCGCCTGGATCTGTTGCAAGCTCACCTTCAACGACCGCCACCGGAAGGTCTGGGGCAACAGCTATACCGAGCTGTTTTTCCTCGATGAAGTTACGGCCTTCGCCGCGGGCCACAGGCCCTGCTTCGAATGTCGGCGCAAGGATGCCGAGCGATTCGCGCTTTTATTCTCTGGCAAGACACAACGCACACCGGCTGCGGTGATGGACGAAATTCTTCAGGCCGAACGGCTCGACGGAAAAGCCAAGCGGAGCCACCGCACCAAGCTCGACAGTCTTCCTGACGGCGCGATGATCTCCATGGATGGGCAAGCATTTGCCGTGCGGGGAAGCCGACTGTGGCTCTGGGCGCCGGATAGATATTTGCAAAGCCGGTCGCGCCCGCACGGAATCGAGGTCAATGTGCTGACGCCGCAGTCGATCGTTACAGTGCTCAGGCGCGGCTATGTACCGCTCTGGCATACGAGCGTTACGCGCTAAGCTGGCAGGGAAGAAAGGTCTGGAATGTCGACGCCCGCCCTCCAACGCCGCCGCGACTATGACGGTCCCGCACTTTTCTCGTATGGCTTTCGCCCGTTCTTTCTGGCGGCAGGCCTCTGGGCGATCATCGCCATCCTTGTCTGGATTCCCCAATATATGGGCAAGCTGAGCGTACCGACACATCTGAGTCCGCTCGATTGGCACATTCACGAGATGCTCTATGGCTATGTCGCAGCGGCTATCGCCGGCTTCCTGCTCACGGCGATTCCGAACTGGACCGGGCGGTTGCCGGTCAATGGTTGGCCGCTCGCCGGCCTTGCCGCCCTTTGGCTCGCCGGCCGCCTTGCAATCCTGATTTCGGCGCAGCTCGGCGGACTCCTCGCGGCGATCATCGACACAGCTTTCCTTGTGACGCTTGCGATGGTCGCGGGGCGCGAGGTCGTCGTGGGCGAAAACTGGCGAAATCTTCGCGTGCTGGGAATTCTCGTCGTGCTCGTCCTCGGCAATATCGTCTTTCATGCCGAAGTGCTGATGACGGGCAACGCCGACTACGGCACCCGCATTGCCATCGGTGCGGTCATCCTGATGATTTCACTCATTGGCGGACGGATCGTGCCGAGCTTCACTAACAATTGGCTCACCCGGAACAATCCTGGCCGGATGCCGGTCCCATTCTCGCAGTTCGACCTGGTGGCGCTCGTCATCAGCGCGTTTGCGCTTGTCACCTGGATCATCGCGCCGGCGCACTGGCTTTCCGCATTGCTGCTGATCGTCGCCGGTTGCCTGCAGGCAGTGCGGCTGGCGCGCTGGGCCGGCGATCGCACGGTCGCTGACCGCCTCGTGCTGATCCTCCACATCGGCTACGCCTTTGTGCCACTCGGGTTCATCATGATTGGTTTGGCGGCTTTCGTTCCGGAGGTGCCGGCGACCGCGGGCATCCATGCCTGGACGGCCGGCGCCGTCGGCCTGATGACGGCCGCGGTGATGACGCGGGCCACCCTCGGCCACACCGGGCAGCCTTTGCAGGCCGGACGCGCCACGCAGGCGATTTATGCTTTGCTTCTCGCGGCGGCACTGGTTCGCATCGTGGCGGCCTTTATCGCTTCGGTTGATCTGCTCGAATTCGCGGGCCTTTGCTGGACTGCGGCTTTCATCCTGTTCGTGCTGCTTTACGGCCCGCTGCTGGCGCTGCGCAGTCCCGGTTGGAACGAAGCGCGCCGCTAGCTCAAGGCGGCTCAATCGGACTTGGCTTTTCCTGGCGGGCGGTTTCGCTCCAGGCGAAGATGACGATCGCGGCCATGATCACGAGCATTGCTGCGACCAGCGCAACGCAGGTCGGCCAGCCGCCCAGCGTCCAGGCGATCGCGCCTACCGCGGCCCCGAAGCTGCCACCGAGGTAAAACCCGGTCACGTAGAGGCCGACCGCGGATGAGCGCCCCGCCTTGGCGGTGACTGTCACGTAACCCGTCGAAACGGCCTGGCATATGAGGCCGCAACCGGCCCCGAGCGCGAGGCCGGCAACGATAAGCGGAAGTGACGGCGCCAGCGTGAGCGCAATTCCGGCAAGCCACACCGCGATCACGCCGACCATGAATGGACGCCGTCCAAACCGGCCGACCGCCCAGCCGATCCAGGGAGTTAGCACCGAGCCGACGAGATAAGTGACGAAGAGCGCGCCGAGCCAGCTGGCAGAGAGATTGTAGGGAGGGGCGGCGAGGTAAAAACTGATGAAGGTGAAGGTGCAGATGAAATTGAACAGCACGCCGAAACCGACGGCGAAGGTCGCGACCAGCTGGCTGTTGCGAAAATGCCCGAGCATCTGACGGCCCGACGCGCGCAAGCCTTCCGAGCGCACGAAACGCCGCTCGCGCGGCAACAGGAACGCGACCGCGACGGCGCCGACGGCCGCGACGCCCGCGAGCACCGCAAAACCGGCGCGCCAGCTGATCAGGTCGGCGATCACCCCGGTGACCAGCCGGCCGCTGAATCCTCCGAGACTCGATCCCGACGAATAGATGCCCGCGGCGGTCGTTGCTTCTTTGGCCGGCCATTCGTCGCCGATATAGGCAACGGTCACGGCAAAGATCGGCGGCAGAACGAGCCCCTGCACTGCGCGCCAGAAGATGACCGCGGACAGGCTTGTCGACAGCCCGACCATCAGAGTCGGAATGACCAGGACGAACATGGCCGCGACGATCACGCGCTTGCGGCCGAGTACGTCGGCCACCGCGCCGGTGAAAGGAGCGGTGAGGGCGACCGCCAAAGTGCTGACGGTGATGATGGTCGAGACTTCCGCTGCGCTGGCGTGAAATTCCTCGGAGAGAAGCGGGAGGATCGACTGCGGCGAATAAAGATTGATGAAGGCGCAATACCCGGCCAGGCCGACCGCGAAATGACGCGCGGAGTGCGTTCGGCCTCTGGCAGTGGCGCTCATAAGGGAGAACCTGGCGGGCGGGTATCTGTCAACGCTGGCAGCTATGCCTTGGTTCGCTGTCCTTCGCCAAGGGAAAAGATGGCGGGACTGCGGCTCGCACAATGCATAGCTTTGTCATTCGAGGTCGAGCGTCACTCTGGCACGAATGTGGGTTTCTTCCGGGGTGCCGGACGCATCGACTCTCGTCCAGTTGACGTGGCCCAGCTCGAACTTTTCCTGGTCCTGCACGACGGCCGCGTTTGCGTCGGACGCGTCGCCTGTCCGCGCGCCGACCCGCTCAAGCCGTGACTGCAGGTCGGCGGTGAGAAAAAGACCGTAAAAATCGACGGAATCCGCCGCTTTCGCGACGTCTGCGCGCTCGCCGGGCCGTGCAAACACGGCATCAACGATTGCCGAATGCCCTGCCGCGACGACGCGCCGCGCCTTGGCGGCAAGCGTGGCGTAGACCTTGGTAGTGGCCTCGGCAGTGTACGCCGACTTCGGCAGCGTCTCGGCCTCGGCAACGCCGAACATTACCTTGCGTTCGATATCGCTTCGCAGCACCACGGCACCGGGCATTGGCATGATTTCCGACGCAAGCGTGCGTGCGAGCAGGGACTTTCCGGTGCCGGAGAGCCCGCCGATGGCGACCAGTTTTGGCCTGGCTGCCTGCAGCAGTTCCCGCGCCAGATCGGCATAGCTGCGCGCGTCCCGCGACAGCTTCATGCCGACATCGGAGTGCTTGCGTCTCGCTGCCGTTACCTTGGCGCGGATTACGGCGCGCACGGACATGAACAACGGAAGGGCGGCGAGGGCATCGAGATCGTGGACACGCTGGGTCTCGATCAGATAGCGGTTGAACACGATATTCGCCGCCGGCCGCAGCCCGCGCTCGATCAGATCCATCAGCAGGAACGTCAGATCATAGAGCACGTCGCCCGTTGCAATACGGTCGTCGAACTCGATGGCGTCGAACAATACCGGTTTGTCCTCGATCAGCACGACGTTGCCGAGGTGCAGGTCGCCATGGCACCGGCGCACGAGACCTGCGCGCTCGCGTGCCTGCAGCAGCGGTTTCACGCGATCGAATGCATCGCGTGTTGCGGCGGCTAGGGCGCGCAAATCCTCCAGAGAAAATAGATCCGGCTCCGCGGCGAGCTCGGTCTCGTTTTGCGCGATAATGCCCGCCAGCGTTTCCGTGAAGTGGGCGTTCGTCACCGTCGGCGCGACGCGATGCGCGGCAGCAACGGCTCGCCCGAGCCGATCGGCGAGGGCTTCGTCGATGCGCCCGGCTTCGGCGAGCCGGTCGAGGGTCTGGTTTTCATCGAACCGCCGCATCTCGACGGCCCATTCCACCGGCTCGCCCTTGCCGCTGACCGCAAGCCGTCCTGCACTGTCGCGCGTAATGGGCACGGCACCGCGGTAGATCGCCGGTGCAAACGCGCGATTGACCTTGATCTCAGCCTCGCAGGCGGCCCGGCGTTTGCCGAGTGTCGAAAAATCGAGGAAGGGAAAGCGCACGGCACGCTTGATCTTCAGCACGCGGTCACCGGCCAGAAAGACCAGTGCCGCGTGTGTGTCGATGCGTTTGACTGGCACGCCGCCATGGCTGCCCGCATCGCCCAGAAAATCGATCACCGGCTGTTGCGCCTCGTCACTCATCTGCGACCGCGGACATTTGTCAGAGTGAATATGTATCAACTCGCCACGAAAAGAGGAGTTGCAACCGAACAAGTCTGAAGTCTATTGACCGCTGCGCGTGTTGCCGGGAAAGTGCGCGCCTGACCGCCTCAGGCGGCTTTTCCAAGGGAGGTGCTTAGTGATTATCGATCACAGGACTTATCGGATTCTTCCGGGCAGGGTGCCTGCGCAGCTGGATCTCTACAGCAAGCTGGCCTATCCCGTGCAGCTCCGCTACATGGGCGAACCGCACTACTATCTCGTCAGTGAGACGGGACAACTCAACACGCTCGTGCACGGCTGGGTCTACGACAGCGCCGGTGATCGAGAGCAGAAGCGCGCCAAGATGATGCAGGACCCGGACTGGAAACACTTTCTCGCGGAAAATGCGAAAGCGGGAAATATCACAGAGCAGGTCAACTGGCTGATGACTCCCGCTTCCTTCTCGCCGAAGATTCCACCCGCGAAGATCGTGAAGTAGCCTCAATGCGCGGCAAGGACAACGCACGTTCCGGCGGCGAAATCCTGATCGATCAGTTGTCGATCCATGGCGTGCGCGACGCATTTTGCGTGCCGGGCGAAAGTTATCTTGCCGCGCTCGATGCTCTCTATGGAAGTGACATCAAGCTCACGGTCTGCCGTCATGAGAGCACCGCAGCCATGATGGCGGAGGCCGTGGGCAAGATGACCGGCCGGCCCGGCATCTGTTTCGTCACGCGCGGGCCCGGCGCCAGTAACGCGTCGGCCGGCATCCATATCGCGCGCCAGGATTCCTCGCCGATGATCATGTTCGTCGGACAGATCGGCCGCGACATGCGTGACCGCGAGGCATTCCAGGAGCTCGATTATCGCGCCGTTTTCGGGACCATGGCGAAATGGGCAACGGAGATCGATGATCCGGCGCGCATCCCGGAAATCGTTTCGCGCGCCTTCCATACAGCCTGCAACGGACGGCCTGGTCCCGTGGTGATCGCGCTGCCTGAAGACATGTTGACCGAGCGCGTCGCGGTTTCGGACGCGTCACGATTCGAGCCGGTGGAAACCTCGCCCGGCCAATCTGAAATGAGCCGGCTGCAGAATTTGTTACGGAGCGCAAAGCACCCGATCGTGCTGATCGGCGGCAGCCGATGGAGCGAGCAGGCGAGCGGGAGCCTGATGCGTTTCGCCGAGCGATTTGCGCTGCCGGTCGCGACGACATTCCGGCGCGGCCACCTGATCGATGCAATGCATTTCTGCTACGCCGGCGACTTCGGCATTGGACCAAACCCGAAGCTGCTCGCGCGCGTGAAGGGTGCCGACCTGGTCCTGTTGATCGGTGGGCGCTTCGGTGAAATGCCGTCACAAAGCTACAGCGTGTTCGATATTCCAGAACCGCAGACCAAGCTCGTGCACGTGCATCCCGGCGCCGATGAACTCGGCCGCGTCTATCATCCGCATCTCGCCATCAACGCGACGCCGACCGCGTTCTGCGCGGCCTTGGACAGCTTGCAGCCGCCAAAAGAGATCGGCTGGCGTGGCGAGAGTGATGCCGCGCATGCCGACTTTCTTGCCTGGGGGGAGAAGGCGACCGCGGTGCCGGGCGCCGTCAACCTCGGCGAGATCATGGTTTGGCTGCGCAACAATTTGCCGGCCGACGCGATCATCACGCAGGGCGCCGGCAACTTTTCCGGCTGGGTCCATCGCTTTTACCGGGTACGCAAATTTGGCGGACTGGTGGGCGCGACCTCGGGCTCGATGGGGTACGGCCTGCCGGCCGCGCTGGCGATGCAGACGCTTTATCCGGATCGCATTGTTGTCTGCGTTGCCGGCGACGGCGACTTCCTCATGACGGGACAGGATTTTGCAACTGCGATCCAGCACAAGCTGCCCGTCATCGTGCTGGTCGCCGACAACGGCATTTACGGCACCATCCGCATGCACCAGGAGCGCGAGTATCCGGGCCGCGTTGTTGCGACCGACCTGTGCAACCCGGATTTCGTGGCCTATGCACTGGCATTCGGCGGCTACGGCGCGGTGGTGGAAAAGAGCGCGGACTTCCCGGCGGCTTTTGCCGCCGCGCGCGCCTCCGGCAAACCGTCGATCATCCATCTCAAGATCGACCCCGAGGCGATCACTCCGGCCACGACACTCTCCGCTATTCGGGAAAAGTCGCTCACCGCGGGCGGTGGGAAAAGAAGTTGAGTCTTTTGGCGGCACTTGCCACGCCGCCCTGAATCTGCGTTGAGTTGATCCATGCCCTATCGCCGGACCGAAAATGTCGTCCGCCGGCTTGCCGAGCGCGAGCAGACGATCCTCGATGCGGCACAATCGATTGCATCGGAAAGCGGAATGGGTGCCGTCCAGATTGCCCCGGTCGCGCACCGGGCCGATATCGCCGCCGGCACCGTTTATCGCTATTTTCCGTCAAAAAAAAACCTGATCGCCGAAGTGATCGCGTCCGCCGCCGGGCGCGAGCTCGCAGCCATGCGGGAGGCTGCCGATGCGGCACCGGGCCCGCTTTCGGCGCTTGCCGCCTGCATCGCCACGTTCGCGGCGCGTGCCCTGAACGACCGGCGGTTGACTTGGGCGGTGCTGGCGGAGCCGGTCGACGCCAATATTGATGCGCTGCGTGTGGAATTCCGCCGCGCCATCGCAAGCGAGTTGGCATGGCGGATCAATGTCGCACTCACCGGCCAGCATTTGCCCGATCAGGACGCGCGCGCGACCGCGCCTGCGATCGTCGGTGCACTGCTTGAGGGGTTGATTGGCCCCTTGGCGTCGCCCGGCAGCAATATGCGCGAGGCCGTGCAGACCGTCACGCTGCTGTCGCTCCGCGCAGTGGGTGTGGTCGACGCCCGTGCAAGAGGGCTCGTCGCCCAGTGCCCGCTGCCGCAAAATCCTAATGCGACATCAGCACCGGCACCGTCATCGATTCAAGCAGCCCGCGCGTAGCGCCGCCGAGCACGAATTCGCGCAGGCGCGAGTGGCCATAGCCGCCCATCACGATCATGTCGGCAGAGGAGTCGGCAGCGTGAGACAAAATTGTTGAGGGCACGTCGTTGTCGGGCGAGGTGATGCGCTTGATGTCAACCTTAAGTCCATGACGCGCAAGGTGCTGGCCGAGATCGACGCCCGGCAGCTCGTCGGCCTTGGCTGGTTTGTTTGAAACGATCACGATCTCGACCTGTTTTGCCTTTTTCAGGAACGGCATGGCATCGGCAACCGCGCGGCTGGCAGTCCGGCTGCCGTCCCAGCACACCATGATGCGGTCGAGGTTGGCGCCGCCGGTCTGGATGTAAGGCACGAAGACCACCGGGCGGCCGGATTCAAACAGCACGCCTTCATCGACGACCTGGTCAGGCAAGGAAGGCTTCCGTCCAGGTTGCCCAACAATGGCAAGATCAAAACGCCGGGCAATCCTGCCGATCTGGTCGGCGGCGCCGGCAACGCTTGTCGTGATGAGGCGGGATTCCATTGAGATGCCCGCCCGCTTCGCCGCTTGCTCAAAACGTGCAATGGTCGCATTCGCCCGCTTGTTCGATTCAACGCGCTGGCCTTCGATCACGTCCGGAGGGACACCGCCCATGACCGTTCCGGGAATAACGGGTTCATAGGAGACAGCGATTCCGACCAGGTGCGCTTCAAATTTCTCTGCAACGGAAATGGCGTAGGTGCCGGCCGGATCCTGCGCGCCCAGGCCGAGGTTGACGACAATATCCTTGATCATGAACGGACCCTCCTGATCGGGTAATGCCCGACCGAGTCATGCCGCCCCGTGCCCCAGTGAACTGAATCTATTTCTTATTACCGCTGGCGTCGAATTGCTTGAGGTAGGCCCAAAGGTCGCCGGCTTCCTTTTCATTCTTGATGCCGGGGAAGATCATCTTGGTATTCGGAATCTTGGCGCGCGGATCCTTGATGTAGTCCTTGAAAGTTGCCTCACTCCAGGTGATGCCAGAATTCTTGTTGGCGTCGGTGTAGCTGTAATCGGGCGCGCTGCCCGAATGGCGCCCGTCGAGGCCATTGAGCTCGGGCCCGACTTTGTTCTTTGCGCCTTCGCCGACGGAGTGGCACGGGAAGCATTTCTTGAACGACTGCTCGCCTGCGGCCACATCCTGTGCGTGCGCAACCTGAATCATCGCGGTCACGAGCATGGCCGCAGCAAATACCGACTTCATTTCTTCTGCTCCCGTTGTGAGGTTGGCGGCCGCCCCACGCGGAAAACGCCCGTGCCGCTACCCGGTTTCCATTGGTTTTTGCCAGCCCTATGTGTAAGCCGTCAAATGGCTGATATCGTTGTTTGGACATGACGGAGTTGCATGGAATGTCGGTGCGTATGCCCGAACTCGATGCCGGAATCCTGGGGCGCCGCGACCGCATCGTGGCCGCCTTGCGCAGCATTGTTCCCGGTGAGGGGGTCATCGCGGGCGAACGCGAGATGCGGCCCTATGAAACGGACGGTCTGACCGCCTACCGGCAGCTCCCGATGGTTGTCGTGCTGCCGGAGACCACCCAGCAGGTCGCCGAGGTGCTTCGCTATTGTCACGATGAGGGCATCAAGGTGGTCCCGCGCGGGGCCGGCACGTCACTGTCGGGTGGCGCACTTCCGCTTGGCGACGGCGTGCTGCTCGGCATGGCCAAGTTCAACCGGATCCGCGAAATCGACTTTGAAAATCGCGTTGTCGTCGTCGAGCCGGGTGTCACCAATCTGGCTGTTACCAACGCCGTCGCGGATGCCGGCTTTTACTACGCGCCGGACCCGTCCTCGCAGATCGCCTGCACGATCGGCGGCAACGTGGCCGAGAATTCCGGCGGAGTGCATTGTCTCAAATACGGCATGACGACCAACAATCTGCTGGGATGCGAGATCGTGCTCATAACCGGCGAAGTGCTGAACATCGGCGGCAAGCATCTCGACGCGCCGGGATACGATCTTCTTGGCTTGATCACCGGCTCGGAAGGGTTGCTCGGCGTGGTGACGGAAGTGACGGTGCGCATACTGAAGAGGCCGGAAACGGCGCGCGCGCTGCTCGTGGGTTTCCCGTCGTCGGAAGATGCCGGCGAATGCGTTTCACGCATCATCGGCGCGGGAATAATTCCGGGCGGCATGGAAATCATGGACGGGCCGGCGATCGCGGCAGTTGAGCAGTTCGTGCACGCCGGCTACCCGCTCGACGTCGAAGCGCTTCTGATCGTTGAGCTCGACGGGCCTCCGGCGGAAGTCGATCATCTGATCGAGCGGGTCGAGAAAATTGCACGCGATTGCCACGCAACCTCGTGCAAGGCCTCGCGTTCGGAGGAGGAACGGCTGCTGTTCTGGGCAGGCCGCAAGGCCGCATTTCCGGCGGTCGGGCGTATCTCCCCGGACTACTATTGCATGGACGGCACCATTCCGCGCGCGCAGCTGCCGCTGGTGCTCAAGCGCATGAAGGAGATGTCAGCGAAATACGGCCTGCGCGTCGCCAATGTTTTCCACGCCGGGGACGGCAATCTGCATCCGCTCATTCTCTATGACGCAAATATTCCGGGCGAGCTGGAGAAAACCGAGGAATTCGGCGCCGAGATCCTCAAGCTATGTGTCGAGGTCGGCGGCGTGCTCACTGGCGAGCATGGCGTCGGCGTCGAGAAACGCGACCTGATGCCGACAATGTTCTCGGAGATCGACCTCAATCAGCAGCAGCGGGTCAAATGTGCCTTCGACGCCAAAGGCCTGCTCAATCCCGGAAAAGTTTTCCCGCAATTGCACCGCTGCGCCGAGCTCGGCCGCCTGCACGTTCATGCCGGCAGGCTGCCGTTTCCCGATATTCCGAGGTTCTAGTGATGCGTTTCGGCCTGTTCTGTTCGCCAAAAGCCGATGCTCCCGGATTTCGCCCCGAAACCGGGCGTGGATTCTTCGACTATCTCGAATTTAACGTCGAGGCCGAGGCGCTGGGCTTTCATTCGAGCTTCTCGGTCGAACATCATTTCAGCGGCTGGAACCAGGTGTCCTCGACCCTGATGCTGCTCAGCGCGCTTGCCATGCGCACCCGAACGTTGCGTCTGGGCACCGCGGTGATCGTGCCGCCATGGCACAACCCGGTGCTGCTTGCCGAAGAAGCAGCCACGCTCGATCTTCTCTCGCGCGGCCGTCTCGATCTCGGCATCGGCAAGGGTT
>Ga0157309_10000059_pt1 | contig 12401 bp, 22 predicted proteins | sample NitcycUS208509C2_FD_108383 | JGI IMG/M metagenome (GOLD analysis project Ga0157309, IMG submission 108383) | Soil microbial communities from Arlington Agricultural Research Station in Wisconsin, USA - Nitrogen cycling UWRJ-S208-509C-2 | ecosystem: Environmental > Terrestrial > Soil >... | reverse complement strand
GTTTTGTGCGGCCGCGCCGCCCCGCCCGCCGTTGTGTGGGTTTTTGTTTGGCGGGGGCGCCGCCCCCCCCCCCCCCCCCCCCCCCGGGGTTTGGTTTTTTTTTTTTTTTTTTTTTTTTTTATACTAACAACTATATAGAATCCCACTCTAACGAGATGTCCCCTAAAGAGGACACCTCAGGAGGACTTGACACAGGAGGGGAGGGTGTGGTATCTTGGGTCCGGGGGAGGGAGGTCCGCTTCGCGGACGGTCGTAAACTGTTATCCTGTAACGACTTAGGGTGACGACCCGACTCCAACCAATAAGAGCCAGATAAGACCGCAATCCGGGAACAATAGCGAACCCGATACGGGTGCAATGGTAACAGTTTCGCAGCACCCACTGAAAACCGGAGCAATAAAGTGCCAAACAGTAAACTTTCTGAAGCAGAACGTATCGAGCTATTCCGTAAGCTCGCCTGCCAATTTGAGCAGCGCGATAGGCAATATGCAAAGGAAATTCAACACTACATTAACGCAGTGCTTGAATCCGACTCAGCTGATGACCTCGGACCTATCGAAGTTGCAATGTTTGCCCGCGAGGTATTGGAATTCGCGGCTACATTCGCTAACGCCATTGAGCCATACCGTCATTCACTTGACTGGATGGGCTTTGCAACCCGGTTGATTTCTGTAATGCATAACAGCGCTGTGGAAGTTCGGCGCATTGCTATGGAATCCGGCGTCGAGATGGAAGATCCGGAAGCAATTCATGACCTCAAGAGAACGGCGGAGAAAGACTCGCTGTTTGAACACTTTGATTTCGGTGGTAAGAAACACTAATGGCAGACAAATCCGATAGTCCAACGCTTTTCTCTCCGGGTCTAATTCAGAATGACCTGAGGAAGCGCCTTATGGAATACATCGCTAAGAACCATACTGATTTCTTCAACCAAGAGGTAGAGGAAGTCAAGAACCTGTCAATCGAGGAAGTAAAAGCCCGCATAGAACATTGGGCTGAAGCTTTCTTTACTATCGACAAAGAGCACGCTAAGACCAAGATCAAACTTCAAGCTGCTAGCAAGGACTTTAACGAGAAACTTGCCAAGCTGAACGCACAGCAGCGTGAAGATCTCCGCATGTCAGATGCTAACTACGTGCCCGGTCCAGATCTGGGCAATCCTATGCATCGTAAGGCACAGAAGAAAATCGTAGCGAAGAAATCCCTTGAAGATGACCTCAAAGCACTACTCGGTGACAAAGCCGAATCTGCACTCTTGAAACTTATGGGCGGTGGACACATCATCCCGGATAAGAAATGAATACACTACTTCTCGTATGGTCAGATCAATTTGGATGTTGGGCAGCGCACAGTATCCATGAGAATGCCCACGACGCGCTGGAAACTGCAGTAAAGAACGGCATTCTCCAATTCCGAATCGAGCCAGCATAATGTCTAACAAATCTGAATCTGAAGCAAGCACTGGATTCCTACTCGTATTTCTGTTTGTGTCTGTAGGCTACGCAGTAATCAAGCTGCTTGGTCAACTCTGAAAGCCCGGCAAGAAACTAAAACAATATGACAGAGCACATCAAATGCCCTGTATGTGATAAGATCGCAGTTGAGGTTAGTCAGATTCATCTCTCGAAGGAGACTCTGATTAAGCTCCGCTGCGGTCATGTCATGAAGCAGGCGAAGATACTGGTTAAGGAACCGCCAGCATCCTTACCCGAATTCAAGTCGAAGTCTGGCAAGACTCCGTTCCCGTTTCAGAACGTTACTATCGAGTTTATTTTCGCCGCGGGAGGCCGCTGCCTTATCGCACACGAGCAAGGTCTAGGCAAGACTGTTTGTGCTCTATGCGCGCTAGCGAAAGCTGCTAGTATGCTTCCGGCCTTAGTTGTTTGTAAGGGCAACCTGGCTATTCAGTGGATGAAACAGTCATGCGATTGGTTGCCGGGTGATGTTTTCCCACAAATCATTGAGACATCTAGGGATTTCATACTCCCAAACATGCACCTCTACATCATCTCCTATGATCTTCTCAGGCGTATGCCTGAAAGTTTCTTCGAGAGACAGTTTACTACCGTTATACTCGATGAAGTTCAGCACATCAAGTCCACATCCAGTGCCCGCACAGACAAGGTTCGTCATATCTGTAGGAACGCGAAGCACATTATCGGCCTTTCCGGCACGCCGATTAAGAATCATGCAGGTGAATACTTCACGATTCTCAATCTACTGAAGCCTGAGCGGTTCCCAAGCAAGGAATACTACTACCACAACTTTGTAGACACTTACTGGAATGGCCGGGCTTTCGCGGTCGGTGGCTTGCAAGATCCCGAATATTTCCGCCAGCGAACTAAGGACTTCATTATCAGGTATGAGCAGAAAGAAGTCTTGCCTGACCTACCAGCGTTGAAGCGTAACTTCCAATACTTCGACATTGATAAGGTCATGCGGGATGCCTACAACAAGCAGGTGAAAGAACTGCAAGACTTCATGGATGAACATGAGGACGGCGCGTATTCATTCCAGAACTACAGCGCGGTTATTGCATATATCACTAAGATGCGCCAGATTACCGGCGTATCGAAGGTTGCTTCTACTGTGGAATACGTGCAGGAGATTCTGGAGAATACAGATCAGAAGGTCATTATCTTCCTGCATCATCACATCGCCCGCGATTTAATGTTTAGGGCATTCGACGCCGCGCAGGTCAAATACCTAGCCATTACCGAGTCTGATAACTCGGACAAGCGTGACAAGATCAAGCAGCAATTCATTAACGGTTCCGAACGTGTCTTGATTCTCGGCACGCTTTCCAGTGGCGAAGGTATCGATGGTCTACAGGAAGTTTGTAACCGTATGATTGTCATGGAACGTCAGTGGAATCCAGCCAATGAAGAACAAGCTGAGAAGCGCCTGCACCGCATAGGGCAAGACAACCCAGTTGACGTTGACTACCCTATTGCATTGGGAACTATCGACGAATTCTTCACGGAACTCGTCGAGAAGAAACGTCAGTGGTGCAAGGAAACATACGGTGATTCCGGTCAAGTCAAATGGGACGAAACCAGTATCATCAAAGATCTAGTCTCATCTATCACTCAGATTCGTGGCGGTAAGAAATGGGCATTGGCATAAAGGCACACAAAGACTTTCAGATTTTCCTGGCCGGATGGAACGCCCGGTTGAAATTGGAAAGCATTAGGAAAGAAATCATTCTTCCTTCCGAAATCACGATCGCTTCGGAAGCATTCCAAGACTGGAGAACAACCCTTATGGCAAAGCAAAAACAATCGCGGGGTTTCGCCAGTATGGACCCTGAAAAGCAACGCGAAATCGCTCGGCTAGGCGGTAAAGCTGGTCATCGTTTGGGCCGCGCCCATACGTGGACTAGTGAGGAAGCTCGTAAGGCGGGACAAAAAGGCGGAGCGGCCACCGTTAAGGCGAAGGAGAACAAACAATGAGGTATTCAATGTGGGACGGTAACGACAACTTCGTTAACTGGTTCAATTCCGCGGCGGAATGTTTGGCCTATGCTGAAAAGCATATGCTCCTGAAGTTCCGCATTGATTACGCGGAAACTAACAACGGGTAATCATGTTCAAGCTACCTCACGGCAAGTCCGAATACTTCATCTACACAATAGATGAACTGAAGGCATTAGGAATCGAGCCGAACCCATATCTTTACATTGGTATGGGTTGGTTCGCTTGTCCAGTGTGCGATCGAATGACTTTCTTTAAAGGCTATTCGCACAAAGGACAGGCAGACGAGTTTCTAGTGTGTGATAAGTGCAAGACTTGCTATAGAAAGAACGAGATTCCAAATGAATGAACTGATGTTCATGGGCAATCTGCTTAGTGCGGCCAAACATCACAAAGCAACTTGTAACAATGAAGACTGCGACGTATCCTTGCTAATGCTGCAACAGACTGCGGAGTATATCTTCAATACCGCATCGTTCCGTAGCATTAGGGACATGAAGGAAGGCGAAGACATTCTACGGGAATTCAAGGAGCTAAAGAAATGACTAAAACAATCGATGAAACAATCGCACAGCTAGAGAACATCGGCCAGCTAGACCCGAACTGCCTAGACTGTAAGGCATACTTCTATCCAAGATTGCGCGAAGGTATGCAGTTTCACAATATCTTCGCACCAAGGCATCAAGCTATGCTGACCTGCAAGTCTGGCAAACACAATCATTGCACGTGTGATACGTGCTTCTAATGGAACCCGAAGACTACGAAACAATTTCTCGGCTACCTCGTGAGCCGTTCATTCTTACTGAGTCGGAGGCTATTGCCCTGTGGAAATTCATGCTTGAGTGTGGTTACATTTCGCATGAGTTTCACGAGGACGTTCACAAGATTTGGAGCAAACTCGATAAGTTCGTCAATAAGACTGTTAACTAGCCGCGAACAGAGGGAACAAAGCCCGGTTAAACTTCTAATCCTTGAGGCTTGACTGGCAACGGGCTTTGTTTCTTCTATTGGAGGCTAAATGCGTTATTACTGTTGGGAATGTAGAAAGTCCGTAACATCAGAACTACCCGATGACTCAGCAATTCGTGCCGTTTTAGTTTGCCCAGAGTGCATCGGTGCAGGTAGAGTAATCTTTCCTGAGGGAAGACATGAAGACAAAGAAACGACAGATCCAGGCAAGACTGAAGAACCGCAAGCAGGTTTCCGCATCCGTGGAACGGGCAATTCGTAAGGCTGTTGAACAAACGGCGCAGCGGTTCCATTGTTCTATGGCTATGGTGCAGAACGTTGCACTAGCCGAGTTTTTTGGTATTGATCCGTTTGAGGATTTCCGTGGCGAAAAAACCGAAGCTAGGCAAGTCCGAGCAAACAAGAGTAATTCTCTCAACCGGAGACAAGTATCAGTTGTGCATTAGTAAGCCTGAGCGAGATCCCCGACATAGAGTTGAAATCGGTATCAGACTTAAGGCGGGAACTTTTGATGTGGAATCAAACTACATCGCTGTTCTTGTCGAGGACGAAATGCTACGGGTTATCATTCGTGACTTGCAATCCCGGTTAGGAACCGCACATTAAGGAACTTACCGAATGAGCAACGAACTTAACGGGAACCAATCTGGCGCGGCTAATTCTAATATTGGTTTCTCTGGCACGCAATCGGGTATGTCGTGGAACCAAAAGGCTAATCTTGTTCAGTTCTTTCGTATGTATCGTTGCATTACCTTCGTCCACGGAGACTGCACTGGTGCTGACGCAGAGGCGCACAAAATAGCCGAGAAATACTTCGAGACTCTGTTGGCTAACAAGGAAACCATAGAGCCTCGAATCGTAGTGCATCCAGCATTGAATCCAATGAAGCGGGCTTACACATTAGGACGTAAGCATGAGTTCTTAGTTGGTGATTTCTTGCTGGATGGCATCTGTTACGAACAGGTCGCCCCGCAGAAATATCTAGACCGTAACAAGCATATCGTTGACGCGACTGATATCCTTTTGGCCTGCCCTAAGGAACAAGAGATGACCATGCGATCGGGAACGTGGGCAACAATCCGATACGCATGGTCGCAAGTTCAGCGCACTGGCAAGAAAGTAATAGTAATACCGCCCAAAGGGCGCATCATTGAGATAAGCGAATAACATGGACAACATAGTCGTAGACTCACAAATGCTGAATGCTCTAAGTTCATGTGCGTATCGCATGAACCTGTCATTCATTCAGCGACTCGGACCCAAAGCCGAGATGCAAGATCCGTCTAAGGTTGCTCTACTTGAATCGGGAGATCTGCTTCATGCGATTTTTAAGGTGTTTTATACACTACGCATTGAGCGTCCTGATCTTTCTTATTCTCGTTGCATTGATCTATCTTGCAACTTCGGACGCACTTATGCCATCAAACTTAATCAAACCCTAGATGAGAGCGAAGACATTCTCTTTCATGCCGTAGAATACTTTAAGTTCTATGAGGGCGAGATTTGGGTTCCCATGCATGTGGAGAAACCCTTCGCGGTGAAGCTCTATGAGTCAGAGGAAGACAACCTTCGCATCATATATGATGGTATCGTTGATCTTATTGTTGATACTCCTGGTGGTCTATTGGGAGTTGACCATAAGAAATCTGGCCGTAAGCTCGACGGTGCTGGTCTGGCTTTGGCTAACCAGTTCAAGGGCTATGCTTGGGCGCTGAACATGCGGCACTTCGTAGTGAATGAGGTCGGAGTGCAGAAGACCAAGAAACCCGCCGATAGGTTCTTAAGGCATACTCTCCTCTACACTGATGAAATCATCGAGGAATGGCGCAAGAACGTAATCTACAGAGCACAAGAACTCGCGTTTTTTCTTAAGAACAATACCTGGCCTCAGAACTTTACGGCCTGCAAGATGACGCCGGACGGGCAATATCAAATCGCGTGCAACTACGCTGAAATCTGTAAGACTGACCCCGGTAAGCCACGCGACTTCGTGAAAGCTGAATTCTTTGCGGAGAAACCTGAATGGTCCCCGCAAACTCGTGACGTAGAAATAGACGCTATCATGGCTGAACTGGTGCAGTCAGCATGACGCCGGCTACGCCAGCTATCGTTTTCAAATGTCCATACTGTAAGTGCGAAGACCAGTCAATGCTTGAAGTTTACTATCGTAAAGAGGAACCAAGCATTAGAGTCTTTTGCAGTCAGTGTGGTAAAACTTGGGGATTATATTCCAATGGCGAAACACATCCATCGGTTCCAGAGGCGGACAATCGGTAAAGACAAGGACTACATTGTCTATGCCTGTGTTCTGCCTAGTTGTTTTACTTACTACCCGGAGGACATGATCGTAGGTAAGGAATCTCTCTGCAATCGTTGTAAGGAGAACGTTTTCGTAATCAAAAAGAACTCGTCCAGCAAAATTCCACACAAGCCACATTGTAAGGAATGCACACTTGCTCCAAGAAATCCCGAACTCCGTAAGAAACCGGCTAAGCGTGTTCATAGGCTGGTTGTGGAAGACATTACTAAGATGCTTCTCGACTAAGGAAACAACCATCGTAGACCTTTATGAATTCTTGGAGGACAGGCAAGATGAAGGCAGATCTGATAAACGAACTCGCCCGGTTGAGAGACGAACTCCGTAACGTTTCTACTAAGATCGACAACGCTATCGAGAACGCGACCGAGGAAGCTAACAAGCCGAAGACTACGTTCTCTACTGGTCCGGCCACCCCGGTTAGTTTCGTAGTGCTTACGGAACCCGAGGAAGATTTCCTCCGTAACTGGATGGATTCTAATGCAAAGCCACAGTTCACTGATTGGGAACGCAGCTTCCTTGATTCGGTTCTTCAACGCAATATGTCGTATCCCACGATCAAGCTGACCCAGAAGCAGTATGAATCCTACATCAAAATCTTCCTCAAGCACGAGGCCGCTAAGTGAAAGCATCTGACTACGTGCCACACACACGCATATACGGTCTATTCAAGGGAGACCCCGGAACTGGAAAGTCTATCGCGGCTATGTCTTGGGCGGCTAAGGGCAAATGCCGCGTTATAGACTTTGATGGTAAGATTGGTGCGGCCATCAATTTCTACAAGGAAACGTGCAAGCGACCGGATATCATCGACAACCTGGAATACTTCCAGTATAAGACCTACAACGATGGCATGTTGGACCTGGCTGAGTGGACCGACGATCCGACGTTTAATCGTCCAGGTAATACAATCATCATTGACACACTTACTACTGGTGTTGATTCTATGCTGGTTGACATCGGTGCCATTAAGGGTAAGGAAAAAGCCAAGGACAAGCTCAAGTTCGTTGGCAATATCCAAGTCTCGGACATTGAAGACTTCAACGCGGAGACTTCAGCCCTTACCAGGCTAGTGCAGGGAACCAAGTTTAAGCTGGAGTGCAACTTCATTATGATTGCACACGTTGTCCAGACTAGACAGAACATGCTTGATGGATCGGTCAAGTCTTCTCGGCAGCTTATTACTGCGGGTAAGAAAATCGCAGCTAAGTTGCCTGCATACTTTGATGAAATATATCACTTCGATTCCAATCAGGACTTCGGAGATACAAACGCCATCAGGGCTACGAAGTATCTGTGCTATACTAAACATTCAGGTGACGATTTCGCCCGGACTAGCCTTAAACTACCCGAGAAGTTCGACTTCACTAACCGGGGCCTCTATGATCTTTGGATCAAGGAGCTCGATTACATTAAGTTATAAGGAGATTGACCTCTAATGCCTATCGACAAGCCTTACGCATATCACAAGCCCAGCCCGGCTGGACTCGACGCGATAAACAAACTTCGCGCACACTTCTCTGAGGGTGAGCGTTTGATTCGTGAAGTCTGCCCGGTTTCGCGGCATCAATCCGTGGCACTTACTAACAATGAAACGACTGCCATGTGGGCAATTAAGGCGGTCGTCTTTAACGATCCCGATTCCGAAATCGAATGAAGATCAAGGACATTCCGTGGCAGGACTTGGACACCCCGCGAAAACTATTGTTGCAGCGATTGTTACTCCATACCACGGAGAACGCTAACGAATGCTGGATGTGGAACGGAGCTATAGCCGGGTCCGGTGAGGGCCAGCCACATGCTACAATCAATACTGAGAAAGGTCCAAGGCAGATTGGCCTTAACCGGGTAGCTTGGCACATCTTCCACGATATGCCATTGCTGGGTTCTAAGCACATACAAGTCTCACGCAACTCGGAAATCTGTGACGAACAGCGGTGCTGGAATCCAGAACATTTCGAGTCTATAGATCTGGACTACGACTAGTTTCTCGGGGGTAGCGCATCCGTTAACACGCTGCGGTGCATGACCGTTTCATGCTTGCTAACGACTAACACAAGAGACAAAAAACACTATGGGAACCAAGTTCACTGTTTCGCAGGACGATGTCAACAAGACCAAGCTCTTGAATCCGGGTTGGTTTCTGTGCGAGATCGTTGACTATATCGAGAAGGCCGCGGCGAAGGACGGTTCCATGAACCGTTTCTTCAAGTTCTCGGTTATCGAGGAACCGAACGCTGGCGTGGTTGTGCAGTGCGTTATGAACGAAAAGTTCATGCCGTTGCTGCCGGACTTCGTTAAGTCTTTCGGCGCGGAGTTCGCGGTAGGCGCTACGTTCGATCTTGAGGACACGAAGGGTCGCAAGATCATGGTTCACGTTAAGCGTGGCGAATACAACGGTCGCCCGACTAACGAGGTTGACGGCTTCCGCGCGGCGGCCTAGACCTTAAGTTTGTCTAGCCTGGGATGCCGGCCTAATATGTTGAATAAGCTGGCAGCTAGTATGGTGTGTGACCATACAGCGGAGGCCAGTCCCAGGCTAGGCAATTTATGCGGGTGTGGTGGAACTGGCATACACAGCGGACTTAAAATCCGTCAAATGTCTTATCAACATTTTGAGGGTTCGACTCCCTCCACCCGCACCATTGGAGAACAAATGCCACCAAGAATTCCAGAGTTTCACGCTACGTTAGCGAAGATCGCAACACTACACGAAGCGAAGAATCAAGATTACGCTACGGATAAAGATCCGTTCTCGAACTTTGTCTTCACCGAAACTGCCATTGAACTGTTCAGGAACAACGCCGACAAGACTTTCGTATGGCCTATCGCGACTAAACTGGCCCGGTTAAGCGTTCTATTGTCTAAGACCGGCCTGCCCAACTTCGAGTCTATCGAAGATTCCTTTGATGATATTGCTACGTATGTCATTCTTTGGAAGTGCGCCTACATGCGGGCACATAACCCACAGTATCCAGATCCACAGGCTTCGGAAAAAGCACGAATTGCCTACGAGAACCAGACTAACGATCCATCAGCTTTAGGGAGATTAAACTATGCCGGGACAGATCACGAAGGAAAATCTGCAGGATTCCCTCACGTATCACCAGCCCAACGCCGAGCAGCAGAAAGTAATCAACGAGATCCGCGCACTCCTGATCGAGATCGGTAATAAGGTTCTTGATCGGGTTCCCATTGGTGCAGATCGCGAGCGTGCGCTTGCGACGATGCGTGACTTTCGTTTGCAGGTAGAGCAGGCCATCTACCTTAATGGTCTGGTTTAGGAGAACACATGTATCTTCAGGACGAAGTAGATCCCACTGACGAACCGAACGGTGAGAACGATGACGAAACCGTTAACGTTATCGAGGATGACGATGACGACGAATTCGAGGACGATACCGTCGAACTCGAAGACGATGAAGACGATGACGATAACGAGGACAAGGTAGAGCCGGTAGAGTAGGGTATGAGGGGGGACTTCGGTCCCCCTTCTCCCGCCACATTTCTATATGGCTAACTTCGTTCCGGGAACCGGACCTCGTGGCGCTAAGATTATGTTTGTTGGGGAAGCTCCCGGCAAGCATGAAGACGAAATGCGTCGTCCATTCGTTGGTGATTCAGGAGAAGTCCTTGGAATCTTATGCGATGAGGTTGGAATCGACCTTAGTCGTTGTTATGTTACTAACGTTCGTAAGTATCGTCCTCCTAATAACGACTATACTAAGTTCTCCATTGATGAACCGTCTTTGGAGTCGCAACACGCCTTACTCGGAGCTGAGATCAATAGTGTCAGCCCGAACATTATTATTGCGCTCGGAGACAAGGCGCTTCAAGCTCTTACTGGGCACACTGGCATTAATAAATATCGCGGTAGCATTCTTAAGTGTGTATACAATCCTCAGCCAAAGGTTCTAGCCACCTTTCACCCGGCTAATCTGGTAAGGATTAACAACGACGAACAACAAACAGCGGGGATGTTTAAGTATGCCCACAAACAAACAATCCGACTCGACCTCAAACGAGCCCTTGAGGAGAGTAACTACCCAGATTTTAGACTCCCTGAGCGTTCCATTGAAATCTGCCGATCTTCTATTGACCTCCAGCGATTCATTGATAGATCAGATCGATCGCGACCTCTATCAGTTGATATTGAAGCACTACGATGTATTCCAATCTGTATTGGGATATCCTATTCACCACACGAAGCTATTAGTATTCCACTATTCAATCGCCTTTCCGCCATCAACTATGAAGGCATTTCTGGAACGGAACTCGCATACATTTGGAAAGATCTTGCCGAAGTGCTCCACGACTCCAGAATCATCGGTCAGAATTTCAAATACGACGAAGACAAGATTTATCGATTAGGCTTTCGTGTGAAACTCTGGGGCGATACGATGCTCCTTGCCCACACGATTAACCCTGAAATGCCTAGTAAGTCTCTGGCATTCCTCGCATCAATCTATACCAAGGAACCATTCTGGAAGGATGACGGTAAGGACTTTTTCTCGGGTAAGAAATCGCAGCGTGAGTCGTTCGAGAAGCTTCTAATCTATAACGGTCGTGACGCGGCTGTGACTGGCGAACTACATGAGAACATGCTTGCCGAAGCTCGTGAGCTTGACCTTGAGGAATACTACTTTTCGTGCATGATTCCCCGGCATAGGTTCTATCTCGATATGGAGCGCGTTGGCTTCAAGGTCGATGAGAAAGTCCGTGAACAACTACTTGACAAATACTTGATGCTATATGAGCAAATCCACGCTGCGACTCATGAAGTTCTTGGTTATGAGCTCAATGTTAATAGCAACCCTCAAGTTACTAAGTGCTTGTATCAAGATCTCAAATTTCCTTATAGATTCAAACGCGGAACTGCAAACTCCCCTAAGCCCTTACTGGTCGCCGACGAAGAAACTATAACCGCGCTGCTCGGCAACCACGCTAAGACTCCGAAACAGAAGTCTGTAGCGCAGAACATTCTTGACGAGCGCAAGATTCGCAAGACCATTTCAACCTATGTCACAGCAAAGTCTGACTATGACGGGCGGATGCGAACTAGTTATAACATTACTGGTGCTACAACTGATCGCACTAGCACTAGTAACATATCTGCTCCTGTCCGGCCCGAAAAATCAATGGGCCTGGGGTTTCAAACTCTTACTAAGCATGGCGATATTGGTGCCGATATTTGCGAAATGTTCGTCCCAGATGACGGGTATGTTTTTCTAAACGCGGACTTATCGCAAGCCGAGGCCAGAGTAGTATTCGTCTTAGCTCAGGAGTGGGAAACACTGAAGTCTCTTGATGATCCTGCATTTGATATGCACTGGAAGACTGCCAAGATTTTCTTCAAGGAACTGCCGGAGGTCTATGCCTGTAAAACAACACTTAGTAAAGAAGACCCGCGTAGATTTATCGGTAAAACTATTCGACACGCAGGGCACCTTGGTGCTGGAAAACACCAAGTCATGGAGAGCGTCAATACAGACGCTAAGAAATACGGAATTGATCTTGCGATTTCCGAATGGAAAGCAGGTCAGTATTTGGAAGCCTTCCACGGAGCAAATCCGAATATTAGATCGGTCTTCCACCAAGGAATCGATGAACTTATAGCCAACACTCGCACCTTGGTCGGACCC
>Ga0157309_10000058_pt1 | contig 12547 bp, 10 predicted proteins | sample NitcycUS208509C2_FD_108383 | JGI IMG/M metagenome (GOLD analysis project Ga0157309, IMG submission 108383) | Soil microbial communities from Arlington Agricultural Research Station in Wisconsin, USA - Nitrogen cycling UWRJ-S208-509C-2 | ecosystem: Environmental > Terrestrial > Soil >... | reverse complement strand
TTTAATTAAAGGCGTTAACACCGAAGGCGTATACTCGCTGGCCCCAGCAATCGTTGATGTAGTTGTTCCACCCTTAGGCACATTCGCTATTACGGCTCTGGCGATCGGTAACGCGGTAACGTTATCGTGGACGATTCCACCGTCGGTATTCGAGATTAATTTCTTCACGATATACCGTGACACTACCCTGATTAGCGCCCAGCTGCGTGGGACGTTCTTTGCTATTCAAGAAAAGCAGGGCGGTAAGATCACGTATGGTATTCAGGCCGAGGACATTGCAGGTAATAAGAGCCCAGTAGTCTATGCTACGGTAGACGTAGCAATGCCGGAAGACTATGATATTCAGACCACGTATATCTCAGACTTCTCTGGCACCATAACTAACGGGCTTAAGCGTGACGGCATAATTTACTACAACCTGAATGTATTCCAAACGTATGAGGAGCACTTCGTAAACAACAGTTTCGATAGTCCACAGGCTCAGGTCAATGCTGGCTACCCGCTATGGATTCAGCCTACTGAGTATAGTGGTGAATATGACGAAACGCATGACTTCGTGGATTACTTCGACAATACGATTGTTGGTATAGACTGGAACTTCGAGAATATAGTTCCAAACTTCACATTTGGGACTGAGATCTGGTTCGCTGATAAGAATGGCGTATGGTCTGGTCCTTATCCTACACAGACTGTATTTGCTCCACAAGTTAGGTGGGTAAGGGTTAGGTTCACATTCTCAGCAGCCGATCGTAAAGCCTTGATGATGTTCAAGCGTTTCACGATTTCGCTTTACGTGAAGCGTGAGAATGACGGTGGAACGGAGATTATACCTCAGCCTCCAACTGCTGGTGGTGATCTTGTCTACTTCAAGAAAGCCTTCAAGTATATTGAAAGTATCACGGTTACACCAGAAACTCAAGTTGAAACTTACGCCGTATACGACTACGATAAGGTGCCTGATCCGAAGTTCTTCAAGGTCTTTATGTTCAACAATTCTGGCGTTCGTATCGGCGGTCAACTTAGCTGGAAAGCGCGAGGAATCCTGTAATGGCTGATTGGACTAATCCCAAGCTAAGCTCGACATACGTAAACTTTCTTAACGAGTTCAATGTTAAGATTGTCGAGGCCGCGCAGATGTATCCAACGGGAACCAGTATTCCCAATGCTGCGATGCGTCTTGAACGTGGCTCAAACGTATTACAGGAATGGAACGGTTCCGCATGGGTGACCAAACCAATAGGAGTTATAGGCGGGGGAACTGGTGGTTCCAGCGGTGCTGAAGCTAGGACTAATCTTGGCTTTGGTAGTATGTCCATCCAAAACGCCAACGGCGTTGCCATTACTGGCGGCTCCATTACTGGAACTAATCTAGATGCCACGTATCTGACATCAGGGATCATACCAGGTGAACGTTTCCCCGAACCATTACCCGCGCGTAATGGTGGTAACCTATACAACCTGAATGCGGCCGCTTTAGCACTCGGTCAAGTCCCTAGCGCAGATCGGTTAGGCACTGGTGGTCAAGGTGCTGGTTTAAGATACCTGGCTGACAACCTTACTTGGAAGAACATATCTATGGCACCCAGAGTTGCTAGAGTCACACTGAGTTTTGCGGTGGGTGTTAACGCTGCTATAGTGGTATTGCCATACACTGTGCAGGCAGAAAAAACCTACGTGATCGCCTCTACAGGTTTGCTGCGCAACACTGATACTGCTCCTAGATTGAGTGTTGCTGTTGATGTGTATCTTTCGGATGGTGCAGGGAACCCGGTTACTGCTGGACCAGCAACTCACCTTCGCGGTATTAGCCCGTTAGCTGACGCTAACTCATATGCCCAATCTTACAAGATTCAGGTTGTGGAGTGGACATGAAAGTAAAGGTTATCAAGTTCATCGTAACGCCGATCTATATCGTGATCGACGAGGAAAGCCTAACGACTGCTGAGGGTGAAGGCCCCGCATTTTCGTTCTATCCGGGCAGCCCGTTTAACATCAACGAAACTGTAAAGCAAGCTGAAACACTCATAGCTAAGCGTTTGGGCGTTAGTGAGCAAATGGGCCTGCTAAATGCGGTTGATACTTCCGAGCTCAGAACACAATAAAGAACTAGAGCGGCTGAAGGATCAGTTCACTTTTGAAACTCGGACTGATGGCCCCCGCATAGTAGACCGTATAGTTGTGGACGGCGATGCAGTCCTAGCCTATGGTATGGTCCGGAAGTTCGGTGAGGCAATATTCATTACGGACTGTAATGTTTCCAGTTTTAAGCGGGCTAAGGCGTTAGACAGGCTTATGGAAGTCGCCATTATGGCTTCCCAAAAGTGTGGTCTAGAGCAGCTTCACGTCTTTGTGAAAGATCCCAAGTTAGTCGCTTCATTGGAGCGTCATTACGGCTTTGTCAGGAATCCAGACATCGTTCTCATAAGGGACTTATAATGGGAAAAAAAGACAGAAAAGACGCTAAGACCAACACCAAGGAATTAGCTGCTGAAACCAAGTCGGAATATGACGTTAATCAAGCAGCTAACATGAAGCGTCTAGAAGGCTTAGACGCAGCTAACTTAGGCAATAGAGAAGAACTTGCAAATCTCTATCGCGGCTTAAATACTGGTTCTCATGGGACAGTTGATACTGGACGCCTCGGTGGGGTATACGACTCCGCTATGGCATTCGGTGAGACTGGAGGTTTCAGCCCTGAGCGTGAAGCCTCTATCATGGAGAACGTCCAGGGCCTAAAACAGTTTGGCAAGACCGGTGGCCTTACTGATGCCGATGCCAATCGGTATAGGGCCAACGGAACCTACGACGAGTTTAACCAGACTGGCGGCTATACCGAATCAGATAAGGCCAAGATTCGCCAGACTTCGTTAGCTCCTATAGCTGGCTACGCTTCCCAGACACAGGACGAATTAAATCGCCGTCAAGCTGTGCAAGGCGGTTATGGTCCTGGCTTTGATAGTGCAGCCCGCGCCCTCAGGCGCGATGCTGCTAAGGGCATGTATGAAGCTGGTATGGCTTCAGAGATGAACATTAAGGATGCTGTCAACTCAGGGCGCAAGTGGGGCGCTCAGGGTATGACAGACTCCGAGAATGCCTTTCAGACCCTGAAAACTGGTAATCAGTATAAGGGTATGATGGGCGCTGGTGAAATGGAAACTAACCTGCAGGATACGATCAGTAAGTATCGTATGGCGGGTATGTCTCTGGCTCAGGCTAGTGCTGCGGCGATTGCTGACGTAGACCAGTTCAACGTTACAAACAATCAGAACATGCAGTTAGCCGGGGCAGGTGGGTTACAAGGTCTATACAATCAGGATTACAACGCGGCCCAACATAATCTTGATTTGAATTCTGGCTTACTCAATAGTGAATACCAGGCTAGGACCGGAGTTAACTCACAGCTTAATGAGTTATTGATGACTCCTGGCTTTATGGAGCAGCTTGCTCTCGCTGGCGTAGGTGGTTTTGCCGGCGCTGCCGGCGGTGCATTAACCGGCGGTTTGATGCCCAAGAAGTAAGGGTATAAGACAATGGCTAACCCACTCAACTTCCTATCCAAGATCAATCCGCTCAAGGCATACCGCGATCCCTTAGAGGAAGATGTCCAGAACCAGGGCATCTTCAATCAGGGTGGACCGCTTATGGGCCAACCTCCGCCGGAAGAACAGCAAATGATACCGGGAATGCGGAATGCATTCGCTGCGCCTAATCCCGGTATGGAGCTTCCGCCAGCACCTCCACCCCAGATGACTGCCTTAGACCAATACCGTCAAGCTATGGCAGACCAGCCATATCAGGAAGGTTACAACCCGTCTAAGAAGCGTATGCTGGGCGGCATTCTACTCGGGGGACTTGCCGGGACTGCGGCCAATAATCCAATGGTCGGATTCAATATGGGACGCCAGATTGTGCGCTCTCCATATGACAACGCTATGGAGCAGTGGAAGACTTCCACTACTGGCTATAAGGGTCTGGCTGACGCAGAGCAGGATGCCAGCAATGCAACTGCTAATCAAGAATTAAGGAAGGCAACTTTAGAAAGCCTTAATCTTGATCGTGCTGAGAAGAATCGTATTGCCCAGGAACGCGCCGATGCCACTACCATGAACGCCCAGACTAATGCCCGTAAGGCATCAGTTGCTGAGGGTCTACTGAATGGTGGCACGATATTCAAGGTCAATAAGACTGGCGAATACTGGATCAATAAGAAGGGCGGCGGAACGGAAAAGCTGAACATCCAGGACTACAACATGCAAGAAATCCTGGATATGCAAAAGAAAGCCAAGCTGGAGATTGTTGACGACGAACAGCAATTTAGGGAACGTGCCGCACGTCAACAGCAGATTTGGGACCAGTCTAACATTAGGTTAAGAGGAAAAGTCCAGGAGCAAGTTAATGCGGCTCCCGGTGGTTCCGGTTCAGGTGATGGGACTACTAGCCAGACTACGCGCCCATTAACTGCCAATGAGATTAAGAACCAAAGGGACTTGCTTACCCAACAGTTCGTGGAAGAAAACCGTGACGAGTTCCCCGATATAGCAGACTGGTTTGAGGAAGGTCCGAGTGGCGAAGCAATGCTTGTTCCTCGTGGACGTCCTGCAATATTAGGCGGAAGAACTGCAGAAGAAAAGAAATCAATAGTTGACAAATACAATTCTTTGATGAAGACTGTCCCGGAAAATACAACGTCTACAACCGTTAGAAATAAGGGCGGCACCCAGCCAGCAGTTAACCCAGGACAGCCCCCGGTTACAAAGCCGGGCGAAGACACGCCTACTAGCGGAACTCCGCCACCGATGAATCAACGGAAAATCGGTAAGACACGGTTCTGGGTTAATATTCCTGGTGAAGGGCCTAAACTTGGCGTTTGGGATGGTAAAGGCTGGGATACCTCAAGTGGTGTCAAGTAGGTAGATCATGCCTAGATACGATGATAACGGCAACTTAATACCTGAAGACAAACTACAGCCCAGCAGATACTTTCCACAAAACGACTACAATGTATTTGCGCCTGTAGCCCCACAGCCGGGAAAACTTACCGCTAACTGGGGCAAACCTCAGGCTATGCGGTATGACGATAATGGGAAGCTCTTACCGCAAGAGCCTATTGTCGAGCCACCCAATTCCGGCATAGATCCCGTATTGGCTAACGCTACCATGTGGGATGCCCCCCAATCAACGGTAGGCCCGGTTAAGTATTCTGGCAGGGCTAAACCGCTTGATGAGTATAACCGGCAGGCCGGTAACGTAGTCGCTAATATGCAGCCTAGTCCGTTCGAGATGACCGGAATGCAGCAGGGAATCAGCACTGGCTTAAGGATAGTTCCTGCCGTTGCTGGTTCCGTATTAGGGGCTATGGGTGGGTTCGGTTTCGGCGCAATAGCTGGCGGTGCGGGCGGTTCTTTCCTGGGAGAATTAGCCGGGCAGGGCTATGATAAGTGGATCAATCCAGACTACGAATATAATCCTACACAGTTAGCAGTCCAGACTGGATTAGGTGCCATTAACATAGCTGGCCCTGCAGCAAAGTTAGGCGGGGCTGGCCTTAAGGAAGTCGCCAAGTATGCGGGCAAGACTGCGCTATTAGGCGCTGCCGAGGGCGGTGTTACTAATGCTCTGGGTGCTATACCCACAGAGTGGGCTGAGTCTGGGAAATTAGCTACGCCAGATCAGATTGCCGCAGCAGCTTTATCCGGGACTGCTTTTGGTGCTGCAACTGGCGGAGCCATAGGCGGTTATCAGGGTAGGAAAATGGCTAAGCTGGGGCAATTTGGAACCAGCTTAACCGGGGCTACAGTAGAACCCCCGCCTGCGGCGGGCTCAAATACATTAGCCATAGATACCGCACCACCAACGAATACCGCATTTCATCAGCCACCCGTAACTCCACCTCCGGCGGTCGATCCCAGTTTGCCCACGTCAACGGGCCAATGGAAATCTTCTACTACACAGCCTTGGCTCCAGCAAAGTCCTACTAAGACACCGCCGATTGTTCCCACTAATCCACCCGTTGTAGCTCCGCCAGCAGGCCCACCGCCAGGAATGTCGTTAGGCGTTAATACTCCTGAGGGTGAGATTATCAGCAGGACTCCCACACAGCAGGCTGATGTAGACCGTATCAACGATCTGCCTCCAGTAATCCAGCCTCCAGTAGTCCAGCCCCCGGTTGCTCAGGCTCCCCCGGTTACTCCGCCTATTGTTGAACAGCCTGTTAAGCAGAAGCCCCCAAGCCAGCGGGCCAAGATATTCCGTGGGAATCACGATGCAGTAGACGTGATGTTCCCGGATGACGAATCACGGTATATCTTTGGTGCTGGCAAGCGGCTTTCTCCAAGTGGGAACAACAAGCAGACCTTAGAAAAATTTGGCTTTGCAGCCAAGCGTATATCAGAGAAAACCGGGCTGACTGATGTAGAGGCCAGGAAAGCAATTAACGACTATAGCGCCTATGTGAAGGGCTTAACTAAAGAGCAGCCCAAGTTTGGTGAGGGCCTATCAGTTGATGCTAAGTCATTCAATGATTGGCTTACTGAAACCAGACTCCCGGTTGAAACTCCTAAGCCTAGGGTCCGTCAAACTTCACAGGGCGAATTCGTTAATCCCAAAACCGGGGAGGTCTTGAACGTTAAGTCTCCAGATGATCGCCTAGCTGGTGCTATGCGTAAGGTAGAGACTCCTGAAGAAGCATACAATAAGGGTAAGGCTGCTAAGGAGAAATACGAAGCGGAGCTTGCCCAACATGAGGCAGCACAGGCTTACGATCCAGACCTTATTAGACCGTTCGATGAGCCATCAGAAGCTCGTGTTGAGGGACCAGTTAACCCCAAGACTGGCCGGTCTAATATTGTTATGGGTGGGGCTGATAAAGATGTGCTCGACGCCTTAGGCGTAGCTCTCTACAAGTCCGATCCAGCTAGCACATCGACTACAGAATTGTTCCAGAATGCTGCTGATGAGAGGAACATATCTGGTATTGATGGACCCATCAAGGTTGGCTTTAACCACGTAACCATGAACCCTGAGACTAACCAACCATCGAATTCTCTTGTCATTAAAGACGAGGGCCGTGGTATTAAGATGGAGGACTTATACACTATCTTCACAGATATTGGTAAGTCTGGTAAGCGTGATATTGCCAAGGCACGAGGTGGATTTGGCTTTGCTAAAGCAGCCCCATTATTGGGCGGTGACTACGTAAAGATAACGTCAATTGTTGATGAGGGTGGCAAGAAGGTAAAGTATACCTTTGAGGGAAACCCAGAACAACTGAAGACTAAGGAGACTGGCGTAGAACTTAATCGGGAAGTTTTAGATCCTGGAGAAAAAACTGGGTTCCAGGTTGAGGTTTTCTTCCCAAAGTATAAGTTAAATAACGCCGCAAGGAAGATCGACAAGATTGTTGAGAACTCTCCAGGCATGGGTAATGTCCAGAAATATCAAGCCTACACTACGGACCAAAAGGACATAAATGCTTTCCTGTCTGGGAAAAGTAAGCCTGGCTTTGGAAAGATTGAGGAATTAGCCGGACCTAAAGCATTCCCGCCTAAAGTTAATAGCATATCAACTCCAGGTGCGGAGATTGATATTCACTACGAACTTGATGACAAGACTCGTAAGGGCGGAGAAATAATCTACCTGAATAACGGCGCATATGCTGTGGATGAAACTATCGGATACAATCAGTATGATATCCCACATGTGCCGGGAAAGATCGTCCTCAATGTAAAACCCACCGTTAAAGATACTGCACGAACCTACCCATTCGAGCTTAATCGTGAAGGCATCAAGGATGAGTTAAAGGCTACGGTTAAGAAGTGGATTTCAGACAACGTAGTCAAGGATGCTGAGCAAGTAAGGGTTGGTGAGCTTCAGAAAGTATTCGATGATCTCACCCCAGCGAAGGGGAATAAGCACGTAGTCCTGGACTCCGGTAAGCGCTATACTGCGGAGGAATTACGCCGGGTTGAACAGAGTCCACATTTGCGCAAAGTTGCAGATGTAATGGGTGGGATGTATGATCGCCTTGATAAGCTATTCCCATCAACTCAACTTGGTAAGACCATCAAGTATGGCTTCCGTATAGCTGATTCTACCAAGGGTGGCGTTAATATTCCGAGTCCCAAAGCTACTGCCTCAGGTAGTGGGGAATACGCCCTGTTAGTGAATCCACTTGGTGCTATGGAGAACTTTAGCGATCCTAAGGAAGCCGCTGAGTTTATCGCCCATGTCGCCCTGCATGAATTTAATCACAATATTGCGCGTGACGAGGGGGCGAACTTTACTTGGAATTTAGCTATAACGGATTCCAAGTATAGCACTGCAAGGAGAGCAAAAGATGCCGAAGCCATTCTCAAAGCTATCACCGGATCAGATGGAAATTATGCTCCAGAGATACAGGGACTCTTACGGGAGTATACAGCAGCGCGGGGGAGACCAGATACTGAGCTCGATACTCTCTCACGATCGGCAGAAATCGCAGAACCTGAACGATTTAGATCGAGCGGAATACAACGCGATGCTGGATCTGATCGAGGAGGAACTTTTGGAAAGCTCTACAAGGAGGCAAAAGCGACGCTCCGAAGAATTGCAGGTGACGAAACCGGAGCCGCTGGAATAGGTGGAGTTCCTGGCGGTAGAGGACCGAAACTCCCGGTTAATCCTCCCCCCGGAGGAAAGCCCCCGAAGCCCCCGTATGAGTTTGCGCCTTTGCCTGTGGAGAAAGAACCACGAAAGGTAAAGGACTATACTACGAAGTTTTTCCGGGCTGTTCATGGGATGAAGACTACTGGAGATATGGGTCCAGTTTTGCGCCAAGGCAAGAATTTCTTTGGCCGTAGTTTCTGGAACAAGGCCCTAATCCAGCAGTTCAAGTCATACGCTAGTGAGGCTTCCTATAAGAAGTCCAGGGAGGCGCTGGCTAAGCATGAATTGATGGTCCCGCAGAAAAAGTTCGGCGGCAAGTCGTGGGCTGAGATAGCGAACCTATACGTTGGCTCCCATAAGCAGGAAGAAGCCTTAGCCGGGGTGGACTTTGCTGAGGGTCTATTCGAGAAGATCATACCCAAGCGTAAGGGTAAGGCCATTATCAACCCGGCGCGTGCCTCAGCTAGGGCATACGAGGTCATTGACGACATTCGTATTGGCGCAGCTAAACAGCTATACGATGCTCACGTAAAGCTCTATGAGAGCAAGATCAAAACCGATGGGAGAAAAGCTGCCGAAGCGTTCAACCCGGATAACCCTGAAGTAGCTAAGAAAATCGGGGATGAAATCAACCAGGCTACCGGCCGTAGCAAGTTGAAACTCAAGGAACGCTTTACTCCAAATAGCAAGTATATCCCAGAGCGTTTCCGTAATAAGGCTATGACTCCGGATTACTTGGACTTCGAGGACAAGGCTGACGCTGTAAATCTTGGCCTGTTTGCTGGTCGATACATGAAGTCTAATATGGATCAGATCGGCAAGATGGTCAATACCCTGCTTACTAAACTGCCAGCCGCGTATAAGGGCGATACTACCGCAGGGCTCATAGCGCGGGAGCACCTCAAGCAGTTGTTATCGTATACTTCAGGGACGATAATGCTTGCCCAGTTGCACGCCGTTATGGGTGCTAAGGTAGAGACAGATCCGCTTAGTTCGGACTTCGGTAAAGGTCGATACGGCAAGCGTGTTACTTCCGACTATGCGGGCGGAATGGGCAAGTATTTCACCCTAGGAAAACGCGCTTATGAGGGGAAGATCAAGAACAGGAAGGGTAAGGAAATTGATCTGGTTGATGCCAGCACTCGTGAAGTAATGGACTTGTTCACGGAGTTTGGAAAGAATCAGGTTTCCGCACCAGCGGCCATGATTATGGCTATTGCTAACAGGAAGGAAAGATTCGGTGGGAAGGATAGGGGCTTGCACCTTACTTCGCTGGACCCGACTAAGAACGCGCTCACTAAGACCCTGGCTATGCCCATAACTTGGCAGAACTTTGTCGAGATTATGCGGGAAGATCCAAGCTACGCTCCGCTAATCACACTAGATACTCTCGGTGGCGGCACGAATGTGGAGGAAAGATGAGCTTAATCAGTCTGGTCGTAGTCTTAGTAGTGATAGGGTTATGCCTGTATCTGGTTGAGACATACATTCCCCTATCACCACCGTTCAAGATGATTATCCGCGTTGTAGTAGTCCTGTTCCTTATCGTATGGCTGCTACAGGTATTCGGGATAACCGGGCCGACCTTGCGCCTTAATTGATGGAGCTAGGCGGTTCCTGAGGTGCTGTAGCCTGTTCGACCTGCCTCTTAACGTGCGATTCGACCACATCGTTAAGGAGTATAGCCGCACCGGCTACAGCAACCAAGCCAGCAGGCATAGCTTTAGGCCCGATTAAGACCACATTAATGCCAATCTCGTTGGCGACGGCAGCCAGGCCATAATCATTGGCCTCACAGAACTTGACCAGTTGCTGCACTATTTCGTCAGGCAGTTGCATTATTCTTCCTCTTTAGCAAAGTTCAGGTATTTCTGAACGACCCAAGGTTTCAACTTTAGAAACTCGTCCTTCCCGCAGCGACGAATCTCTACAGCGTCCTTCTGGATTAAGGTTTCTTTGATTCTGTCAAGGTCAAAGGCATCCAGATCTCCCCAGAATTTTTGTAGTATTCTACGTCTACTGAGCTCATGCCCATCCGTGTTGAGCAGCTCTTTAAGAATCGTAGCAGTTTGGTCAGAAAAAGCAGAAGTCCCGCCAGGAAGAATAGCACGGTTGACGTTACCAGCCAGTTCGTTACAAGCTTCAACCGCATCCTCGATATCCTCGCGGGAGAGAATGAGGGTCTGGTTCTTGGTAAGGGATAGAAGCATTGCAACCTTAAGGACATGGTCGTGTAGCCTATCAAGAGTTCCTGTTCTGTCCTCAAATTCTCCATTGTTGAGCTTGGTATACCAGTCATCGTAGTAGTCTTTGGCTTCGCGATGAAACCGAAACCGCCCGCGAATATTCGACACCTCTATGAGATGCTTCGATAGGGCCTTATAGTCTAAGGCTTCCGTCTCAATCTCACCGAGGTCGTTGTCCTCATCATACACATCGTCAGTTAACGGGTTCAGTTTGCCTTTCTTATCGGCAAATATGATATAGGACCGGCCTATAAATCCACCGTCAATATCTGACTTAGAGATCTTCTCCTTGAGATGTGTAGGATTAGACCCGCCAAGAAGCACAGCATAGATATCTTTAAGCTCTCCAGAAGTGCCCTCAGCGTTCTTGAGCAGGTAGCGCCAACCTTCAGTAAAGTCCCCGTCATACAAGTCGGTTAACGTTACAAGTGCATCAGGGTCGCCGATCAAACTTGAACGGAACTCAGAAGCGCACAGAAAAAAAGCGGCATCATCACGGATCTTACCGGATTCCGTAGTGTATGTTGTTGCGATCTCCTTGATGATACCCTGGATCGAGCTTCGCCCGACAATAAGTCTGGTATTGTCTACTTCCTTCACGAGCTTTCGAGCCATTTTAATCGGGACTCCTTTACGAAGCCCCGACTTGGCAACGAGAAACACGTAGATATTCGGGTATAGCGTATACGCTGTCGAGTTACCCGATTTCTTGCGTAGGTAGACGTTACGTTTCGTTATGGCCGATAGAGCTGCGAGAGCGCTCCAGTAGAAGAACTTCTGTGGGCTCTCGAATTCCTTCGTGGCTTTCAGTATATCGTCAAGCCATGACATGATTCATTACGTGGACTGGACGATATATGCTACGCGGTCCAGCGGTGTGGTCTTGCGGTCCATAACGTGATGGAACAGCGAGCCGTCATCCATGAGCTTATACGCTACATTGGGTAGAGGCTGGAACCGCTGCAAGAAACCGACTTCCTGATCGGACTCATCACTGTTAGCATCCAGCTTAAACTGAATGACAACCGTAGGCGTTCCTGATGTAGCGTCAGTCTGCATCTTGCTCAGGAACTCCAGGATAATCGGAACTGCAATGTTCAGGTCCGAGTTCGTGTAGGTCTGCTTGGGCTTAGGAAGTTCCTCGCCCTCAACGATATACTCAAATGTCATCGCAGTTTCTCCAGGTTAGCGTAGTTCTTCTCTCCAATAGAAAAGTCAGCCGGGATGACCAAGCGATAGTCTCGCGGCAGGCTGCAATCCGAGAAGTCTATTGGTCGTTCGAGTTCTTCTCGAAAGATTCGAGCATGGATATCAACTTCCTGTTTCGGGACCAGAGCCAGAAGTGCATCGTGGCCTTCCAGAACAAATCTAATACCATGTATGCGGTTAGAAATTCGTATCCCTGCGAACTTGGTCTGGTTAGAAACAGTAGACTGAGGGATATCAGCAAGAGCAGATTTGAGTAGCTCAGAATTGTAACGCTCAAAGAATTGCCTCCTACGTCCAACGCGCATAACTTCCCCCGCGGGGTTTACTAACCGGGGTCCGACCAAGGTGCGAGTGTTGGCTATAAGTTCATCGATTCCTTGGTGGAAGACCGATCTAATATTCGGATTTGCTCCGTGGAAGGCTTCCAAATACTGACCTGCTTTCCATTC
>Ga0157309_10000054_pt1 | contig 12641 bp, 18 predicted proteins | sample NitcycUS208509C2_FD_108383 | JGI IMG/M metagenome (GOLD analysis project Ga0157309, IMG submission 108383) | Soil microbial communities from Arlington Agricultural Research Station in Wisconsin, USA - Nitrogen cycling UWRJ-S208-509C-2 | ecosystem: Environmental > Terrestrial > Soil >... | reverse complement strand
TGCTTCATTCGGCCATAGATTTCGGATCCGAGCGTACCATGGAACAGGATCCGACGTTTGCCTTTCGAATTGTGATCGACATCGCGCTAAAGGCACTCTCCCCGGCGATAAACGACCCGACGACCGCTGTTCTTGCCATTGACCAGCTTCATCGGCTGCTGCGGTCAGTTGGAAAGAGACATCTGCGTACTGACGAGATCGTGGAGGCCGGTCACTTGCGTGTAATCTTCAGGACGCCGAATTGGGATGACTTCGTTAATCTGACATTCAGTGAAATTCGCGCGAACGGTGCAGGTAATCTGCAGATTGTGCGACGCCTGCGGGCGATGATTGAAAATCTGAAAGAAACTTTGCCGACCCACCGTCTTCGGGAATTGGACAAGCAACTGAGCTTGCTCGACAGCGAAGTGCAAAGGCTATTCCGGTATCCAGAAGAGCTCGCATTGGCGCGGGTTGGAGATTCGCAGGGATTAGGCGGACGCTCGAGCAGGCCGATCGAAGACGAATAAGCAGGCACAATTCATCCGTGCCTCCGGGCAAGGCCAGAAGGCGACTTCACTTTAGCTCCGGGAACGCAGCGATGGTGGCCGCCGTGTCGATCATCGGCTGCTGATTGTTTGTGATGAAGCCGGCGCTTGGCCGAAAGCTCGCGCTGACGGGATCAGCAACCTGACACAACGGGTTTGCACATGCGCATTGCAATATCCGCTAAGTGCCATAAGCGGACATGCCGAGCGGCGACAGCGGGATGTTTATTGCAAGTGACCTGGCTGTTTTAGGACTGACAATAAATTCAAACCTTCATGAACTCTCGGGCTTGCAAGTAAGCCCTCTGACACATCTATGCTTGTCGTTACACGCATTGACGCACTTTAGCCCGTCAGAAGTAGATTTATTTTGTTCGGTGCAGCGAAGACACGCACCAAGCTCCAACACGCATGCTCTGCACATCTGAGTGGGCGGCGGCCGGGACGATGCGGTTCTGCTCGTCGCTGGTTGCACTTGACCCGCCGCAGGCTTGATCTTGCTACTCAAGGTGAACTGCTTGGCCAGCACTGTCACGCCGCCGGCGTCGACGACGGCAATCGGCTTGAATTGTGTGAGTTCCTTATCCTCGACCAGTTTATCCCACCGATTATCGAGGACCAGCCAGCGCTTGTCATGCGCACGACGAGAATGGCATGATCGACGCGGACGGCATTGTCATGGACGAGCGCCACGCGCACGTCTTCAGAACGCACCCCGGCTTGCCGGAGGGCAACGTATTTGGCGAGGGCGTAATCCTCGCAGTCGCCGTGACCGGTTTCAAAAGCACCTTTTTTGTTGAGGAAGGGCGCCGTCCACTGATCGGCAACGCCCCATTGGCTCCTGTCGGGTTCGTAATCGATCAGGGCATTGATGACTGCGTTGATGAATGCAATTTTCGCGAGACCTTCCAGGCGTTCGGCTTCCTTGACGATTTCTTCAAATTTCCGAACAGTCGATGTGCATTCGTCGAGGTTCGACTGGCATTTCGTTAATTTTGGCAACTCGGCCAAAATATCGGCCTTGATTTTTTTCCATTTATCCTTGGTCACGCCCTCGGGCATCGCAACTTCCGACATGCCGAATGGACTGTCCGTCGGACCATTGGAAGACCGCAATTCGATGGCGCTCGCCGCACAAGCGGAAATAAGGACCGCAAGCAATGCCGGAAGAAGAACTTTGCCCATGACAACACCTGTATTTTTCGCGCGCCTGCTGCGCTCTTGTGCTGACTGCTATCGGCGCCAAAGATCTCAAATACCGGCACAAAAGATCTCAAGCCGTATTTTACCGCAGTCCGGGCGGGTTGACCATTCTTGCAATAGCGGCGCGCAAAGGGGCGTAATGTCCGCATTTGGTCATCAGCGGACGGACTGCAGTGTCTGAGATATGTCCGCTATCCGCGAAAGCGGGCATTGGCCGGCGTCAAACGAATGTCTGCTCCGTGTCAATAACGGGCATCAGCACGCGTATGGTTTAATGGAGCACTAAATTAAAAGACCCCGAGCTGATGATGCTCGGGGTCTTGGTTAGCTCTGATTGAGTCAGAGAGTTTATAACCCTGTCCCGAATCCTCCGAATCTGTAATTCACACCGATCAGGGCCGTGGCCGCGGTCGTTTTGCCGCTAAAGGCACAGCCAGCCGGACAGGCGACGGGGGTAACTACGACCCGGTCACGCGTGCCGAAGTCGTAGTAATTGCCTTCGATAAACACCGACCAGTTCGGCGAGAATCTGTATTCCCAGCCACCCCCGACCGTCCAGCCGGTTTTGGTATCGGAAAACGAGCCAGCTACAACCGTGACCCCATCCGTCAGAAATAAGTCTGCCTCGACGCGACTCCAGACTGCGCCACCCTGAAAGTAGAGCAGGGAGTTGGGCTGCCACGAATAGCCGATCCGGCCCGTCAGGGCATCGAACCATCGATTATGGAATTCGGCCGCTCCGGTTGCAGTTCCGGTTGCGGTTGTAACTGTGAATGTCCGGTCTCGGCTGTTGGTTGTCCCATCGAACATATTGCGGAAGCCGATCACCCAGCCGCCGGCAAATTGATAATCGCAACCGATCTGACCGCCGCCAGCAAAGCCGGCGCCACTCCGAGAGGCTGTACCACCCAACGGCCCCTCCAGTTCGAAGCGGCCCCATGCCCCGCCAACGTTGGCGCCGATGTAGCATCCGGTCCAGGTCAGCGGAGGCGGTGCCGGCGGTACGTAGGCCGGGGCCTTGCGCGGCAGATCGGCGGCCGATGCTTGACTTGCAGCCAGACCAATGGCGGCAGCAAGTAACGCCAATGAAGATTTTCGCATGACAAATCCCCTTACTTATTCTTGTGCCAGATGAGGTCGAGACGACCCATTGCTCAAGTCATAATCCGCGGAGCTTAATAAGGCTTCATAAAATCAGAGCCCTTGCACAACTTCCCGCCGCTCTGTGCCGAAAATACAACAAAAACGAGTACCATGGTACCGCCAATTTGTTCCCGCGATATCTGCTTACCGCCCAACTGCTCGGTCACGTTTCCAGAAGGCTGGAAGCAGCGCCGGGAAGCTTCACTGAAGTTGGCTGTCGTCGTTGCTGTCACATTCGCTTCTGTCATCGCGCTTAACAATGGCCGAGTGAAATCTGAAAAGTGCGCAGCCTGTGTTCGCGAGGCCGCACGTCGGACATCGGCGCAGATATTTCCCGCGGCGTAATGTCCGTTAAGTGCCAATACCGCACATGCAGGCCGTGATCTGTCAGTCGGATCAATTCGGACCGCTATACGTGCAATACCAATTGGCTCCCCAGGTTGTTACGACAGTGATATCCGCAATTGGACCAGCGGCGTGGGGTTGCTTCGCAGCCGCCTTGCACTCATCCAGGTTTTTAAATTTTCCGACAACTTGAGAAGTTACACCGACAGGCACGATTGATGCTCCCTGGGAGAGCACCCCGATTACTATGATGAGCACATACATCGCTGAGCCTCCTCGTCACGCAGCCAGCAAACAACAATTTGACGAGCATGAATTGACATTGATCAATTCGCGAGCGCCGCGCAGGTCGTTGAGATCGGCGCAAGCGACTGTGGTCCACTTTGGGTCACTTGCGGACATTCCGACACGTCAGCGCGATGTCGCCCCCGTAAAGCAGACATGCGCGACCGAGACATCAACACGGTCGCACGTTGGCCCATGGTCCAATTGATCCGCAAGCTGAAGACCTAAACAATTAGCCATCCTCGCACAGGATGGTGAATGGAGCGACAAGAGGCGCTCGCTCGCCCCCTCTCCCGAGGACGAGACCGAATTGGCCGCGCTGGAAACGCACGCTTCACCCTCGAAGGCGGAGTTGGTTGCTGTCTCACGTTCGCGAAGCGCCAATCGCGAAGACACAAACAGAAGTGACGACAAGGGAGATTTGAAGATGACTAAAAAACTCAAATCAGAACTGATTTCACGTCGAACGGCGTTCTCTCTTCTAGGAGTGACAGCCGCGTTTGCCCTCGCGGTGCCAGCCACGGTGCTGACAGCGTCGGATGCCGAGGCCCAGACGAGCGGGATGGAGCGGCGTCATGAGCGGCGCACAGGACGCCACGAACGGCGTGATGAGCGGCGCACGGGACGTCATGAACGGCGTGATGAGCGGCGCGGAGGCGGCAAAGAGACCACTGGCACCGGCGCCACTGATACCGGGACCACTGGCACAAAGTAGTTGGAAAGTAGGTAGTCGGACAAAATCCGACTTGGTTGCCGGGTGTTAAGCCATGCATGCCCGGCGTGCAAAAACTGGAGGAAGACTATGCGGAAGAATATTTTTGTAATTGCCGCCATTGTGTTGGTTTCGGCAACAAGCGCAATGGCGCAACAACGAGGAGTCGTAAGGGACTGTGCCGCCGATGTCAGGGCGGCGTGTGGAGGCGTGCAGCCGGGTGACGGCCGCATCAGGGCCTGCCTCAACTCGCATTTAAAGGACCTCACCCCGCCGTGCCAGGCCATTTTGGTCAGGGCTGCACGGGTTGGCAAAGCATGCCGCGGCGAGCTCAAGACGATCTGCGCCGATGTGAAACCGGGCGACCGTAGAATTGAGGCTTGTATACAGTCTCACCTCACTGACTTCAGCGCACCTTGCAAGGATGTCATGGTACGAGCCGCTGCCGGCAAGAGCTAAACCATGTGAACCCGGGCGAGATGGTCCCCTGTCTCGCCCGGGAGCCGATTACGGCGGAGCGCGGCAATGCCAATTCTCGCCTATCTTGAAGTTGTAGGTTTTGTACTGGTGGCACTGCTGTTCGTTGCGGATGCAACGCTGGAGCGCAATTCGCCTGCGATAGTCACCAGCGACCGCGTGGGTCTGCCGGAGCGATGGCATTCCGACACGATACGAACGCTCACCACCGCGCCAGCACCTGCGCCCGACATGACATCGCCGGCGGTACGTGCTGCCCAGCCCAGGTCGGAGCCTGACATTCTCGACAAAATCGGGCCCGCAGCGCGCGCGGCGCGGGCTGAAGCACCATCCAAAAATAATCGCGTCACGCAGTCCACCGGCCACCGGCAGAACCACGACCAGACGAACCAATTGGTCGACAGATTTTCAATTAAGGGTCAGTAGGCCGGCGCGACGGTACGCGACAGGAGGCATTCTTGTCCAAACCCCATCGAAATGAGATCTCTGCACGGCTGCGCAGGCTGCCGGTAGATTTTCTGCTCGCGCTGATTAATGCGACAACGCTCCTGGTGATTGTCGCTGCGATTCTTGCGCTCGTGGTGATGGTGCGTATCGATAATCTGGCCGGACGGGTAGTTACGACAATGACTGAAGCTGTGCTGTCAAAGATCGATCTGCCATCAAAGAATGTGCTGGCGAATCTTCGAAACCTGACGGAGGAAGTCCGCACGCTTGGCAACACCCTCAGGGACATCAAGGTGGGAGAAAATCCAGTCATTCAAATCGAGATTGCGCGACTGAAAGAGGCGCTGACGGCCCTCAATGCGAGCGTCGACCGCCTCACAAATACGAGAACGATCCTCACCGATGAAGCGATTGCACAGCTAGGCCGCGCAGTCACCGACACACTGACGCAGATGAGAGGCTGCACTTCCAAGGTTGGCCAAATGCAGCCCTCCCTCAATGCGGAAGGGGCCACCCTTCGGTAGCCCCTCAAACACACTGCCTTTTATTTTTTATCTCCTATCTCCTCAGTTGGTTTCTTCTTTTTCTTCTTGGAGCGCCGGTCGTCACGTCGATCACGCCGATTGGCGCCGGCAACGCTCACGGCTGAGCCTGGATTGCCAACGCGCGCCTCGGCATCTGTCGCGATCAGCATCGTTGCCGGTACTACAACGCTTGCAGCAGCCGCCAACCCCAAAAGCGAGAACGTTCCTCGACGAGAAATCATCATTTCCGATTTGATCTTTTCATTCATCACAACCTCCGGGTTGATTTCAAAGCTAGCCGAAAGGACGGCTGGCAATTTTGATGCTGTCAACAGATGCCGAGCTTTTTTGCGCGCTCGATCAGAACTCTGACCAGTGCCTGTAGCCACTCCCAAAATAGGGTTGCTGGTAATAGCGATTACGATCGTATCGCCACCCTGGCTGAAGTGCGTATCCATACTGGGGCTGATACGCGTATCCATACTGGTATGTCCCGGACGGCTGGTACGTTCCATAGTCGGACGCGTAGTACCCGCGCCGGTACGCGCGGCGATGCGCCCTGCGATGAACACCCGCTACGCTCCCTGCAGTGAGGGGACGGCCAATCTCCGCTGAGGCGTCGTTCGTGGACAACGCCACGGTTCCCTGGGGCGACAAGCGAACCGACACGGGAGTTGCGCACAAAATGCAAGTGAAGAGTGCTGTCGCTCCGACAGCTACGACTTTCGACATCACGACCTCCTGGTACGCCTCCCCGGAGCCGGATATTCCGGAGATTGCAGCCAAAGGCGATCGTCTGGCAATTGGCCTTTGGGGCAACAATTTTTCCCCTGAAAGCGGACATCAGACAGCTGAGGAAGAACGGCGCCCAAAGTTGCACATTGCGGCCAGCCGCTAGCCGACAGCATGAGCCGTTTCAATCGATCACCTCGACTGCTCCACATTCGTTTCGGGAGTTATCGCTTTGTCGGGACGCAGCTCGCGTCACTGCCAAAGGCCGAGGTTCTTGATCGCGGTCGGCAACGTTTTTGACTTGTTCTTCTTGCAATAGGCCGCGATCTTTGCGGAATTGCCTTGAAATCGGTCGTAGTTCAAAACGTTGCTGTTGGCGGCCCCGTTGTAATAACCGCTCATCCAAAACCGGACGAAATCCCGGATCTCCGGACTGTATCCGAGCCAGCCACCGCAAGTGATCCGATTCATATCTACGCTAATCTGAGCCACACTTGGCTGCGAAGCGGCCGCCAGTAGTGTCGCCGCTACGAAAACAACAATCCACCTCATGGCTTTTCTCCGGGAGGTCAGTAATGTCACTGTGGGCCAAGTGCGTTCTGCAAGGCATTCATCACGCTTTCTCGCGGACGGAACTGGCACCATGATTTCACCTTCGCGATGTTGCTCTCGTGTGCGGCCAAATCCAGATAAGTCTTGCGGGTCTGATAACTGAACCAGCCGCTCATCCAGGCGGAAAAGTCACGAGACATTGCCGGCGACATTGCTAGATATTGGCCGCATGTAAATGCAGCCATATCGATCGCGACTTGCGCATTTGCAGCCCCCGAAAGAAGCGAGATTGCAAACGCCGTACTGATCAATCGAAGCTTCATTTTGCTCATCCTTCTAGATGCAGCAGAGTTAGGATCTAGCGGCCGAAAAAGAGAAACCGGTTCGGATCGATTCGGCGCGGTTCTTCTGCGTATCCGTATGCATTTCGGCCTGCGTCTGTGAAGGGCGCTTCGTGCGGCTGCTTACGCGTTACATGCTCCTTCTTGTGCTTCTGATTGCGATGCGCCGTCTTTTTATCGTCGACCGGTCGCTTGACCGGCTTGGCGAGAGACTCTGCATGCGATGCGGCCGCAACAGGTGGAGAAGATGGGGTTCGTTCAGCAGGTGACTGCAGCGCCATCAGCCCAACGATACCGATGCTGAAGACTGCCGAGACTCCGACGAGGTAAACGAGCAAGCCGGCAAAGCCACGCATCAGAATCACTCCCAGTGCCACAACAAGGCATCAAAGTCTCATTCGCAGCGGTCGCTCCTGTGTCTGTAAAGTGCCAATAGCGGAACTCACGCACGGACACGCGACATCAAAGGGCCACCCTTCGGCGGCCCTTTCAGCGGTGTGTTATTTTTTTTCAGTTTCCGAACTGCTGGTTTCCTTTTTCTTCTTCTTTTTGCTGCGCCGCTCGGTGCGTCGTTCCTGGCGGTCGCCACGCCGCTCGTCACGCCGCTCCATCCCTTGCGTCTGCGCATCGGCATCTGTCGCGATCAGCATCGTTGCCGGTACTACAACGCTTGCAGCAGCCGCCAAGCCCAAAAGCGAAAATGCTCCTCGACGAGAAATTAGTTCAGATTTGATGCTTTTACTCATCTCAGCCTCCTGCCCTTTTCGGGCTGTTAGAAGCTAGAGTTACTCGAAAGTCCGAAGTCGATTTTGATGCATGTCAAAGGATTGCGTCTTGGCACACCCCCTTACCGCGCCGGGTGGCTTTTTGGCCGGGCGCTTACGCCCCGCATCCACGTAGCAAGAACCTTTTTTGCAAGCTTTCGATCGATATAAGGACCGATCAGCGTTTTGAATGCGAAAGTAGCCTGCTCATATTCGAGATCGCAGCCTTCCGCCCGTCGTTTTGGCAGGTATCCTTTCTCCACAACATCGGCGAATAATTTTTGGTCGGCGCCATAGGCAAGGCACAACACGTTAAAAAATCGCTGCGCCGGAATCCCGTGTTCGTCGGCGTACTTCGTCAGGGGCACCTGCGGGTTCACAACGTCTTCTTTGTACTGGTAGGCATTGCCCAGGATCAGCCTGCGCGCATCTTCCTTGCCGAACTGCAGCATAATATAGGCGGAAAACAAATCCGCCGCGTCTTCCTCACGGCCAAGCACCGGCACGTTCAATTGATCGAAAACCGCATGCCCGGTCTCGTGTAGGAACACGTCCATAAACGGTCCAAGTATGGCATCGTCTTGTGTGATGATGCTGGGCAGCGTTTGATCCAGTGCATTTTTCAGTAGGTCTGCCAGGAATTCGTAGCAGACGGTCACGAAGCCCTCCTCGTACCAAGCGTTCGATTCACCGTCGCAACCGGAAACCTTGAGAAGTAACGGGCGCGGGAGCCGGAGCGGGCTTAGCAGCGTCTGCAACCGTTCAAGGGCACGGACCTTCTTGAGCCGCTCGTAGATGGGCTGATGCGCCGGATTCTTCGGCAGATCGTATCCGATGCGGATCTGCTTCGACTTATAGGGAGCGGCAGCCGCAGGGCCGGACAGACCGAGCGCAAGGCATATTCCGGCCGTTAATACGATCAATTTCATTCGGCCCGGTACGGCTGGATTCATTTGCTTTCTCGCGTAGCGTTGTCGCTGCCGTCCCGAATATAGTAGCCCTCAATTGCGTCGGGCGCGAACCAACTACGTGAATATCGGGCTCGACGCACTGCGCGGCGGCATCAGATCCTGTGCCACGGAGCAGAGCCTGGTCACACCCTCCTCAAGCGCATCGTCTCGCAGAAGCCCGAAGCTCACGCGCAACGTACGCGGATTGGTGTGGGAGGCATAGAAGCCCTCACCCGCGACGAAAGCGACGCCGCGGCGAACGGCACGATAATAAAGCTCGGAAACCTCGGCGCCTTCCGGCAGGGTCAGCCATAGGTTGAGGCCGCCCTCGGGCTGCCCAATCAATGTGCCGGGCGGCATGCCGGCCGACAGGGTGGCGATCAGCTTGCGCTGCTTGGTGGCGTAGACCCTTTTCATCCGTTCCAGAATCTTCGGGTAGTTTTTGCGGGCGAGAAAGCGAGCCATTGCTTCCTGCATGATGCCGTTTGTGTGCAGGTCGCTTTGCGCCTTGAGGCCGAGCAAAGAGCGGCGCGCGCGCGCAGGGGTCACCACATAACCGAGGCGCGTGCCGGGCAAGAACACCTTGCCAAATCCGCGCACGTAAAAAACGTCGTCGTCCGGCTCCGACAGCGCGCAGATCGAAGAGATGGGCGCGCCGGCAAAGCGCAACTCCGGATTCTGGTCGTCTTCCAGAATAGACACGCCATGTTTGCGCGCCAGCGCAAGGATGCTGCGACGCTTTTCGATGCTTGTCGTCACGCCGGTCGGATTCTGAAAGGTCGGGTTCGTGTAGATCAGACGCGGCCTGTGCCTCGACAAAAGCGCCTCAAGCATATCAATGTCCATGCCATCGGATTCGAGCGGCACTTCGAGAATGCGAGCGCCGGCACTGCGCAACGCGTTGACGACACCGTAGTACGTCGGGCGTTCGACGATCACCGGCGATCCGTGCGGCACCAGCAGCCGGATAACAAGCTCGATTGCCTGCTGCGCCCCCGATGTCACGATCACATGTTCTGGTGTCGTCACCAGGCCCTGCTGGGCAAGGTATTCGACGATCTCGCGGCGGAAGCTGACACGCCCATTCGACGAGTCGTTGATGAAATACGGCGACAGGCCGTCCGCTATGACCGATTGCAGGCAGGTCTCGAATTCCTTCGTGCATTCGGAATCCGGCTCGGGATGGTTGGTCGTGAACGCGATGACGCCGGACGCATGCGCGAGCTCATAAAGGCGCTCGGACAATAGCGGCCCCGCAACGGCGGGCTCCGCTCCGCGGGCGCGCTTCGTACCATATGGCGCACGGACATGCGTCCCGCCGCCGGCGCGGCCTTCGACGAAACCCGCCTTGGCAAGATCCTTGTAGGCCTTCGCGACCGTCATGTGGTTGATACCGAGCTGCTCGGCGAGCCGCCGCACCGGCGGCAGCCGTGCACCGGCCGTCAATTCGCCGGCGGAGATACGATCGACGATCTGCTCGTGCAGTTGCATGAAAAGCGGGCGGCCATTGCCTTTCGATAGCGAAATCCCGAACGCGCTTGGCTCGGTTGCCTGCCGCGGATGCCTTTGGCCGTTCGCCATTCGACGCCACTCAATACAAGAGATCTTGTATGATCTTTTGTATGATTGCATACAAACGCAAGAGAAAAATGGCGTGACAACCGAAGAAAATTCAAAGAGAGCCCTGGGCAGTTGACAGCACCCGGAAGCACTGACGCCGTCCAAAATTCATGCGAGGGAATCGACATGGCGCATACGCATAGGGGGATCTGGCGAGCCTGCGGCGCGCTCATTCTTGTTGTCGCACTTCTGTCGTCTGCAGCCGCCCAGGACATTCGCGGTGTGGAGAAGTGCACGGCCGAGGCGCAGATGGATCGCCGCACCGGATGCCTGCAGGCCAATATCGAATTTCTCCATCAGACGATGACAAAACTTCAGCGTGAAACGAGGGAGAAGCTCGCGAGCGCCGCTCGCGATGCGGCGGCAGACCGCGCGGAGATCGCGGCGCTCAAGTCAACGGTCGCTAAATTGACGAGCGAGCTGGCGCAGCTTAAGGCGAAAGAGGCGGCCGCCAGCAAGAAGTAGAGATAGCGCATGAAAAGGTGATGCGCGGCTAACGCCGGCTCACTTGCGTTCCTTAGGCACCCGCAGATGCGCGATGCGCTTACGCTCCTTCCGCTTGCTTGTCTTCATTGCGGAAGCGCTGAAGCACAAACAACCGGATCGCCGAGGATAGATTGCCCTGGTCACGCGTCAGGTCGATCTTGGTAACCAATTCCGACAGCGTCACCTGTCGGGCATGCGCGATTTTCTTCAGGTCATCCCAGAAGGCATCTTCAAGGCTGACGCTGGTCTTGTGCCCATCGATCACGATGGAACGCTTAATGACCGAGGATTTCATAAGGGCCCCCGTAAACCCCTACCCCACGTCCTCATACAGCGGATTCTGAATCGCGCCGGGGTAGCGCGATACCGGCTTGGTCCGAAATGTGCCATTTCGTGACGGCCGACACAGCGTTATCCGTTGGGATCTGTAACCTCCTGCCCAATACGAAGGGGGTTGTCATGAACACCGTGAATGATATCGCTCCGCTCCTGGAACTCCTGAAAATGGCGGCCGAGCGAAGACCGTATTCTGAGACTGGCAATGTTTCGCAAGACGACCTGTTCTGCGAAGACCATTCGCTGCTTGAAATGTGGCCGGAAGCTTGCCGTCGCACCGGCGTCGGAACGCGTGAATTTCCGCCGGGAGTGATCAAACTATGGAAGGAAAGTTTGGGCAGGTCGAACTGAATCAGGGTGGCCCTTAGGTCACACATCAATTTGCTCGCGCCGGCACCTCGCTCAGTGTCACCGGCGCGGGCAGTTCCAGGGGTTCAGGCTGTTCGTAGCCCATGACCCGAAGCACACCGCTCGCGGGGCACATTTCCACCGCTATTCGGGTCTGCGAATTGAGCACCGGCGGCGTTACCCAATCAAATTCCATCCCGAAAACTCCGGGCCAGACCGCAAGCTGGTCTCGTCGCGTGCGGCTGTTCTCGGCTGCCTCTTCTCCTGTGCGTGTGAAAAACGCTTCGGCAGCCACACGCGGCTCCCAACGGGGCATCTTGAGTAACCAATCGTTTGCGGCGCAAGTGTCATGGGTACGGCTGAAGAAGTCATCTTGCGTTCGCTCGATGACGCACCGCTCACCTGGATGACAGCCAGCCAGTGTGTAGATGGCGGGACGCGCGACCGGCGTCGTCTCCAGCCGATGCTTCGCCTCCCCAAATGTCGTGCACGTCTCGAATACGTCGCGCAGCAGATGGTCGGGCGGAACGTGCCGGATCCCCCACGTGTGGCGCGCGTTCAAGACCATGTCATAGGGCCGTAGCCATGGGCGCGAGGTTCGCCGCAACATCGGCGCCTGGTTGATGCAGCCCGCAAACCGTCCGGGCGCTGACGCCGTCAGCACGCCCACATAGCCGGGCCACGTCACGTTGTAGAACTCGCCCGCGGGGCCTCGCATCAGCGCTATTTCCACATGACGGCCGAGACCCGGAAAAGGCCAATCGAGCGTTCGGGCGATCCAGGACACTCCGTTTTGTTCGCGAGCGAGCGCGGTACAGCCCCACTGGTAGCAGCCGTTCAGAAACCAGA
>Ga0157309_10000050_pt1 | contig 12963 bp, 14 predicted proteins | sample NitcycUS208509C2_FD_108383 | JGI IMG/M metagenome (GOLD analysis project Ga0157309, IMG submission 108383) | Soil microbial communities from Arlington Agricultural Research Station in Wisconsin, USA - Nitrogen cycling UWRJ-S208-509C-2 | ecosystem: Environmental > Terrestrial > Soil >... | reverse complement strand
CGTGCTCGCGGGCACCGCGTGAGCGAACCGGGCGACGGTTCCGGGCTCGAGCCCGACGCCGACGCCGTTTCGCAACTCGATCGCGTCAAGCAGGAGTACACCGCGGCCGCGCGGGAGATCCTGCGGCGGTCGATGCAGGGCGTCGCGCGCACGAAGCTGACACCCGACATGTTGTCGATCGCCGGGCTCGCGCTCTGCGTCGCAGGCGCGGTGCTCGTGGGCTTCGAGGAGCGGAACGAGTATCTCTTCTTCTGGGTCGGCGGCGTCCTCTTCGTCGCGGGATCGATCGCGGACATCCTCGACGGTGCGCTCGCCCGTGCCGCGGGGAAGGGAACGGTGTTCGGGGCGTTCCTCGACTCGACGTTCGACCGCCTCGGCGAGGCCGCGATGCTGACCGCTATCGGGCTCGTGTTCATGCGCGACTCGAACGAGATCGCCCTCGTCGCGACGTTCCTCGCGGTGATCGGATCGCTGCTCGTCAGCTACACGCGCGCCAAGGCGGAGATGCTCGGCCTACGCGGCGACGTCGGCTTCGGCTCGCGCCTCGAGCGCGTCGTGATCGTCGCCGTCGCCCTCGGCATCGCCCCCTGGGGCTGGCTCCAGTGGCCGATCTACCTGCTCGCGCTGATGGCGTGGCTGACGGTCGTCCAGCGCATGCTCTTCGTGCGGCGTCAGCTGCGCGAGCTCGCCGAGCCCGCCTGACGACGCGCCTCTTGCCGGAGCGCCGTCGGCGGCGCAGGATGGCAGAATTGTCGTCGAGAGGAGTCGGGATGGCCAGTGGCAGCACCACCCTTCCTCTGCGGAGTTGCATCCTCACGGCCGTCGCGGCCGTCCTCGCCTTCGTGGCGACGCCCGAGGCAAGCGCGTCGGAGCTGATCGGGCGCGATGCGACCGACGTCAGGGTCCAGGCCGACGCCCAGGGACGCGCGCTGATCTCCTTCCGCTCCGGCGGCCAGCCGAAGCAGTTGCTGGCGTGGGGCGCCGTCGATGCCCGGCCCCCGAGCAGGTCTGTGACGCAGGTGGCGTTCCGGCTCCAGTTCGGAGGCTCGATCGGTCCCAACGTCTGCGGCGCCTACAGAGGCCCACCGCTCGCCTGGAAGGTCGCCGCGTGCACGACGCCAGACGGGACGCACTGGGCGCTGCAGGCATGGCCGCGGATGCTGCCGAACTACGGGGTGGCGCCGACGGGGACGAGAGGAGAACGTGAGCTACGGCTCTCGCACTGGTCGGGGCCGGTCGCGAAGATCGAGATCTGGACCGACTGGTCGTACCGCCGCTTCCACCATCTGTACGGCCGGCTCACGTACCGCGGGCAGGGGGTTTACGGCTTTCGCTCGACGCGGTTCGGGGTCCCGCTCGACACGTACGGTCGGAACGTCTTCGTCGACACCTTCGGCTCGGCATACGGGCCCGGCTGGCAGCGTGAGAACAGCTTCCTCACCCACGCGACGAGCGGCGGCTTCTGTTACGGCTTCTACGCGCACGGCAGCCACGGCGTCGGCAACGGGGAGCGCTACCGCGCGACCGTGATCGGCCCCGGCGTGACCCCGGACGTGATGTGGATGGGGCCTCCGCCCGCTGCCTACGACGCCGCCGCGGACACCGAGGCGAACGCCCACCAGCGCTCGGTGCTCGGCGCCGACGCGCGCTGCACGGTGAACTAGCCCTCCGTGCGCGAAGCAGCGCGGTCTGCTAGCTTGCTAGCACTTTGACTGCTAGCACTTCACACAAGCGCACCGGGGTCTTGGTCAGGATGCCTGCCCCGCTGAAGAGCGCGCTCGTACGGGAGTCCGCCCGGCGCGCATCCAACGTCAACGACGTCGCCGCCGGGATCCTCTCCGACGAGCTCGGCGTCGCTTTCACCCCGACCGGGCGCCGCCGCAGGGTGCTCGCGGGATCGAGCCCCGTCCTCCTGCTTCGGGTGTCGCCGGAGCTGCGAGACGAGATCCAGGCCGAGGCGTCGCGTCGCGACTCCAACGCGAACGACGTCATTCTCTCTGCGCTCGCCGACGGGCTCGGCATCCCGGCACAGAGCAATCGCAAGGGAAAGGAACTCATGGCCACCACGAACGGCTCCAAGAACGGCGGGCGCCAGAAGGACAAGGTGCGCGTCGCGATCATCGGCGTCGGCAACTGCGCCAACTCTCTCCTCCAGGGCGTCGAGTACTACAAGAACGCGAAGCCGGAGGACACCGTCCCCGGCCTGATGCACGTCGACCTCGGCGGGTACCACATCTCGGACATCGAGTTCACCGCCGCGTTCGACGTCGTCAAGGGCAAGGTCGGCGTCGACCTCGCCGACGCGATCTGGGCGCATCCGAACGACACCATCAAGTTCTCCGACGTCCCGAAGACCGGTATCACCGTCTCGCGCGGGATGACGCACGACGGGATCGGCAAGTACCTCTCGCAGGTCGTCGAGAAGGCGCCCGGACCGACCGACGACGTCGTGAAGATCTTGAAGGACACGGGCACCGACGTCGTCGTCAACTACCTCCCCGTCGGCTCCGAGGCAGCGACGAAGTGGTATGCGGAGCAGATCCTCGAGGCGGGCGTCGCGATGGTCAACTGCATGCCCGTCTTCATCGCGCGGGAGCCCTACTGGCAGAAGCGCTTCGAGGACGCAGGCTGCCCGATCATCGGCGACGACATCAAGTCGCAGGTCGGCGCGACGATCACGCACCGCGTGCTGACGACGCTGTTCGGCGATCGCGGCGTCCACCTCGACAAGACGATGCAGCTCAACGTCGGCGGGAACTCGGACTTCCTCAACATGCTGGAGCGCGAGCGGCTCGAGTCGAAGAAGATCTCGAAGACGAACGCCGTCACGTCGATGCTCGACTACGACATCGGTTCGGACAACGTCCATGTCGGCCCGTCGGACTACGTGCCGTGGCTCACCGACCGCAAGTGGGCCTACATCCGCATGGAGGGCTCGTCGTTCGGCGACGTGCCGCTCAACGTGGAGCTCAAGCTCGAGGTGTGGGACTCGCCGAACTCGGCCGGCATCGTGATCGACGCCGTCCGGCTCGCGAAGCTCGCGCTCAACAACGGCATCGCCGGCGCCCTCGAGGCTCCCTCGAGCTACCTCATGAAGTCGCCGCCTGTGCAGATCGTGGACAGCGAGGCGCGCGACAACACCGAGCGGTTCATCAAGCAGAACGCGCTCGAGTCGGCGAAGAGGCCGAAGGCAGCGAAGGCGAAGGCCTAGGCGTGGGGAGGCTTGGTGTCCGACTTCAAGTCGGACACCAAGCGCCCCTCGCGACGCCTCGGGCTGCTCTTCCTCTCTAGACGGACGACGCCCAGGGAAGCCGGTCCCAGTACGCCGGCCGTCCGCGCGTCGGCCGCCCGAACGGCGCGTACGCCTGCCGGGCGTCGCTCGTCTCCTCTTCCGCGCTCGCGCCGTAGCGCGCCGCGAGCTCCGACACGGGATACAGGAGCTGCTCGTCCTTCGTCCGTGCGCCGACCATGAGGATGGTGCACGGGCCGTCGCCCGATCCGACGAACACGTGCTCGACGCCCGCGGGGCAGTGGACGAAGTCCCACGGCGCGAGCGGCCGCTCTTCCCCCTCGACGAGCAGCTTGCACTCGCCGGAGAGCACGAGGAACGCCTCCTGTTGCGACTCCGAGTGGTAGAGGCAGTTCGACTCGCCGGGCTCGACGACGCTGATGTTGATGCCGAGCTGCGGAAACTCCTGCCCGCGCGTCTCGAAGCCGCAGCCCGAGCCGAACGTCTCCGACGTCCACCACTCTGCATCCCGGACATTCACGACGAACCAGCCGTCGGACGCGGGCGCGAGGCCTGAGCCGTTGTCCTCGAGACGTGCCTCGGGCACGACTCGACCCTACACACCGGGTCGATCGGGCTCGACGTGCGGAGCCACGTCGTCGGCGACGAAGCCGATGCGCCGATGCGTCGCGTCGCAGAACGGCTTCGTCGACGAGTGGCCGCAGCGGCAGAGGACGATCGCGTCCCCCGGCGGGACCTCGAGCTCGCGGCCCTCCGGGTCGACGATCCGCACCGGCCCGACGATCTTGTAGGGGCCGTTCGTCCGCACCGTGATGGTCACGTCGCTCACGCCGCGAGGGTACCCGCCCCTACAATCGAGGCCCGTGCCGCTTCGGATCTGCCTCGTGACGCCTTACGCGTGGTCGGTGCCGCACGACACGAACGAGCACGTCGCCGGCGTCGCCGAGGCGCTGCGCGCGCGGGGCCACACCGTCGTCGTGCTCGCGCCCTCGTCCCGTTCTGCCGATCTCCTCGCGGGTCGGCGTGCGCTCCAGACCGGCGAGCTGGAAGGAGTCGTCGCGGTCTCGCGTGCGGTTCCCGTCTCGCCGCGCGCTGCCGTCGGGATTCCTGTGGGCGTCCGCGCGAACGTCGCCACCGCGCTGCGGCGTGGGGACTTCGACGTCGTCCACGGGTTCGACCCGGCCGTGGCGGGGCTCGCCTATGTGGCCCTGCTCGAGGCCCGGACGACAACCGTTGCCAGCTTCGTCGACCCGGAGCGGCTCGGCTTCCCGCCCCGCAAGAACCAGCGCGACCGCCTGCTCGCCCGGATCGACCGGCTGGTGGCGACCGGCGAGGACGTCGCCGAGCGCGCTGCCACGCGGTTTCCCGGGGCGTACACCGTCGTCCCGGCCGGCGTCGACCTCGATCGGTTCGCGCCCGCTGCGACGAAGGACAACCTGATCGTCGTCGAGACCGCGGCCGGGGGCCGGCCCGTGGTCAGGGCGGCGCTCCGCGCGCTGCGCGACCTCGATGGCTGGGAGGCGATCCTGCTGCGTACCGCGCCGCTCGCGGCGCGTCCCTCGATCCCGCTCGGCCTACGTGATCGCGTCCACCTCCGCACCGCCGCGCGGAGCGAGGCGCGCGCCGACCTCCTGCGGGACGCCGCAATCGTCGTTCCCTCGCCCGAGGGGCTCGCCCGTTTGCGCGACGAGGCTGCGGCGGCGGACTGCGCGCTCGTCGAGCCGCACGGCGTCGAGGAGCAGCCCGAGCTCGCGACCGCGGGCGTTCTGCGCTTCGCCGAGGACGGCGAGGCCCGCGCGCGCGATGCCGACAGGCGGCGCGCCGCCGTCGCGTCGTCGAGCTTCGAGGCGGTCGCGCGCCAGCTCGAGCGCGTGTACGTCGAGGCGCAAGGGCGCAAGCGCGCATCGCGCGACCACGCCACCGAGCCGCTCGCCGACCGCGACTGGATCGTGGTCGACCTGCACATGCACACGCGCTGGTCGCACGACTGCTCGATCGAGCCGGAGGCACTCGTCGACCACGCCGAGTCCGAGGGGCTCGGCGCGATCGCGGTGACCGACCACAACGTCTTCGGCGGCGCGCTCGAGACCGTCGCGCTCGCCCAGGGTCGGGAGCTGATCGTCATCCCGGGCGAGGAGGTGAAGACGGACCGCGACGGCGAGGTGATCGGCCTCTTCCTGCGCGAGGAGATCCCCCGCGGGATGCCGTTCGCCGACACCGTGGCCGCGATCCGCGAGCAGGAGGGCGTGGTGTACGTGCCGCATCCGTTCGACCGCATGCACTCGATTCCGGCCCCCGCGACCCTGCACCGGCACCTGCCGGAGATCGACGTTCTCGAGGTCTACAACGCACGGCTCCTCTTCGACGGCTACAACGACGAGGCGCTCCGGTTCGCCCGGAAGTACGGCCTTCTCCACGGCGCCGGCTCGGACGCCCACGTGCTGCAGGGGGTCGGCACCGGCGCGCTTCGGATGCGGCGGTTCGACGGCCCTGAGGAGTTCCTCGTCTCGCTTCGCACGGCCACCGTGCTGCGGCGACCGAAGTCGCTCGCGCTGCTCCAGTCGCTCAAGTGGGTGGCTCAGATGAAGGAGCGCGTGGGGAGCAGCTGAGCCGCTAGAGGAAGCACCCCGACTGCCCACGAATGAGAGAGCGATGGTGGACCCCGAAGAGCGGCGGGCACGGGCTTCTGGCCGTTCCGCGGCGAAGCCGTCGAACGGCGACGAGATCCAGGAGCGCTACCTCCGTCGCGCGATCTCGGAGATCAACGAGCTCGGCGACGAGCTGCTCGCGCTCGGCGACGAGCTGCACGTCCCGGTCCTCGGTAGCGGCCATCCGCTCGGCGACGTGTTCCTCCTCAAGCACCGGCCAGTCCAGAGCGAGATCGCGGAAGGTGTCGCGTTCTTCGGGCGGTCTGGTCAGGCGCTCTTAAAGGCGTTACAGCGCCTCGCGGTCGACCCGCTCGCCGTCTACGGCACCAACTGCCTCAAGTTCGGCACCGAGGATCCCGCCGCGGCCCGCGGCTGGTTGACCCGGGAGCTCCACATCGTCCAGCCGAAGCTCGTCGTCGCTATGGGCGACGAGACGGTCGCGTTCGTGAACGCGCTCGACTTCCCGCTCTCGTCGGCGCTCGATCCCGAGTCGACGGGCCGGCTCCAGGAGCTCACGCCGACCATCGACGCGCTCGTGACGCCCGACATCGACGCGTCACTCGACGAGCAGGCCGCCAAGACCCGCTTCTGGAACGCGTTCAAGGCGCTCGGTGGCTGGTGGTCCGAGCTCCCGCCCTACTAGCTCTAGGCCCGAGACGCGCCGCCGCGCTCGTTGCGCTCCTGGTGGCCCTCGCCGCCTGGGACGCCTACGCCGATCGGCTCCCCGCGGTTTCGGACGGCTGGGACGTCGCGCTCGTCGCGGTGCTCGTCTTTCCGGCGACGTTCGTGGTCGCCTGGCTGCTCCTACCGCTCGCGGGCGAGCGGCGCCTGCTCGAGGCGGCGCTGCTCACGGGAGCGCTTGCGGCCCTTTTCGACCTTGTCGGAGCAGACGGGTTCTTCAACGTCGCGAAGCTCGTCGGCTTCTGCCTCGTCGGGTTCTGGTTCGTCCAGATGCTCGAGGCGCTCGCGTGGATCGTCCTCGTCGCCGTGGTCGTCCCGTGGGTCGACGTGGTGTCCGTCTACCGCGGCCCGACGAAGATCGTGGTCGAGGAGCAGCCCGGCCTCTTCGAGCGAATCGCCGTGGCGTTCGCCGTGCCCGGCGAAGACAGCGCTGCCCGCCTCGGCCCGCCCGACATCATCTTCTTCGCGCTCTTCCTCGCGGCCGCGGCGCGGTACGGGTTGCGCGTTCGCGCGACCTGGCTCGGCATGGCGGGCGCGCTGTCGGCGACCCTCCTGCTGACCTACGCGCTCGACCTGAACGGGCTGCCGGCGCTGCCCGCGATCTCCCTCGGCTTCCTCGTCCCGAACGCCGACCTGCTCTGGCGCTCGCTTCGTGCGGAGGGGCGCGGCACGCGCCGCGCCCCTCCGTGACGGTCAGCGTCTAGCAGTTCGCCTGCACCCACGCCTCGATGTTCTGCGAGGCCTGCTGCACCTCGGCCGAGTCCATCGACTTCGAGAGCTCCTGCAGCTTCGCGAGCGCCTCTGGGCTCGGCGTCTGCCCGCTCGTCAGGTCGACGCCCTTGAGCGCGTCGGCGATCTTCGAGAAGTTCTCGGCGATCACCTTGTAGTCGTCCTTGATCTCGTCCGGCACCTGGTCGGCAATCTCGTCGAACGCCTTCGCCGCGTCCTCCATGTTCGCGTCCTGGCCGCTGAGCGACTGGGCGAGCTTCGAGGAGATGCCCGCGAACTGCTTGCACTCGCCGGAGAGGTTTCCGAGGTCGATGTCGGTGCTTGTCTCGGAGTCGTCGGTCGTCGCCGTCGTGTCCTCCGTCGCCATCGTCTCCGTGGTTTCCGTGGCGACCGTCGTCTCGGTGTCCGACGACGCCTCGTTGCTCGAGCTCCCGCCGCAGCCGGCCGCGACGAGCGCGAGCACCGCTATGAGCAGGGCCGCGATCCTTCGTCCGTTCACTGTCGTCACCTTTCGTCGTTGAGAGCCGGTCGGCTCATCCCCCCGTGACACCGGCATCATGCTCTTCGGCAGAACCGTTCGCACGCCTGAGGAGCGACACGCTCTCGATGTGCGGCGTGTGCGGGAACATGTCGACCGGCGTGCAGCGAACGAGCTCGTAGCCGTACTCGTCGCGCAGCACCGCGAGGTCGGATGCGAGCGTCGTGGGGTTGCACGACACGTAGACGATCCGCTCGGCGCCGAGCGCTCCCGTCCGGCGCAGCGCCTTGCCCGCGAGCCCCGCGCGCGGCGGGTCGACGACGACGACGTCCGGTGATCCCGCGCGCTCGGCGAGCTCTTCGAGCGACTGCCCGACGTTGCCCGCGAAGAACTGCGCGTTGCCGATGCCGTTCGCACCTGCGTTCTCGATCGCGCACGCCACGGACTCCTCGGAGATCTCGACGCCCCACACCGAGCCGGCGTCGGCGGCGAGCGCGAGGCCGATCGTCCCGGTACCGCAGTAGAGGTCGTAGACCGTCTCGCCTCCGGCCAGCGCGGCCGCCTCGCGCGCAAGCGTGTAGAGCGTCTCGGCCATCTCCGTGTTCGTCTGCAAGAACGCGTTTGGGCGCACGCGGAAGCGGAGCCCGAGCAGCTCCTCCTCGATCCACGCATCGCCCCACAGGAGTCTCGTCGGCAGGTTCGTCACCTCGGCGGGCCGGTCGTTCACCGCCCAGTGGATCGAGCGCACCTCCGGAAACCGCGTCAGCGTCTCGATGAGGAAGTCGGTGTCGAACAGCTCACCCGGGGCGGTCACGAGCATGACGAGGAGTTGGCCCGTGTTCCTGCCCTCGCGGACGACGAGGTGCCGGAGATACCCGCTCTGTGTCTCCTGGTCGTAGGCCTCGAGCCCTTCCGCGCGTGCCCACCCGGCGACCGCCTCGCGCACCGCGTTGCCGACCTCCGTCGTGAGGAGGCACTCCTCGACGTCGATCACCTCGTCCCAGCGGCCCGCGCGGTGGAAGCCGAGCACGAGCCCATCGTCGCCCGGCGCGAACGAGTACTCGAGCTTGTTCCGATAGCCGTAGACCGACCGCGCGGGCACGATCGGCTCGAGCGGGGGAGAGACGAATCTGCCGAGGCGGACGAGTGCGTCTCGTACCTGCGCGTGCTTCGCGTCGAGCTGCCGCTCGTACGCGAGGTCCTGGAAGCGACAGCCGCCGCAGACGCCGAAGTGCCGGCACGGCGCGTCCACGCGGTCGGGACCGGGCTCGAGCAGCTCGGTGCGGATCGCCTCCGCGAATCCCCGCTTCACCTTCGTCGCGCGAGCGCGGACGAGATCGCCGGGAAGGCCGCCTCGGACGAAGACGACGAAGCCGTCGAGTCGCCCGACGCCGTTCCCGCCGTAGGCGAGCGAGTCGATGCGGAGCTCGACCTCCTCTCCCTTGTGCACCGGCGCTGCCACGCGCGCAGGGTAGCCGCGTAGCCTTCTCGCGATGTCTGCGCCGGTCATCCGCGCCGACCGCCTGTCGAAGGTCTACGGGCGCGACCGCGGCGTCTCCGACCTCACGTTCGAGGTGGGGGAGGGCGAGGTCTTCGGCTACCTCGGCCCGAACGGCGCCGGCAAGACCACCACGATCCGGCTGCTGCTCGACCTGATCCGCCCGAGCTCGGGGCGGATCGAGCTCTTCGGCGCGGACGTGAGGCGCGCCGGAGCTGCCGCGCGAACGTCCCTCGGCTACCTGCCCGGCGACCTGCGCCTGTACGAGCGCCTCACGGCCCGCGAGCACCTGCGCTACTTCGCCTCGCTGCGGGGCATGCGGGACATCGGTGACGGCGAGTCGCTCGCCGAACGGCTCGAGCTGGAGCTCGACCGTCCGGTGCGGTCGATCTCGAAGGGCAACCGGCAGAAGGTCGGGCTCGTCCAGGCGCTGATGCACCGGCCGGCGCTCGCCGTCTTCGACGAGCCTACGTCTGGCCTCGATCCGCTCGTGCAGCAGGTCGTCTACGAGCTTGTCGCCGAGGCGACCGCGGACGGCCGCACCGTGTTCGTCTCGTCCCATGTCCTGTCCGAGGTGCAGCACATCGCCGACCGCGTTGCCCTGATCCGCGAAGGGCGCCTCCAGCTCGTCGACTCCGTCGAGACGCTGCGCCAGCGGGCGCTGACCCGGGTCGAGGTGACCTTCGCGAGCACGCCGCCGGAGGGCGCGTTCGACGACGTGCCGGGCGTCAACGAGGTGGAGCGCCGAGGGCCTGTCGTCCGGCTCACGCTCGAGGGCTCGGCCGACCCGCTCGTGAAGGCGCTCGCACGGTTCGAGGTGCACGCTCTCGACAGTCACGAGGCAGACCTGGAGGACGTCTTCCTCGAGCTGTACCGGAGACCGGCGGATGCTCGGTAGCGTCTTCGCGAAATCGCTCCGCGACCTGCGTCGCAGCTTTGCCGGCTGGTCGCTCGGTCTCGCGGGATACGTCGCGCTGATCGTCGCGGTCTACCCGACGATCCGCGACAACCCCGATCTGAACAAGCTGGTCGAGAGCTACCCGGAGGCGCTCAAGGCGTTCATCGCGTTCGGAGGCCAGGCCGACTTCACGTCGGCTGCCGGGTATCTCGGGAGCGAGCTCTTCTCGTTCATGATCCCTGCGCTGTTCCTCGTCGCCTCGGTCGGCAACGGGGCCGGGGCGATCGCGGGCGAGGAGGAGCGCGGCACCCTCGACCTGCTGCTCTCCTTCCCACGCTCGAGGACGCGCATCGCCGTCGAGAAGCTCGCCGCCATGTGTGCCGAGGTCGTGGGCCTCGGGCTCGTGCTCTGGCTCGCGCTCTGGATCGGTGCGCGGATCTTCGGGATGCACGTCTCGGCCGTCCACCTCGGCTCCGCGGTGGCCGTGCTCGTCGTCCTCGCAGTCGCCTACGGCGCGATCGCGTTCATGCTCGCGGCGGGAACCGGTCGAAGAACCCTGGCCGTGGGGCTCACCGTGGCGCTCGCCGTGGGCGCGTATCTCGTCAACTCGCTCGCGGCGCTCGTCGACGCACTCGAGCCGTTCCGGAAGCTCTCGCCCTTCTACCACTACGTCGCGGGCGATCCGCTCCGCCGCGGCCTCGACCCGTGGCACACGCTCTTCCTCGTCGCGCTCGGCGCTCTCGCAGCGGTCATCGGCGTCGTGCTCTTCGCGCGGCGAGACGTCGCCTCCTAGCCTCTAGGCAAGCACGGAGACGTGCACGGACCGCTCGCGCGGGCCGTCGAACTCGCAGAAGAAGATGCCCTGCCAGGTGCCGAGCGCCATCGTCCCGTCGTCTGTCAGCGGGACGAGCACGCTCGGCCCCATGAACGACGCGCGGATGTGCGTCGGCGCGTTCTCCTCGCCCTCCTCGATGTGTTGCCAGCCCCAGTCCTCCGGCACGATCCTCTCGAGCGCCATCTCGAAGTCGCGCGCGACCATCGGGTCTGCGTGTTCGTTGATCGTCACGCCGGCCGTCGTGTGCGGCACGTAGACGAGCACGGCCGAGCCGCTCCTGCCCGCCACCGCGTCGCGGACGAGGCGCGTGATGTCGACGAGCTGGCTCTGCCGCTCGGTCCTGACGGTAAGCGTCGTCACGCCGTCAGAGCGCGCCGCCCGCGGCCGGCGGGGCGCCTGCTTCGAGCGGGTTCTCACCGCCGGACTCGCGTGCGAGGAAGTCCTCGACGTGCATCACGCTGTCCTTCGAGCGGGTGACGACGTCGAGAAGCGCCGACATGGACGACACCTCCTCGCGCTGCTCCTGGAGGAACCAGTGCATGAACTGCTCGGCGACGAGGTCGCCCTCCTCACGGGCCGTGATCGCGAGCTGCTGGATCTGGCTCGTGACGCGCCTCTCCTGGTCGAGTGCCAGCTGCACGGGCGCGACGACGTCGGAGAACGAGACCTGCGGCGCCTCCACGGCCGGCACGAGCACTTGCTCGTCGGAGTCGAGGAGGTACTGCACCATCATCATCGCGTGGTTCCGCTCCTCGACCGCCTGGCGATAGAAGTGGGCGGCGAGCTGCGGCAGCGTCTGGGCGTCGTAGTGGACGGCGATCGCGACGTACTGCTGCGATGCGCCGAACTCGTAGGCGATCTGCTCGTTGAGTGCTTCCGTGAATCGAGACATGAGGCGATCCTATCGCCGCGCGACGGATCGATCGTCGCCGGCGGTTAGGACGCCGTTAGCCGGCCGGGCGACGATGGAGCCATCGTGAAACGCTCGAAGGAGGGGAACATGAACGGACGACGGATGCCGAGCCCAGCGCTCGTCATCGCGGTCGCGGCGCTCTTCGTCTCGCTCGGCGGGACCGCGGTTGCGGCGGGTGTCGTCCCTCTCGCCAAGCGGGCGCTCGTCGCGGACAATGCGAAGAAGGTCGGGGGCCAGACGCCGGCGCAGATCGCAGCGGCGGCGGCGAAGCAGCCTGGTCCGGCGAGCTCGGCCGCGGGGCTCGTAACCGTCAAGACGTCACCCTGGTCGATGGCAGCGGACGGCCACACGGATGTCACGGTGATGTGCGATTCCGGCCAGAAGGCGGTCGGCGGCGGCTACGACGACCCCGGCGGATATGCGTTCGCCTGGGACACGAGGCCGACGGGGGACGGCGCGGGTTGGCGGGTGCACATCGACCTGTCGAAGGACGCGCCGAGCCAGCAGACGGGCACCGTCTACGCGATGTGTCTCCGCTGAGGTGAGCGCGCGCCACCTGCAGCGCTGGGTCGTCGTCGCAGCGGTGACGGCGCTGCTGCCGGTGGGGGGAGGCGGCTGGAGCCAGGGCGGGGTCACGACCCCGCCCGGCACGGCCGCGCAGCGGTCGAGCGGGACCCTCGAGACGAGGCCGCACGCCGCACGCGCATGGCGTTCCGGGACCTACACGACGTCGACGGGCGAGGCCGTCCGCGTCGAAGTCTCGGACAGCTACGCGCCCGAGGCTGTGTCCGGGCAGGCGTGGGCCGAGTTCTTCGCCGGTCTCGTGCACGGGAGCGAGCTCGCCTCCGTCACGGCGCGGATCGGGTCGCCTCCAGAGGTTGCGGCGGTCTGCGGAGACGACGCGCTCGGGTGCTACTCCGGCGGGCTGCTCGTCATGGCGGGCGAGCAGTTCGGGGGCGTCGAGCCGCAGGAGATCGCACGGCACGAGTACGGCCATCACGTCGCGGCGTCGAGGGCCAATCCGCCGTGGACT
>Ga0157309_10000045_pt1 | contig 13529 bp, 25 predicted proteins | sample NitcycUS208509C2_FD_108383 | JGI IMG/M metagenome (GOLD analysis project Ga0157309, IMG submission 108383) | Soil microbial communities from Arlington Agricultural Research Station in Wisconsin, USA - Nitrogen cycling UWRJ-S208-509C-2 | ecosystem: Environmental > Terrestrial > Soil >... | reverse complement strand
TAGGGACGGCTCGGCCTGTCGGCGTGGGTTGTCAGTGCGGTTGGGGCAGGTGGGGTTTGGGTAGGGTGGTCAGGCCGGTGCGGTATGGTTTGGGGTGGCCCGGCCAGGACGGTCAGTCTTCGCTGCCCTCCATCACCTCGTAATACAAATGCTCAAGCTGATCGTTGGAGTACACGTCACTGACGCGCTGCTCGGGGCCAACCTCACGGCGGATCTCGTTCAGGAAACGCAGGCGGCGCTCGTGGTCGTCACGCAGGCTCTGAGCGGTGATGTTCATGTCAGGATCCCTTCTGGTCTGCTGCGGGCGGGTCTTGCCGCTTCTTGCGCGCGTTCTGGAACAGTTCTTCGAGTTGCTCGGCCGTCCACACCTCCTCGACGGCCTGATCGTCCGCAACGGCGGCGCGAATCTGTCCCATAAACCTGATCTTGATGTCGTGGCCGTCGCGTTGCATCAATCGGTAGCTGAGGGCCAGATCGAGTTGACGGCCAGTCATCGCCATCAACTTCACATGCTGCGTTCCGATGTACTCGGCGTGCTTGAGCCAGCGCAGCGAATCGGATTGCTTGGAGTTGAGCCGCTTCTCCAGTTCACGCAGGGAGGCGGGTGAGGTCAGCGGCGGCTCGTCCAGGGCGTCCTGCATCTCGGCGGCACGTCGGGCGCGGATCCGCTGGGCGTGGACCACGCCCAAGGCTTCGTTATGCACCATCGTGCGCAGGCATTCGTTCACGTACGAGGCGTACAGCTTCTTGTCTTTGCGAATCAGGGCGGTGATCTCGTCCACGACGACCGGCACCTTGTATTCGTCTAAATCGTCGTACCGCTCCTCGATCATGTCTTTGACCAGTTGTCTCGTTGGGGTTGCCATCATTACTCCTCTCGTGATTCGCGTGGCTGCCGCCAGGACTGATCGAGCGCCAGCCCCTCTAGGAGGTCGAGCGACCGCAGCAGCAAGTCTTTGAGTTCGTGCAGGTGACGCAGTCCAACGTGGAGACCGACCGCGAACCCAAAGCCGACGCCCCAGAAACCGACCAGCAGCACGCTCCAGGTGTGGCCGTTGAACACCAGCACGGTGGACAGGATCATGGACACGAGCAGGAGCGCCTCCGAGCAGAGCAGCAGGTAGTGCGCCCTCCTGGCTTGCACGAGGATCCTCCTGCCCTGCTCCAGGGATGCCCGCTGACGGGCGTCCTGGGATGGCTCCCCCCCGACCACTTGCAGGTGGGGTGCGCCGTTCACGCCGGCTGCTCCAGCGTGCGTACCTGGGCGGTGTACAGCTGCCCGATGGCCGCGTACAGCTGCACGGCCTGGCGGTGCTTGCAGACCTCGTCCTGTGTGCGGCGATGCTCCTCACTGGGACAGGTGCAGGAGTCCGGCGAGACCGTGTAGATCGCGCCGTGGCTGCCAGGCACGCGCCAGAACAGCTTGCCGGTGGGACCGTAGAACGGACGCCAGCCGTCCGCGCGAATGATCAGGTCCAACAGCACCTGCTCGCGGGATGGCTGTGGCGCGCGCCTCCTCGCCACCTTCGGCGGGCGGGCGGCGGGTTGCTCAGCGGTAGCGGTCATGGCTCGGCCCTTCAGGCGTCCGCTCCGGGGTGATGTCCTTCCCGCGCAGGATCAGCCGGTCGTCTTCGTACTTCACATCCACACCCATCTCCACCCGTCCCTCGCGAATCGCCTGATCCTCGGCGTCCCGCACCTCACGGGAGCGGTCCGAGTGGCCTCGGATGTACCCACGCCGATACGCCAGGAACAGCAACTCGTCCAGCCGCTTCTCCAGCAGCTTATCCACGCCCTCGTGCTTGAGACGGGCGTACTCGTCCACGAACGCCGTTTCTATGCGTTCGTTCATGTGGCTGGTCACTACCGACCTCCCTCACCCCACCGGTGGCGGGCGGAAACACACGCGCCGCATTCCCGTCAAAGCATAGGCTTCGGCACGACTCCAGACCGCAACATCTACCCAAGGGTGAGGTGTGCCGTTGCCCAGCCGTCCCCGATCCGCCACGCGGAACGTGCCAAGCCCGTCGATGTCCGCAAGGCTACCCAGCTTGACATCCGTACTCGCGGCGACGATTGGCTCGTCCGTGTAAATCGACGTTCCGTCGTAGGTCCAGGGCGAGAACTCAGTTCGCACGTACGCCGTGATTTTGGTTTGGCCGCACCACTCCGCAGCGGACACGGACGGGGTGAACACGCTCAGCCAGCCCGCGAGCGCGCCCGTCGCCAGGTAGCACAACGCCGGGCTACCTCGCATAGGATGCCCGGCGGTGTGCGGTCCGACCATGCGTCAATGAGATGAAATGAGCCACGCTGACCTCCCACAGTCTGCGGTGGGGTTTCATCTCCCCACCGCATGGCAGGAGCATAGTACCCCTACGCTCGACGCTTGGCAAGGGGGGCTGGTCGGTCTCCTCAGATCACCTCTTCAACCGGACGGCGATCCGTGCCGTTCGCAGCGGCCTGGATGCGTGCGATGCGTGCGTCGTACTCGCGGATGAAGTCTTCCTCGGATGGCGTCACCCGACAGTTCAGACCGGACCAGGAGAACTTCTGAGCGCCACGAAGATGCTCCCTGACCAGGATCTCCTCACGCGCATCCTGGATATTGATGCGCCAGTGTTCGGTCACCCAGTGACGCAGGGCGGCTCTGCGCTCTCTCCCCTCAGGGATATCCCTGAGGCGGAACACTTCCTGGACACCCACCGGGTCGGTTGGGAAGGTCACACCCAGTCCGCCGTTCGAGAGGTAGACCCGCCAACGGGTGCGCAGAAACTGGCTGATTCCCAGCGCCAACTGGATACGACGGGACCAGTCCTGTTCGAGATCCTGCCCCCTCCCTCTGGCTCCTGCGCTGATGTGTCGCCACTGGAACTCGCCACTGCGCCCGAAGATCATCGAAGAGGCGAACCCATCCCTCGGGAACCAGTCGGCCTCCATGATCGGGTAAGGCAAGCTGGGGCTAACCCGTCCGCGCACGTCACGCGGGCTGAGGCCACGGCAGATCGAGACGGCGAGGTTGCCAGGGCGGTCGATGTCCAGGCTGATCGTCCTGGTCGTGATCGGCCAGTTCACTTCAGACGGGTGGTAGCTTGGGTCGATCAGCCCCTCGTCGCCGCCGGCAAGTTCGATGAACTCATTGAGCCAGGGGGATGCGCCGTCGAAGTCCCTGGCCGTCAGCTTGATCCAGGTGTGGTGATGCGAGAAGTTGATCGGGCGCGCGAGCGCATCGAGCAGCATCTCGATGTAGTCAGACAGCGCCGCCTTGCGCACGATCTCCGAACAGACGCTGCACGGCTTGCCGGGGCGCGAGAGCCAGAGCGCGTCAGTCCCCACGGTTGCGCCACAGGACGCCTGGGTACTCCTGCGGTTCTCGACCCGATGATCGACACGCGATCTCGCTGGGCGCGCCCAGTTGAATGATTGGTCCATGCGATCCTCCTCAGGGGTTTCCGCTCAGGTCAGTTGGTACTCGTCCAGCTGGGCCTTGCTGAGCAGCGTGTCACGGGGGGCTTTCGCCAGGATGACCCGCTTCTCATTCGTCATGGCGGCGATGGGCAGATCGAAGCCGGCGATCACGCCGCCAGGGTTGCACTGCTTCCGCCAGGCGCGCCTGATCGCCGACGGGTAGTCGGGGGCCTCGACCAGACAGACGCCCAGGAACTGCTCACCCTTCGGCTTGGCCGGGTCGCAGAAACTCAGCCACCACAGGCCCATCACGTCACCGCCTTGATCTGGGCAGCCAACTGGGCGCACTCGGCCTGCATGTACTCGGCCGTGCGGTAGACGGTTTCCGGGTCGCTCATCCGTCGCTGGAGGAGTTCCGCGCCCAGCAACGCCTCGGTCGCCGGACCGATGTCCCAGGCGTGCATGGCGTCGAAGCCAAACCAGTGGATGCGGTCGGGCCGACCAGGGGCCGGTACATGACAGATGCCTGCCTCCTCCCCACCCTCCTGGCAGAGGCCAGCGAACGTCAGGCCACCGTGGACGCGAAACTCGCGGTAGCCATCCTCGTCCGGCTCCGCGTGGTCGTCAGCGTCGGTGTAGTGCAGCCCGAACAACGGGTGGCCCTCAGGGACGCCCACGTAGCCACACAGGTGGCCGCTCCAGGGGTTACGCACCAGCAGGCAGTCCAGGCCGGTCGCCTCGTCAATCCATTGCGCTTTGTCCGGCTCCGACTGCCAGGGGCCATCGCCCCACTCGCTCTTGTCGATGTAGCGGTACTCGCGGTCGATCTTCACGCTCATGGAGCCTCCTCAGGCGGTTCGATACATGTCTCGCAGTTCGCGAATCGCGTCCCGCAGCCGCGCGACGTAGCTATGGTAGGCGGGCGTGCGATTCGCTACGCTGAACGCCTCCAGGGCAGCGTCCAGGGCAGCCTGGAGGGCTTGCTGCATCTCAGCCTGCTCTTCAGGGGTCTCAATCATCGGGTGCCTCCTCTCAGTGGACGATAGCGAACACGCGCGTGCGTGCACGCAGCGGTGCGTCTCTGTTGCCCTTGATGGTGGGCTTGATCCAGATGGCGCGGACGGTCTGGGTGCTGGGGTACGGCTGTCGTCGCCAGTGGCCGGAGACCAGGAAGCTGAAGTCCTGGGCGATCTGGCGATGCTCCTCGCCGCTGCTGTCGTGGCGGGCCTGGACGCGGCGCAGTTCCACCACCAGGATGTCGGAGACCGGCTTGCCCTCCCGCTCCAGCCGCCGACGGGTCGCCCGCTCGGGGACACCCGGGCGGGACACGATCAGCTGCTGCTCGCAGAACGCCAGTAGCGCGGCCAGGTAGCGCAGAATCCGCTCGGTGGCGTACTGATCTCCCTTGGTCTTCTTGACGGCGGCGGCCTCGGCCCAGGTCTGGCCGTACTGCCAGGGGACGGAGATCGGGGCGGTCATGCCGTTGTCCTGCTTGAGCCAGCCGATCACATGCAGGCCACGTTCACCCTGGTCGTTGCGCCAGGGACGCCAGGACAGGTAGATGACCGGGCCAGCGGAGGTCAGCACGTCCGGCGACTCGACGGGCAGGCCGTCATGGAGCGCGTACGCCTCCTGCAGCACCAGGAAGCCGCTGGGGGTCGGCAGCTGCTCGGGCTGCACCGTCACCTCGGGGATGCTGCCGGCCGTCTCAACCAGGATGCGGCAGACCGACCGCGAGACGAAGCCGACCTCGGCGTCGGACACGCTCTTGTAGGTGAGATCCACCAGCTTGGTCGCCTCTTCGAGAGACAGGTTCGTCTTCCCATCCCGGTACTGGAGCGTCCGGATGGCGTGTTCGCGCAGGCCGGGCGTCGAGAGCGAGCGGTACAGCTTGTCGCGCTCGTCCAGCGCCCGCGAGTAGGTGCCAGCCTCGGTGAGGGGCCGCTCGCGCACCGGCAGCGCCAGCCTCGGTCCGTTGCGGCGCGCGCGGAAGCCCTGGTGGATGATCGCCAGCGATCCCTTGACCTGGGTGGGGGCCAGTTTCCCGTCTGGGTGCAGACGGTTCAGGTGCTTCTGGGAGCGCGTGACCAGGGCGTCCCACTGCCCGCCCTCGATCAGGGTGGAGCAGGGATCGCACGCGGCCCAGTCGCCGTCGGAGTGCCAGCCCTGAAGGGCCGGCACGTCCAGGCTGAAGTCCGGGCAGGGGTAGCGCCAGCGCGTCTCATGGTTCGAGCAAAAATCACAACGGGCGGGCGGGGTCGCGAATTCAGGCATCGTGTCTCCTCAGGGGTCTGGGCTGTCCACCGGCGGACAACCCAACTAGGGGATGGGGCGGCCTCGTCAGGCAGGTAGGCTACTCGCGTGCGCTGATTTCCTCATACAAACAGTCCGAGCAATACTCTGGAAAATCACACGTATCCCATGTGAAGCACGCACTGACCGGGTTCCCTTCCGAATCTGTGGCCGTACCGGTAAACAGTGCTTCGCGTCCGAACCGTGCTTCGCTGTGAAGACGGCAATGCTGATCGGCTTCATAGGTGTAATGGCGAACTTGTGGTGGCATCATCTCCTCAGGGGTGTGGGCTGCCCGCCGTTGGGCAGTCCGACTAGGGGCCTAAGCTTGAACCTCAGCTTGAACGCTTGACTCCTCCTCCACGGGTTCGAGCCACTCGGGAATCACGTTGATCCGTGACGGCTTGTTGCGCGTGTCAGGGAACGCAACCAGAACACGGTCCGGAGTGCAGCGGACCACCCGTCCCTGACTGCCCTTGTACGCGCCATCGATGATGCGGACCTGGGCGTTCTTCTTGACATCGTTCGGGTCCACTACTCCTCCTCGTGCTGGGTGAACTCGTACGGCACATCGCGGTTGAGCGGCTCGCTGAGGCTGGGCAACGCGGCATCCTCGTCGTACCGCAGTGGCGGGCAGTCCACCGCGTTGACGTGGAACAGCTGCAGGCTGCTGACGGGCCGCTCCTGCCAGTGCTGGCCCTCCTTCAGGTACGCGCCACAGAGCGCGCAGCGGGCCGACCCCGGGCGGATCGGCAGCAGCGGCTCCCAGGACGCATCCCAGCGGCGGATGAATCCGTTCTCCTCGTCAAGCACCGGGTACCTCCTCCGGGTGTGGCGCTGGCTGGTCGTCTTGCGCAGCGACCGCCAGCAGGTTGACCAGGAACTGCTCCACGAGTTTCAGGGTGTCTTCGGCATCCTCAAGCATCTCGATGTCGGCCTCAGCCATCGCGATCATCTGACCGCTCATGGACTGCGGATGCGGTGGCCCCGCATGGCGCAGCGACGAGATCCGCTCCATCAGGATGAGGGTGCTGATCACCACATTCATGCGGCAGCGGTCGATCCGCTGGCGGTGCAACTCGGCAGTCAACAGGTGATCGCGGCTGATCTCAGGCATCAGGCACCTCCTCCTGGTCGTGGTCCGGCCCCCATGCCCGGACCCGGATGATCACCTCGCCCTCGAAGCCACAGGACAGGCCCACCGGGATCGTCCACTGCTGGCCGGGCTGGATGGCGCGCGAGTCATGCAGGTCGAACACCAGATCATCCAGCAGCGGCTCGATGGCCTGGCGAATCCGGTGCACCTCGACGCTCTGGGGACCGCCGTGGTGGTTGATCTCCTGGAACTGGAGCGCGTCCATCACCGCGTACAGTTCGGCCTTACTGAATTCCGGGATGGGCGGCTCGCCGTTGTGGTCAGTCATCAGGGGTCTCCTTCTCTGGTGGTTGTTCGATGACGCCCAGCTTGCTGAGCGCTTCCATGGTGGCGCGCGGGAGGGTCACCTGACCGCCCCGCCCCAGTAGCCCCTCCGGGCGGTACATGGTCGTCCTGAGGACGCCTTCAGACAACACCAGGGTCCGACCAGTAGGAGAGGCCAGACGGATCACCGTCTGGCCTCCCTCGGTCGTGCAATTCACGCGCAGCGTGACCGTTTCCCTATGCGCCATGGGGGTTTACTCCTCCCGTGCGCTGATCGGGGCCAGCATCCGGCCGTGGTTGGCCAGGGCCACGGCGAACTGGTAGCCGCAGCCCAGGCCGCAGAAGTGGCCGTCGTGATAGCCACCCGGCTTCTCGCTCTTCTGGACCCGCTCGACTACCTCGCGTGGCCCCGCGCCGTAGGCGTCACAGTTGTTGCACTCGTAGTGCTTGTCGTACTCCGTGGTCGCGTTGTTGCTGGCCTGCTTGAGATCCGTCGAGCCGCAGCGCTTGCACTTCTGGGCCTCCAGATAGCGCCAGACGGTCTCGTATTTGTGGCGCAGCGCTCGCCCGCACCACTTGCAGGTGTCTGCGTAGTTGGTCGCCCCGAACGGCTGAAACGATGACATCAGGCGCTCCACTTGATGGCGGGCTGGTAATCCTCGGCCCAGGCGCGCAGATCGTTGGCGATGGGGGCGGTCAGGTCACCCAGGGCCGTGCGGATGTCGCCGTCGCCCAGGGTGGCAGCGACGGCCGCTGCGCGGTCAAGCTGGCGGGCCGCCTCGCGCAGGGCGTTGGCCACGCGCTGCTCGTCGTCGGCACGGGTGCGGGAACCATCAGGGTTGGGCATGGTGGAATCTCCTCTCACCCGAAAAGCCCCCGTCCAGATGGACGGGGGCTGGTGCAGATCACACGCGCAGGTGTGTCAGGGCGAGAGGGTGGCTAGCACCGCGTTGTTCTCGACTACCGCGTCACCGATGTCCTCGATGATGCGCACCCAGGTGCGCTCGAATTTCCGCAACATTGCGGGTTGCTCTGCTGCGGGCAGCGTGGCTACGAAGCGGGTGACCGCCTCCTTGTAGGTGAGGCGAAAGATTGTCAGCGCGCCCTTGCTTCGCCAGTCTCGATGCTTGGCGGCAGCGAGAGGGTCGCTCGACAGGATGTAGCCGCCAGCGCCACCCGCGAAGGACAGGAGCGGCAGACGGTCAACCTTGTCACCGACGGTCATTACCACCCCTCGCTCCCGCAGCAGGCGGACACGGTAGTACACCTGGGCCAGAGTGAGATCCAGACAATGCGCCACGTAGGACGCGCTCACCATGTGACCGCCGTACTGCGCGTTTGGGATGAGGTCGAGTACGTCCTGTAACTCCGCCGTCGTCACTTTGAGCGGCATCAGCTTTCCCCTCTTAGTACCTCGCTCAGGAACGCATCCAGGTCGTTGGTGCCGGACTCGGCGTACTTCTCCAGTCGATCCAAGGCGGCGCGAGCCTGTGTGAGGGAATGCCGCACCCAGAACAGAGGCTGCTCGCGGGCGGGGCCGGTCCTCGGCAACGCGCCATCGATCTCACGCGCGAAGCGCTCGGTCATCGTGGTCAACTCAGTGGCAAAACGGCGGCACGCCTCTTCGACATCGATGGCTGCCACCATCTGATCGATCCGCCGCAGGACCGGACTGCCCTGGGTTTCTCGCTCCTGGGCCTCCTTCCGCAGGGTGTCCCGCTGACGCTCCAATTCCCCAATCACCCGACTGATGGGTGATCCGAAGCGCGCCGCCTCGGTCACGACATCCGGATCGGTAGCCAGATCAGCGAACGCAGCCCGCTTCGATTCGGGTGTCTCCTCCTCCGGGGGTGGGAACCGCGTTGGGCGGATGCCGAGATACTGGCGCAGCAGATCCACCGTCCAGCGCCCGCTCTTGCTCGTGGGCGGCGTGGTGGCGATCATCTCCAGCAGCCGCTGGCGCTCATCCGCATCCTCGCGGGTGCCAACGAGGACGAACACCGAATATGAGATAGACAATGTACGTACATTGTCTGGGAACATCGATGCGATCTTACGTCGCTCGATAAGGGTGTTGAAGGCTATCCCAGATTCATCTGAGAGCCGCTGGATAACCTCGTACTTGCCGTTGCGGAAACCCTGCTCTCCTAGGGGTGCTTGCTCTAGGACAATGTCTCCAATCTCGAACTGCGCCGCCGTTTCTCGTCCGTCCAACTCGCGCAGCAAGCGGACGGCATCGCTCCAGGGTCGGGTCATGTTTCCTCCATGCAGGCCATTGTAGTGGACAACAAGACAGGTCATCCACATTGATGTCCGGTCTTGTCGTCACAGGTGAGACTCAGATCGAGATCGGCTGGCGGGCAACCTCCTCCTCGTCCGCCTCAAACTCCAGGTCATCCGCGTCCGCCGCCTGACGGGTGGCGACGGTCCCCAGGTCATCGTCCGAGAACAGGTCGTCGTCCGCCTGCTCGATGGCGGTGCGGACCGTGAACGCGCTGAGGTCGTCGTCCCAGGCGATGCCGGCCGCATCCGCCTTCTCGATGGCCTCGGCCACCGTCCCGCCGATGGCCGTCCGGTCCGCCGGCACGTCCAGATCAGCGAGCGCCAACCGCGCCTCAGCCGCCAGCGCCTGGATGGCGTTGGTGGTGACCAGCGGATCGCGCTTGGCCGACTCGGTGTCCAGCACCTGCTTCAGCGCGCCCAGCTTCGACTCAATGCTCTTGTCGTCGTCCCAGAACACCATGGTCCGCCACTGCTCGATCAGCCCCTTCAGCGCGTTGCTGCTGTTGCGCTCCAGCTTGCCGCCCCGCCCCTGCACGACCTTGAGCGCGCTGGACGCGACCGCCAGCACCTCGGCCTGGATCTGGCCGCGAATCTCGGTGAGGAACTGATCGACGCCGCCCTGAATCTTCTGCCGCGCCGACTGCTCCAGCGCCCGCGTCATCGCCCGCTCAGCCTCGCTCATCCGCTGCCAGCGCGCCTGCGCGCTCTCGTCCTTGACCTGCTGCACCAGGCTGGGGAGCGAGAACACATCCCATTCATAGGTGAAGCGGGCGCGGATGCGCTCGCGGTCCGGCACCCGCGCCAGGAACGCCTGAGCCTGATCGGCCAGCCAGGCATCCCGATCCGCAAAGTTGGGGATCCGCGTGGCCGCCTCGGTGACGGCCAGCTGGTTGTAGGTCTTGTTGCACATGCCCAGCCACGCCGCCAGCGCATCGCTGACGAGTTGGTCGTAGTTGGCGATGATCGTCTCGACGTGGTTCAAGTACTTGGTCTTGAGCGCCTCGTTCTCCTCCAGCCAGATCGGGAACCGATTCACATGGACCCAGCGGCCCCAGTAGGTCTTGTAGCTATGGCGCTTGAGGCACTCGCGGGCCTCGGACTGGATCGACTCCGGCACCTGGATCGCGATATTGCGCGGCAGCAGGTAGCGGTGGCCGGGCCGCACGATGCTGTTCAGCTGGTCCGCCTCGGCCTTGTCGCGTGGCTCGATGCCGATATCCCGCAGGGTCAACTGCAGCTGGAACTGCTCCCGGGTCAGGTGGAGGTCCACCAGGACGCCGTCCTGGGCAAACCGCGTCCAGCGGGCATCGTAGGTCCGCACCTCGGTGCCAAGCTGCTCGGTGAGCGCCTCGTTGAGCGCGAGCGCGCTGACGTTCTTCAGGTCAGCGGACGCCTCGGTGTCAATGGCGTCAGGGGTCAGGTCTGGGGTCGTCATCAGGGGTCTCCTCGGGGTGCTAGTGCGCTAGCGCACGCGGTGCGGTGTGTTGAAGTCGTCGTCACCGAACAGGTCGTCGTCTTCAGGGTCTGGGTCAGCTGCGGGCGGGCGACCCGCGCTGTTGACCGGGATCGGGTCCACGGTCACGGGAGCCTGGGCCTCCCTCGGGTCGGTCACCCGACCAGAGGCGAACGCCTGCTCCAGGTGCTTGCACCTGACGAACAGGCGATCTTTGGCCGGCACCTGCGGGTTGCGGGAGCCGGCGAACGCGAACGCGGGGCAGCTACACTGAGCCTCGCCTGTGTCGTAGACGATCAGGCGGTATTCCAGCGGCAGGCCGGTCTGCGGGTCGGTGCGGGTGGCGCTGGACGCCACCCCACTCCAGATCACCTTCATGACGCGTCGTCCTCGAAGTCGAACAGATCGTCATCAGACGCGCTGCTCTCGATGGCGGTGCGTCCCGTCCCGACCGGAGCCGCCTTCCGCTTCGGCAGCTGCTTGCCGACCTGATCGCGGTAGCGAGCCGGGACCAGCTTGCGGTTGTTGCACGCCTCGATGGCGAGGCGGGTGTGGAACGGAATGTCGGAGGTGGCCGCCGCCGTCTCCTCCAGCGCCTCGGCAAACGCCTCGGACGATGGCAGCTTGGTGATCCGCGCGATGGCCCGAGCGGCCACCACCAGGCCCTCCAACTCGGCCTGGGTCCAGGAGTCGGTCTGCTCACCGATGCTGAGCAGTTCAGCCTCGGAGAGCGAGGCGACATCGTGGCGCTTGATCAGCGCGCCCAGCGCATCGGCGCGCTCCGCTGCATCCTGTGGCGGCAACAGCGGTGCCTTGATGTCGATCCTTCCTGGGCGCTTGAGCGCCGCGTCGATCTGGTCTGGACGGTTGGTCGCCCCGACCAGCAGGATCCGCCCACGGTGGCGGGTGTCGGAGAGAAACTCCAGCAGCTTGCCGAAGATGTTGCTCTCGACGCTGTCGCCACCACCGCCGCCGCCGCCCGTGACCCTCTTCACCTTTTGGTCCAACTCATCGATGAAGAGGATGCAAGGCGACAACGCCTCCACGCCCTGGATCGCCTTGCGGAGTTTCTTCTCCGACTCCCCAACGTAGCTGCCCCGGATGTTGTCCGGAGCCATCGAGACGCAGTTGAAGCCGGTCTCGTGGGCCAACGCGCGGGCCAGGAAGGTCTTGCCCGTGCCGCTGGGGCCGGCGAACAACAGGCCCATCGGGCAGTCGCCCCGCAACTCGGGATCCTTCATCTGGGGCAGCACGCGACGGGTCAGGAAGTCCTTGACCAGATCGTGACCGCCGACCATGTCGAACGTCACGTCAGGCTCTAAGATCTCCAGCACCTCCGCGTACTCGGCGGCGATCAGTTCGCGCTTACGGTCCCGCACCAGATCGCGGGAGAGGACGCCACCGCGAGCGGCGGCCCGCATGGCGATGTCCTCGATGTGGCGGCGATTCAGACCCGCCGTCTCGTTGGCCAACTCCACCTCGGTCAGCCCGTCCAGGACGGCCTGACGCTTCGGCAGCGTGCGAGCCACATAGGCCAGCCGCTGGTCGTGGTTGGGGACCGTCACCTCGATGGTGCGGATGCCGCTGGACGCCAGCCGCAGGTCGGGGTGCACCTCTTCCAGGCTCGGGGCCAGGACGATGACGAGGTTCTTCCTCCGGTTGATGTCCAGGTCGGTCCCGGCGCGGTGGGTCAGGGCCAGCAGCGCCCGGTCGCCAGCGGCCAGCCGCGCCTTATCCTCGGGCGGGAACACCAGGTCGGCCCGCTCGATGATGACGGCGGCGCGCTTGCGGACTTCCTTGCGCTGCTCCCTCGGGCCAACCAGTCCGACCTGGGCCGCCTCGTCCTCCTCGTCCGCCTGCCGCACGAATTCGATCAGCAGGCTGATCGCGCCGACCGCGTCTTTCGGCAGCGGCTCCTGGTCCCCACCGCCGGAGTCGGCCTGACCGGTCGCCGCACGAATCGCCGCGATGGCCGGGTCCACCGCGACCGCCTCGATGCCCAGCGCCGCGTCGAAGCGCTGGCGAGCCTCCTTCTGGGCCACCTCACTGCCAGGGAACGTGATGCCCTGGTCGGGGGCAAAGCTGGCGACGGTGTGGGTGCGAGCCAGCCGCTTCTCCAGGTACTGCCGCAACGTGAGGTCGGCGCTGGGATGCTCGACGTAGTCGAACACGTTGCCGGTCAAGATGAACACGTTGGCCATCCCGGCCAGGTGGTCGGTCTGCAAGCTGACCCACCAGTCCGGCTGGATCAACTTCTCGCTCAGGGCCTCAAGTCGCTCAAGTTCTGCTGCCATCAGGGGTCTCCTCCTCTTTAGCGGGTGGCGCGGGATCCAAAGCCAATGCCGACCTTCTTGGCCGGCGCATCATGACGGTGACGCTCTGGCTCACCCTCACGCTGGATCGGCGCGCCGTCCGATCCGATCAGGTCCAGCAGTTCGGCCAGGGCCGGCCCGGCGATCTCGAAGGTGGAGCCGTCCGGGCAGACGGCCTGGACTTTCCCGTCATCGCCAAAGATCAAGACCACGTCGAGTGTGTCCATGCTTAGCCCCTCCGCACTGGGATCTTCAGCTTGACCACCCGCGAGCCGTTGGGCTGGCGGGTGTCACTCTGGATCGCCAACTTGCCGTACCGAGACGCGACCGCCTTGACCGTCCGCTGGATCGCCAGCGGAAT
>Ga0157309_10000038_pt1 | contig 14046 bp, 29 predicted proteins | sample NitcycUS208509C2_FD_108383 | JGI IMG/M metagenome (GOLD analysis project Ga0157309, IMG submission 108383) | Soil microbial communities from Arlington Agricultural Research Station in Wisconsin, USA - Nitrogen cycling UWRJ-S208-509C-2 | ecosystem: Environmental > Terrestrial > Soil >... | reverse complement strand
TGAAGGAAATTAGGGATAAGGTAGCCGATTGGTTAATACCAGGCCTTGCGCCGGGAAGGGCTGACAGTGATGAAAGAATTACTTGGGTCTATGAGCAAAGAAAAGGACAGCCAAAAGAGATTGCCCTTGAGATAACATTCACATGAATTTGTCTTCCCCGAATTTCCAACGGCACAATTCTACACCAGTAGTCCAATCACCGCAAGCTTTGCAGTCGTAGGTCTCATAAGATCCAGGATTTGAAGCAAACCATCCGCCAGCTTTCTTACCGCAGTAAAAACAGAGGAAGTCTTTATCTGATAATGATTCTATTTTCTCCATCAAATTCATAAGTGTATTCTACGTAGGGTTGATAAGGTTGAGGAACTGTGAGCCAGTATCCAAAGAAGCTAATATCATGGTGACCGCAGTCGGGACAGCCTCTATGGAAGATTTCCTCTTTACCTATCATTGTCATGAAATAATTCCAATCACAATCATCTTTGCACATGGTTTCTCCTAAGGTTTAGGAAATCCCATAACAAAGGTCGTGAAATTGGTGCAAGGGGATTTTTTATTATTCTCGCGGATCTAGATAAAGATCTCTTGGCTCTACATCGGCAGGCCTGAAATGTGAGTAAGGGTTGCGTGAGTAGTTTATTTCAACTTCGGGAGGCTTGGGGTTGGCTCGCTCTTTTTCGATGCAATACGCAATTACCTCGTCGAGGCATTGAAACATTTTTCCATCGAAGGGGATTGGTTCGAATCTGGATGTTATACTCATTTTGTTGGCTTTGGTATGTTGGGTTCGCATTTATACACATGTCTAAACTGCCTCTGTTTTACTTCTTTCTTAAACTGCGCGGCAGCAAGTTCTCTTTGATGCTTCATATAATCGTCGAACAACGATTTATTTTCAACATATAAGTCATAAAGTGGAGGCTCGCTAACTCTGGGAATAGGTGCTGGCAACGCTGGACCTAGTGTGAAGTATGAATCACGTGGGATCATTTCATTTTCCTAAATAAATTGGGTTCAGTATTGGGGAACTCAAAGACTATAGGTTTGCGCCTAGTCTTCAAATCTTCCACTTCTTGCAATAGCTTCAAAATAAGCTTGCTTTGCTCTCCAAGTCTAGCAAAAAGACCGCGCCTGACATTATTTGCTGTCTTAACCACATGCTGGATCTCTTGCCTTAAAATATGAGCCTCTTCGGTAGTCATTGGGGATCTGTCTGTGAACATATCAAACTGTAAATCTTGCATAATCGCCTCGCACTTAGGCGACGAGTGTAACGTGCAGGATTTTAGAAGTAAACAATAAACAAATTAGTTTACATAAAGAATATGGACATAGACCTTGAGCGCATCATTTTATTTCTGGAAGAAAAAATCTGGAAGTAGGCATGTTGACCCCCCAAACCAGGGAGTCGAACATGGCCTATGAAAGTCTAAAGGACACTCAACTTGCAGTCTACATTTCGCATGAAAATCTAATCCATGAACACTTCTCAAGGGGATGGGCGTATATCCAACTAGAATCATCTCATGAGTTCATCACGCCCGATGGCAAGCACAAAGATATTTACACAAAATCTGGAAAGTGGCTAAAGAGAGAACCAATCTACAAAGTAGCCTAAGAGGTTTCACTTGCATAACTGGAAGATAATGGAAAAAAAAGCTTGGCACCCTTTTCGCGTGAGTGGTAAAATACATGCACATTGCCACTATTTCGAGTGTAAATGCGAGTGTGGGGCAGAATGGAGTCAAAGCATAATCGATGAAGGCGACAAATGTATCCGAGAGTACAACCAGTCAGAGATGAGATAGAGGAAAATACCCAGCATTACCTTAAGCAGGCCAATAAGCTTAACGGATTTTTCAAGATCCAAAAGTGGCAGGACGACCACGAGGACTTGCATGTCATGGCCATTTACATTGCCATACAGTTAGCCGAGAAGATCATTACACGAGAAGATCTGGATAAAACCATTGGCTTCATCCACGAGCTTGAAGAAGCTTTCATACCCATATTTAAGCGGCAGGATGAGGCATGAATTTAATTCAACCAAGTGATGCTCAAAAAATAAAATGGTTTCTTATAGATTTCTTCAAGGATTCGTATAAACATTTTGAAAAGCCTCGGAATGAAATAACATTGCAAGAGGTAAGTGACTACGTTGAAGAATGGATGCTAAAAGCTGGGTTTGATCCTAATGAATGAAGAAATCTGCCTAAAATGCTGGCACCTGCTAATCGACTGCTATTGTTTGGAGGATGGTAATGACTGATGAAAACCGTAACAATCAAAAACATTAGCGACATGCTCCAAGAGGAGTTCGGTGAGCACTGGTGGGATAATCGTCATGTCCTAAACATTTTTGCCTACCAGATGCAAATCTTTTCGGAAGAGCAAATCAAGACAGAATGCCCCATAATGACGATTGACACCTGTCTTGAGTTCAAACGTAGTCGAACGGTAAATGGCAAGCCAATCAATGACAGCTTTAATGCGCTTGTAGCTGAAAAGCTCATGCAGCGGGAGGAATATGAAATCTGAGTGCTCAATTCAACAAAACACTTAAAAATTATCAGGTGGAAAAATGCCTTGCATGTGTTGGTACGACCCTCCGGAAGAATCAAAAAGAATGATAAAACAATATTGCCAACAGATTGTTGATGAAATCAAACGCTTAGAGAGAATAGGCGATCCACTTGGAGTTTCAATCGCTCACACTAAAGAATTGCTAGATCATCTTTATAGCCCTGAAATCTGTAAGGAAAGAAAATGAGTGAGGGAGAGATATTTAACCACATTCCTTGTAAGAAATGTGGCGAAGAACCAATTTTTTATTCACTAAATCTTGATGAAGGAAAGACAATATCGTTTTGTGAACGATGTTTAAAGGAGAAAGATGACTGAGGAAGAGAAGCCCTCCTTCTTTTGGGATATCATCGCTGGAGACTTCGAAGAAGAAAAACAGCGCGCAATCAAGGAATGGAGAGATTACCCTGAATTCAGGAAGATGCAAGTGCGCCAAATCTATAAATTCAATAAGATCAAGAGACTTTATGACTGAGGAAGAATCCGTGATATGTATCCAAAGCCCCTATGCCGGAAAAGAAAAAGAATCTCTTTGTGGAAGATTCATAGGAGCCGAATTCCATTTCATGAGTATTGATCATATTTACTGCACAATGAAAGCGAAAGGCAGGCAAGTTCCCTGTGAAAAATGTTTGAAAGAAGTGCTTGGAGTTTTAGGAGGGGAAGATGACTAGCGTAATTTGTTTAATCTGTCAACCATTAAAAAAGTAACATAAACCTAATTATCAGACGTTTACAAAAACAAATCCACCCCTCACTCATTTTTCAATGAGCGCCTGACTAGCAGAATTTAAGGGGGGAAGTCGCAATTATCCTCGAAATCAAGAATAACCGCAAATAAAAAAACCCCCTATAAGCCCATTGCCTATAGAGGGTAGCTGTCTCTCTCAAATTCTGATGAATTTCCCCTATAAGATAAAATAGCTGGAATTTCACAGCAAATAAAAAACCCCTAGCGATTTTCAGTCACTAGGGGCAAACCCTTAGAAGTATCATGTACTCCTTTCTCTTAATCCAAAAATTAGTTTATCTGCAAGCAATTTGACATCTTAAACATTTTTGTTTACTTTATTTTTGTAATCATATTTTTTGAGGAGTGTATATGCATCCAATGTATCTATACAAAATGTACATCAACCATATCATTAACGAGTTTAAGAAGGGTTCTCATGGACAAAAAGATCAAAAAACTGGAAAAGAACACGAAAAAACTGGTCAAAGAAGAGAAGTCTCTTCTTAAGGAAGATCAAAAACGCGATAAGGCTTGTGAGATGGGCAAAAAAATGATGAAGAAAAAGAAGTAATCATTTGATGCAAAATATCCTTCAAGGTGACTGTCTAGAGGTTATGCGAACGTTTCCCGATAACCATTTCTCATGTGTTGTTACGGATCCTCCCTATGGTTTGCACTTCATGGGAAAGGATTGGGACGGAAGAATTCCAGCTATTGAGTATTGGCAAGAGGCCCTTCGGGTTTGTAAGCCAGGATCTCATCTATTAGCTTTCGGGGGTTCACGGACTCATCATCATCTCATGTGCGCTATTGAAGGCGCTGGATGGGAGATAAGAGATTGCATCATGTGGATTTATGGAAGTGGATTTCCTAAGTCTCATAATCATTTTGGGTTTAAAGGATATGGCACAGCTTTAAAGCCTGCATATGAACCTATCATAGTCGCAATGAAACCTCTCGATGGAACGTTTGCCCAGAACGCAGAGAAATGGGGTGTCGCGGGGATTAATATTGATGAGTGTAGGATTGGAACCGACCAAATCACTACTCAACTAAGAGATCGATCCGCATGGCACGGAAACCGTTTTGGAAATGGTGGTTACGAGAAACCAATAGGTGAAAGTGAGCCAAGAACAGGCCGCTGGCCCGCAAACATAATACTCGATGAAATAGCAGGAGAGATGCTAGATCAGCAGAGTGGGATTTTAAAGAGTGGTCAGCCTGGAATAAGAAGAAAAGCCCATCATACAAATTCGATGTCAGGAAGATTGAATTTAACTGGGAATATCGAAAATGGAATCGGCGACTCGGGCGGCGCTTCCCGCTTCTTCTACTGCGCCAAGGCTTCCAGTGCTGAAAGAAATGCAGGGCTTGAGGGGATGCCCGATAAAATAGGGGGAGGGATGTGCTCAACAGTTTCCGGTGATACCAGATCAGGTCATATTACAATTCAAAAAAACAATCACCCCACTGTAAAACCTCTCAAACTAATGGAATACCTAATTAAGCTCGTAATGCCTCCCAAAGATGGCATTGTACTAGATCCCTTCGCAGGTAGCGGAACAACAATTGTTGCAGCCAAAAGACTAGGATTTTCTGCCGTGGGCATTGAGAAAAGCGAGGAATATGCCAAGATTGCGAGGGCTAGGGTTGATGCAGTGGAAATCGAACAAGAACAATTAGACTTATTTGAGGCATATGGCACGTAAAAGCACAGGCGAGTCTATTCGCTTTAAAAAGGCTAAGGAGAAATTCGACAACAAAAAGCTTGGTCGCCCTCCTGTAGAAATCAACTGGAAGATTGTTGAAGCCCTTTTAGAGGCTGGCTGCTCTGGTATGGAGATTGCTCCCTACTTTGATATAAGTGATTTTCAGCTTTACAGGCGCATAGAAGAAGAATACGGTGTCCCGGCCGGTGATTTCATTGCTCAAAGAAAGCATAAAGGCAATAGCTTGCTCCGTAAAAAACAGCATGATAAAGCGCTTGAAGGTCCCGGAGACAATTCGCTTTTGATTTGGCTTGGGAAAAATAGACTGGATCAGCGCGATACGCCAAATGAGATCCTTGTTTCTCCTCAGACGGTTAATCAGTTTGAAGAGCTGATGAAACAACTTTCATCGCTTCAGGATGCTTCAAAGAGCCCTTCTAGCACTAAGATTAAGGAAAGCAAATCATAGTGATTGATAGATGTTCCTAGTGCTTCCTGCGGGAGTTTTTCTATATTCTCCCGTATCCCCTTTAAAAGCTCTAATAGCTCTTGCCTTGTAGGTTTGGGCTTGACTTCGTTTACAATGTCGCATCCTTCATCATCGATCATGCAATAACTTGATTCGCCTTTAGCACATATAATCACTCTTTCTTTGGCATCTAGAGTAAGGTTTTCGCATTTACATGTGATCTTATCTTTTTTCGGAAAATCAACGATCGTATCGCATAGCTTGCATTTAAGCTTTTTCATAAAAATATCCTCATGTATATCAGTAGAGTATGCAAGATCCTCTTTCAAAAAAACAACTCGAATTCGTTGTTAACTCAACAAAACGTTGGAATCTGGCCCATGGATCCGTGAGAACTGGTAAAACGGTTTGCACCTTGTTTAGATTCATGCAGGCTGTTAACGACTGTCCAGATTCTTTCATCTATATGGTGGGACATAGCTCCGATACCATCTATCGCAACGCTGTTAAGCTTATCCTAGAAAGCAATGAGCTTGCCATATTTAGGCCTTTTTGCTCATGGCAATCTGGTAAACGGCAGTTGAAGTTCAAAGACAAAACCATTCAAACGCTTGGTGCAAAAGATGAGGGTGCTATTGGAAGTTTTCAGGGTAACACCTGGTCACTTGGTTATTGCGATGAGATTACTCTTTATCCTGAGAGTATTATTGACATGATAGACACTCGTCTTTCGATGCCGCATTCGATGGGTTTTGCTAGTATGAACCCCTCTCACCCGAATCACAAGGTTAAGAAATGGATAGATCGCGCAGAGGAGGGCGACCCAAATTACTATGCCTTGCACTTTACTTTAGAGGATAACCCCTATGTTGATGAAGATTATAAGCTGCGCATTCGTAATAGTCTGTCTGGCCTGTTTTACAAAAGAAATTACCTGGGTCTTTGGTGCTTGGCTGAAGGTGCTATATTCGATTTTTGGGATCATAATCTTTACGTGTGTCGTCGTCCTCCTGCTGCCGCTGAATATTGGGTTGCTGGTATTGACTATGGTACGGTCAACGCTTTCGCATGTATTCTCGTGGGTGTTTCCACAGGAAAATATACCCAAACTGGGAAAATAATGTGGGTCGAAAAAGAATACTACTGGGACCCAAAGAAAACAGGGAGACAGAAGGTAAACTCTGAATTTGCCGATGATGTTCTGGCCTTCCTTGAGCCTTATGGTGTAAAGCAGGTTTACATTGACCCGTCCGCCGAAGCTTTTCAACTTGAACTTAGAAGGCGCGGCCTGCATACTGTACATGCAAATAACGATGTTGAGAACGGCATCCAGAAAATGACAAGCGAAATGAAGAAGGGATCTTTAATGGTTTGTTCCGAGTGCACAAATCTCATACGCGAGATTGAAGGATATGTGTGGGATCCCAAGGCTGCCGACCGTGGTTATGATGAGCCTTTAAAGAAGGACGACCACGGAGTCGACGCCCTTAGGTATATAATAAATTCTCATAAAGTTTCGGTCTATGAGCCTTATGTGGATCCCAAAAAGAACGATCAATACATGAATAACAGGTTTCAAACAAGAAGCCGTTTCGGTTAAAATATTTAGGATTTAAAAATGGATGAAGATGAAGATGAAGATGAAGCCTTAAAAATAGCTTCATATGATTTATTTGTTGATATTACAGCCTTAGATAATAAAATAATATATTTATGCGATTATGTGGCAAATCTAGAAGTGTTGAGAAATATGAGTAATAAAATTTGCGGTGAAGTTGAAATGTATGGGACAGGCAAAGATTATTCCGATTTCAAGGATAAATTTGATGATATTTTTTATGAACATGTCCACATGGCTCATCGTGAAATAGGAATGAGAATTGCAGCATTATATCGTAATAATTTTTTGGATGAAATTTCCAAAGAATCACCAATATTATTTTAATGAATACAAAAAAAGAATATTTGCGATTATGCAAATGCAAATGTGGAGAAATAACATGTAAATGCATAAATAAATGCGAGTGCGGCGAACCTGGATGCAAAGGTTTAAAAAAGGTAGTTCCTGGAACCGAAAAGGAATATCTTTCCTATATTGAAAATATGACCAAAGCCAGAAATTTGCTCGATAGCTTGAAAAAGGATGATAATGTTTAAATATCCTCCAGAAGAAGACGGATTGACTGAAGAACAGCGAGTTCAAAAAAGGATATATGATCGTATATCCAAGCTAGAAACCCATATCATTAACTTGATTCACCCAATCCAGAACCTGACAAAGATTGTAGCCTCTGATACCTACATCCAGCGCTTAACATCCCTCCTTGAGCAACCTTTACGAATTGATGACACCCAACTTCGACCATATCTTGACAAGTTTATGGATGAGATTAGAAACTTCGTCAAAAAGACAGAAAACATAAATTTCTCACAAACTCACAATGAAATTAAATACATTGGTAAACGGTTATTAGAAATCGAAGAGCGTTTGAAGAAGATTGAGGAGGGTGGCAAAAAGAATCAACTCACGCTTAGTGTAAATTACAACGGTAAGGATCTGGTCGAAAGAGACAAAAACCAAGATGCTTTAGCGCATCCCGATGTGAAAACACCGAAACCCTTGAATATTCAAAATGTGCTTACTGTCCGAGAGTTAAAAATCTATCAAATGCGTATGGGATTGAATGGATTTCCCAAAACTACGTTTAAAAAGATTGCTATCGAAATAAACCTAAGTCTTGAGCAAACGCGTTTAACATTTAAACGTTCTGAAAGAAAAATTCGTATAGCTGAATCTAAAAGAAAGCAGTAACTTGCTATAATAAAACATTTTTTATATGGTAAGCTCTAAAGACCTAACGGCTTTCGGAGGCTCCTATTTCTTTCTATTATCCGCCTTGGAACGACGCCATGGAACCCTCGCAGGGAAATGTCCGTCAGTGGCTTGACAATTTATATTCCAAGTTTCAGCCAATTGAACAGTCGCGCTGGAATCAATCCAACATTGATACGCTCTTTTATGCTGGGTCACAGACTTTCGTAAATCGTTACTTCAACTTTAGCCCCTCTACCTCCTATCAACAGTATTATTTCAACTTGATCCAACAGCCTGTTAACATGGTTACGGGGTACGAGCGACAGCACCGCAAACAGTTCATGTATCAGGCTAGTGAAGGCGGAGACAATCAGACAGCGGACCAGTACACAAAAGCGATTATTCACTCTGCAAATGTAGGGGGAATCCATGAGCAAAAGTCAAAAGCCAAAGAACTGGCGGCCATTTCTGGTATGGTTCTTTTGCAACCTTTTCTTGATTTCAGTGGTAACGATCCTGCTCAAGGTGAGTTGAAGGCTAAGATCTGGGAATATAATGCTTTCCTCGTGGATCCATATTTCCGCAATCCTGATATGAGTGATGCCCAGTTTGTTTGGTGCCAAGAATATATCAGCAAAAAAGAAGCAGAAGATAGATTTCCAGATAAGCTGGAACATATCTCCCCCATGGCTGGAACGCCTCAGCGATACGGTAGCTTTTACTTCCTCCCTGAAAACTACAACATGGCTCGAAACGATTTACTCGTTCTTTCCTATGTATGGTATAAATGGAAAAGAAAGAAGAAGCGCCTTTATAGCAAGTCTAGAAACCAGTTCTTTGATTTTGGTGGAGCAGATGGAGAGCGTGAAGAGCTTCTATATAATATTCCGGATATGGAAGAGGTCACGGTTGATGTTCCTACCTGGAAACTTGCTGTAGTTCTCAATGAGCAATTGATGTACCAAGGGGAAAACCCTCTAGGATTTGATGACTGCCCATTTGTTCCTTACTATTGGAACTATGAGCCCCATCAAAACTATTATGACTTGCGTGTTAGATCCTTGGTCCGCACTATGCGTGACCCTCAGTTCTTGGCAAACTACAAGATAATTTCCAATAACGATATCGCTGCTGCTACCATTAACGCAGGCTGGAAACGTAAGATCGGCGCCGTTGCCAACGAAGATAATCTGAAGAAATCAGGGCAAGGATGGGACGTAATCATCAACGATGGTTATGAGATGACCGATGTTGAAAAGATCATCCCTAGTGCTGTTCCCGAATCCGATTTGGCTCTTGCGCAACAGATGATCGACTTGATCCAAGCTACATCAGGAATTAACCTTGAAAACTGGTCAGGACAACAGGATAAGCAGATTTCTTCCCTTACAGCCTTAATTAAGCAAGCTGCTAACTTAATGGTATTCCAAAAGTACTTCGATCAGTGGGATTTTGCCGACAAATTGCTTGGCGAAAGACTTCTTCAGATCATGCAAAACAACTGGAATGCAGCTAAAGTAAGCCTGTTAGTGGGTGAAGAACCATCCCCTTATTTCTATTCCAAAGTGTTTTCTAGATGTCAAACGATGGTTGAGGAGGCAGACCTTACTCCTACCCAACAAAATCTTCAAGCACAACAAATGCTCGAAATAAACGAAAGGTTTGGAAGAGAAGTCTTTTCACCATCCCAGATTATTCCAAAACTCAACATCACAGGCAAAGCCGAGATTATCAAGATTTTGGAACAACAAGAACAGCAAGCTGCCCAAATGCAACAAGATCAACAAATGGTGGCTCATGCGGTGGAAGATGCAAAACTTAAAGAACTTTACTCCAGGGCGGCGGCTAATATCGCGAGCGCTAGAGAAAGAGCCGGAAGAGAAGAGGCTAATGTCGGCTTGTTTGAGGAAAGACTTTCAGAGATCACACGCAATAGAGCACTCGCGACTAAAGATAGAATGGAGGCGTTGGAAAAGCTTATCGATGTCACAGTACGCTTTGGTGAGCTGGAAACAATGCTTAAACAAAATGAACTCGAATCTATAGAAAAAGACATGATCTTTAAAGAAGATCGCGAGAAAGTTGATGCTAAAATGACTAGTGAATCCAATAGATTCTTAGAGCAAATCATGGGCGGTATGCCTGGTATTCCTCAACAGCCAGGACAGCAGCAGCCTCAACAACAACAACAGCAAATGGCAATGATGTAAATTAATTTTGGTTTTTAGGCTGTTGTGTGATAAAAATAAGTTTAAGAAACAATAATGCCCTTTAGGGCTAATGAGGAAATTATGGTAGATAGTCAAAAAATGGGGAAAGCAATGTCTGGTGGACAACGTATTGATGATCATAGCTTTTGGGCTGGTTCTAAAGGGAAATCTTCAGTATTTCCAGATGGGCCACATAAAACAAAAGATGAGAGTTCAGCTGAAGGAAGCGGTTCTGTAATGAAGTATGAAGATACTACAGAGGCTATCCGTTCTTCCCAAGTTGAAGGTGTGAAGAAAGTTAAAGCTCATCCTATGAAACAACCTGGTTACAGAAACTAAATTTTAGGGCTGACAGCTTAAAACGCTTAGTGGACTCGAACTCCACCAGCCCATTTTTAAAAGGACATTATGAAGAACACTAAGACCGTACAGTCCTATAAAAATACTGCTGCGGAGAAAAATCGTAGCACTTTAAAGAATGCTAAATATGGCTTTGCCGATCCTATTCGTATTAAAGATCAGAATAAAAAAGATAAGCCTAAAGATGGCGTTAATTCCCCTTGGGATTTTACATGTCCTCAATATGATCAGCGTTCGAGCAACTTTGTTAACGCCGGAACGCATTATGGTGTAGGTCATCGTCAGCCAGTTGGGCATAAAGGCAATCCCTTACGCGTGGTTGATGTCCTTCCACAAACAAGAGTGAATACTTTGCAAGATGATGATTTAGGGTAAAATGCCCTACGATTATCCAACAGATGTTATTTGCGCTTATTGTGGTTTCAAAGAATTTGTCCCAAGGAATGAGTTAAGTCAATGGGAATGTCCTCAATGTGCTCTAGGAGAGAATCTTTATGAAATCCCTAAAACCCAATAAAGAATGGCATACCTCCAATTCCTCGAAAGGAATGGGGGATTTCTACGGAACTGGCCTAAAAGCTAAAGTTGGCCGCGTAAGGGATAATTACGATTCTCCCGTGCCTTCTGGGAAACTTAACAAGCCTCCTAAGAATCTCGCCTAAATCTTTTCAAACACTCCAAGTTTTGTGTTAAGGCTAGCATTATAGAGTTTTTCTCGCATTAGATGCTCTCTATGTTCTGCAATAACCTGGCCATAGATTGCGCACATAACATCATCGGGAAGGTCTTTTGGATCTGCAGATTCTAAACCATCACGATTATTCATAAACTGATCTATGGACCACATGACGATCTCGTTTTCTGTGACTTTTCCTTTTTCGTATTGCTGCCATTGCTCGCGGGGAGGAAGCATCCAACATACATCTATGATATCCGTTTTAGATTGCGCCCTGAAGAGATAAGAGTTTGTCTGAGCTTTTGGCTTAGTAAGACGAGGTTGCCAATACATAACTTTTGTAACGCCATCATCAGCAGTTCTAGGATGGGCAAATATATAAATATAAGGCGACTTTTCCTGTAAAGCTAAGGAAAGAGGATTGACTTTCAGGCAATCTTCGGCCCCTTTGAAGATATTCGCTTCTTGATCTTTCTTAAAATGCTCTAGTCTATCATGGGTTTCTAGTCTATTTATCTTCAATTTGCACCTTCACACATTCTCCGTCGGTAAAGATATATTCCCAACAGGTAAAAGATGCTATTCTTTCACCGTTTCTTAAAACGTGTATACACTTATCTGTGGACTCATATTCATCCCCTTCAATATGTAGTTCGTCTTTCCAACATTTAATGACAAATTTCTTCACGCAATACCGCCTATTGCCTTTAAATAAAATATTTAGTTTAGTGAGGCCAAATCCAACCGCAGCCCAGCGTTACGGGCAGAGGATATATTAGATATGACAGAATCCGCCTTACAAAATCAAGCACAAGAAGGTGCAGCAGCCGAAAATAAAGCCAATAGCAAGGAAATGAATTTCCGCGCTTTGGAACAAAAACTAGCTCAGGAGCGCGCTGCAAGGCTTGAAATGGAAAAGGAATTACAAAGATTAAATCAGATGAAGCAACAAGCTGTTGTGGATGATGATGACACCGATGAGCCCTATGTGGATCATAAAAGACTTAGCAAGACCTTAAATAGACTTGGCCAGCAAACCCAATCAGACATTCAAAAGGGGATGGAACAGGCAAAATATGCTGCAAAAGAAGAGCTAAAAAAAGAATTTTGGTTAGAGCAACATACCGATTTTTATGAAATCCTTCAAAAAGCCGATAAATTTGCAGAACGAGCCCCTAAACTTGCTGAATCCATTTTGCAAATGCCAGATGGTTTTGAGCGTCAAAAACTCGTTTACAACAACATTAAGGCACTCGGTCTTGATCAGCCAGAAGCGAAACAATCAAGTGTTCAAGATAAGATCGATGCTAACCGCAAAGGTCCCTATTATCAGCCCTCTGGTGTAGGATCTGCACCTTATGCTGGTCAAGGAGACTTTAGTGCATCAGGACAAAAGAATGCCTATGCCAAACTCCAAGAACTAAAAAATAGATTGCGTCTGTAAAGCTGCTTTACATGGTGAGGTATACGGGAAAAGCGTACACCTCACTTTCCTAGGAGAAAAATGGAAAGAAAATGCGTCAAATGTAAAGAAAGCGTGAATGAAGGAACATCCGTAATGCACGCAGGAAAGCTGCGATTCCTCTGTAACTTCTGCTATGACCAAGTTGACAACTCCCCCGATTCAAATACCAAAGTTTCCGACTTTCTCATCATGAATAAAAAGGAATGGATAGATAGAAACATCCGTGTAGCAAGAGAAAATAAAAATAGAGGATCTGCACATTGGAGTTTAAGTAGTTGACTAAATATTTTAATATGATATTTTGAAGTTACGCAAGTCCTGCGTTATGGGCAGTCGCGTAGTGGAATTCGCACCCACATCATAGATATGATCGAGAACTGATGTAATTTAGGCTCGTCTACCGATCATCATATCAATAAAAACCTACATTTATAGGTTTGATATGTCTATTACTACTACTGGCAACTTAGGGCCAATGATTTTGCAGTCCCTAGCGCCAGCTATGTTGTATGTGCCAACACCTAGCATGAACTACATCACCGTGTGTGACAAAGTTTCTATGCCAGCTAATGGCGGTACAACTTGCAGATTTATGCGCCCACGCGCACTAACCCCTCCTACCATCCAATTGGGTAACTCAGGGATTGATCCTCCAGCTCAAGTTCCACAACGCGATATCATCGATGCTCAAATGGCATTCTTTGGTACCGGTTGCATCATCAACGAACAAGTTATTCTCCAAGACCAAGAAGGCGTACTCGCCTGGGTATCGGAAAGACTTGCAGTTGCAATGCGTCAAGCTGAAGACCTTATCTTAAGAGACTACATCGTTTCGGCAGCTTCCCAGATCAATGCTGGTGGCGGGTCAAACGGCGACAACCCAACTAACCTCGGTGTTTCCGATTTTAGCTTGGTAGCTACAACACTTGATACTAACAATGCCTACAAATTTATGTCTGGTATTGAAGGTATGGACAGATTCGGTAAAATGTGTGCCGAATTAAAATCTTCTCTGATTGACTTGGA
>Ga0157309_10000026_pt1 | contig 15582 bp, 12 predicted proteins | sample NitcycUS208509C2_FD_108383 | JGI IMG/M metagenome (GOLD analysis project Ga0157309, IMG submission 108383) | Soil microbial communities from Arlington Agricultural Research Station in Wisconsin, USA - Nitrogen cycling UWRJ-S208-509C-2 | ecosystem: Environmental > Terrestrial > Soil >... | reverse complement strand
GTCCTCCAGGCCAATGAGCCCTACGAACGTCAAGTCCTCGTATGGCGGCGTATCAGAGCGCATGCCCGTCTTCGTGGCGCAGGCCAGCACCCGCAGACCATGATGAGCGAGATGCTCAACATGTGCATGCCATTCGCTGCGCATCTCGGAATCGAGCACTGCCTCGCCATGTTCGGTCAACACTTTGCTGGAAGCGGCGAGTACGGCTTCCGGCGCACCCTTGACCGCGAAGAGATATCGGTCGCGGTGGTGATGCACGGTCGCCATCATCTTGCTGGCCGTTTCGAAAGCATGCTTGCGGGCAATGGGTTCGCGCTGCAACAGCATCGAGCGCCTGAGATCGGCGCGAAAGCCCACGCGCAACAGGGCCAATTCCATCGGATCGCCGGAACCTTGCTCGCCCGTGCTTTCAAGAAAAGCGTTGTTACAGAGCACCGCGATTTCCAGAAGAAGGAAAAATTGCGCGTCGTCGCCGAGTTGAGCCCGTACAGGGCTTTCTCCGCTATCGATCTCGATTTCGCCGCTGGACACCCAGAGCCGCCGCACAGTCATGCGATTTTCGGTCAGGGTGCCGGTCTTGTCCGTGAGGATGACGGTTGTCGCGCCGAGCGTCTCGACTGCCGACAGGCGCTCGATCAGCGCATTCTGGCGAGCCATGCGCCACATGCCGCGAGCGAGGGCCAGCGTGGCGACGATCGGCAAACCTTCCGGGATCGCCGCCACGGCCAGAGCGATCGCCGCCTCGACCATAAGGAAGGTATCCTGGCCCTTGGCCAGTCCAACCGCACCGATAAGCGCGGTCAGCACCAGTGCGGCACAGACCAGCTGCGTCGACAGGCGCGCAAGCTTTCTTTCAAGCGGCGAGCTTCCCGACTCGGCTTCTTCAACGAGCCGCGATACGCGGCCAAGCTCGGTGGAAAGCCCGGTCGCTGTCACCACGCCCACGCCGCTGCCGCGGGTGAGCGCGGTGCCCTTGAACAGCATCGAAGTACGGTCCGGAAGACGCGCCTCGACCGTGACGGGGCGAACGTGTTTGTCCACCGCGACCGACTCGCCGGTCAGCGTCGATTCATCGGCGGAAAGATTAGAGGCTTCCACCAGCCGCAGGTCGGCCGAAATGGCATCGCCCGCTTCGACCAGCACGATGTCGCCCGGCACCATCTCCTCAGCCGATACAATGCGAGCATGGCCATCCCGGCGAACGCGCGCCGAGCGCGAGCCAAGCTCGCGCAATGCCTCGATTGAGCGAGCGGCTTTCAACTCGGTGAGAAAACCGATCAGCGTATTGACTGCAAGCACGGCAACAATGGACGCGCCTTCCTCGAGCTCACCGAAATAAAACGCCAGGGCGGCGGCGGCGCCGAGCAGATAAACCACCGGATTTTGGAACTGATGCAGTAAAATCACCAGTTCGCCGGCTTTGCGCGTCGACACGACTGTGTTGGCACCAAAGACCCTCAGCCGGTGTCGGGCCTCCTCGTCGGCAAGTCCTTTGCTTGCGGAGACGCCAAAGTGCGCCAGCACCTCGTCGGCCGGCAGTGCTTGCGGGGCATCTGGCAACGTTCTCAATGGTTTGTTCATACCGGCTTCATGCCAACACGCATCTTCCGGCTTCGCGGGCCGAAGATATCGAAAATGTGTCGGGAGAGGCTTGAGCCAAGTCAACGAGGCGGATCGGCCTCCGTTGGCCCGAGGGGGCGGGAGATATCTTTGCGCCGGCAAGTGAGTCTCGAGAGCTGACGAGCGTTAGCGGACATCGGGACGTGACGCGGCAAATTGATGTGGGTCAATCAGGGATCCCCGCAGCCCTCTAGTGTGCCCGGGGAGGGCCTCGGCCGAACAGGAGCACGTGATGTCGACAAGACGACAGTTTATCCAATCCCTTCCTGCTGCTGGAACAGCCTTCGCCGTCGCTGGCCATCTGGTGCTGGAGGACAGTCCTGCACTGGCACAGGTGGCGACCGTCCCGTTGAAGGAGCACTTCCATCCCAAGGGCAAAGCGCCGTCGAAATATACCTTGGATGTGCTCAAGCAGGCACGTACCGGCCTGCCCTTCGCCGACCAGAGAGATCTCGACGAGCAGAAGCGGGGGCTTATTGCTCCCATGAAAGATCTCAAGATCATGGCGGACGCCGGCCATGTCGCCTGGGACATGGAGCGGTTTCAGTTCCTGGACAAGCAGGACGAATTCGACAGCATTCATCCCTCGCTGCTTCGTCAGTCCAAACTGAACAATAATTACGGGCTCTACGAGGTTATCCCTGGCATTTACCAGGTCCGCGGCTTCGACCTGTCCGACATCTCCTTCGTCCGCGGCAAAACGGGCTGGATCGTTTTCGACCCTCTCGTCACCAAAGAAACGGCGCGTGCTGCCTGGAAATTGTTTCAGCAGCACGTCGGTCAGGGCTTACCGGTTTCGGCTGTGATCTATTCGCATACTCATGGCGACCACTGGGGTGGCGTGCGCGGCATCGTCGATGAAGCGGATGTGAGGTCCGGCAAAGTCCCAGTCATCGCTCCCATCGACTTCATGAATTTCACAATTTCCGAAAATGTTTATGCCGGCAACGCGATGAACCGGCGGCTGTTCTATCAATACGGCCTCCTGCTGCCCGCGAGCCCGCATGGTTATGTCGGCCAGGGCCTCGGTCAGGCCGTGTCATCTGGCGCGATCGGCCTGATTGCGCCCACCCGTTACGTCGAAAAGGCCATCGAGGAATTTGAGGTCGACGGCGTCAGGATGGTCTTCCAGAACACGCCAAACACCGAAGCACCTCGGGAGATGAACACGTACATTCCCGAGATGAAGGCACTGTGGATGGCGGAGAACGTTATTGCGTCGTTGCACAATATCTACACCTTGCGCGGCGCGCCGGTGCGCGACCCGTTGAACTGGTCAAAATATATCGCCGAAGCGCTTTTCCGTTTCGGCCTGGAAGCCGAAGTGATGTTTGCCTCCCATCATTGGCCACGTTGGGGTAACGACAGGATACAGGAAGTTCTCCGCGGCCAGCGCGACCTGTACGCGCACATGAATAACCAGGTGCTGCATTTCGCCAATCAAGGCGTGACCATCAACGAAATTCATAATGTGTATGAGGTCCCGAAAGGCTTGCAGAACAAGTGGTTCTGCCGCGGCTACCACGGCTCTCCGCAACACAACAGCCGTGGCGTCATCCAGCGCTATCTCGGCTTCTGGGATTGCAATCCAACAACCCTCATTCCCTTGTCACCGGCAGACTCCGCCCCGCTCTATGTCGAAATGATGGGCGGCGCACAGAAAATCATGGACCGGGGTCGGCAATTACACGACGAGGGGCGATATCTGCACGCCCAGGAAATCGTGAACAAGCTGGTACAGGCCGAACCGCAGAACCGGGCCGCCAAGGACTTGTTAGCGGACATTTTCGAGCAACTCGGATATCAGCAGGAAAATCCCGGTCTGCGAAACAGCTACCTCGCTGCAGCTTATGAGCTTCGCACCGGGATTCCGCAGGGGGAAACCGCCAACTCAAGCAGCCCCGACGTGATCCGCGCAATGTCCACCGAATTGTTCCTCAACTTCCTGGGTATCCGCATGGACAGCCGCAAGGCTGAAGGCATGCGGTTCACAATCAACCTCATCACGCCAGACAACGGCGAGAAATTCATTGTCGAACTTGAGAACGCAACGCTTACGAACATCAAGGGCTACCAAGCCGAAAAACCCAACCTGACTCTCGCGATAAACCGCTCCGACCTGGAGCAAACGATGATTGGCGCAAAAACCCTCGAGGCTCAGATTGCCGATGGCACAGCGAAGGTGCAGGGCGACATAAGCATATTGAAACAGCTTGCCTCGACCATGGTCGACTTCGATCCGCGCTTTGAAATCATGCCTGGTACCAAGGCCAAGGACGCGAAAGTGGCAATTGCAAATGACTACGAGGCGGTTCCGGGCCAGACGATTGCGGAATAGGCGAAGTAATTGACTGGTGACGTTGTAAGGACGTTATGTCTGCTTTGGCTCTTAGCTGAGCTGTCTTCACTCAGCGCGCGTTGTAGCGGATCGGCACAACGATCGGGATTTGCGCGCCCGGGACTTCAGGAGGCGGTGGCGGCAGCGGCTGCGCGCGCTGCACCAGCGCGAGAGCCTCGTGGTCGAGGACGCTGGAGCCGGAACTGCGCGTGATGCGCGCGTTATGCACACCGCCCTGACGATCGACGTTGAAGGCAAGCTGCGCGGTGCCGTGGTCGCCGCGTGCTTCCGATGGATATCTCTTCTGGCGCTCGAGCGCGGCCACCAGTTGCGATGTCCAGTTCGGCATCGCGTTTGAGTTGCGCGACGAGGCGCCCGGCACCGGCGCTGCCGCGTGCTCGGCCTGCTGCTCGGCCGTGCTCGGCGCGCTCGCAACGCTCGCATGCTTCTGCTTCGGTTTTTTCTCTTTCGGTTTCTCGACCGGCTTGGGCGGCGGCATTGCCACGACCGGCTCGGCTTGCGGATCGGGCGGCAGCTCGATCTTCTCGATCGGTTTTTCGGGTTGCGGCTCTGGTTCTGCTTCCTGCTGTTTCGGCCCGATCGGAACATCGGTTGGCATGATGTTGGGCGAAACCGCAACCGGAGCAAGATCGACCATGATCACGGGCGCGTTTGCGACCAGATCGGAATCCTCGCTCCATCGCGCAAAGAGTGCCGCCGTGCCGACGGCATGAAAGGCGACGGCCAACGCAAAACACGCACCCCAGCGGGCAGCCTCGGGCCACCGGCTGAACGAGAATGTCTTGCTGCCGCCACCCATGCCTACATCTTGTCGGCTTCGAGCCCGACGAGCGCCACGTGGAGATAGCCGGCGCCACGCAGCTCGTTCATCAGGCTCATCAGTTCACCATAGGGGACCGTCTTGTCGGCCCGCAGGAAGACTCGCTGTTGCTTATCGCCCGCGGTTGCGCGGTCGAGCGCGCCCGCCAGCGTCGCGCGGTTGATTGTGTCGTTGTCGAGCGACACGGTCAGGTCGGATTTGAGCGTCAGAAACAGCGGCTTGTCAGGCCGCGGCGTACGCTCCGCACTCGAGGCCGGCAGGTCGACCGAGATATCGACGGTGGCCAGCGGTGCCGCGATCATGAAGATGATCAGCAGCACCAGGATTACGTCGATGAACGGCGTGACATTGATCTCGTGGACCTCGCTGAGCTGATCGTCGCCGTGGTCAAGACGGACGCTCATGGCGGCTACTCGGCGGCGATCGCGCGCCGACGATCGGCCGGGTGCTGATCGAAAGCGCCACGATCAAGATCGCGGCTGACGATCCGAAGTATTTCGGCAGCAGCGTCGGCGTGCAAGGCGCGATAGCCGGCGATCCAGCGTGAGAACACGTTGTACATGACGACTGCGGGGATCGCAGCGACGAGGCCAAGCGCGGTCGCCAGCAATGCCTCGGCAATGCCAGGTGCCACGACCGCAAGATTGGTGGTGTGCGACTTCGAGATGCCGATGAAGCTGTTCATGATGCCCCAAACGGTGCCGAACAGGCCCACGAAAGGCGCGGTGGCGCCGATGGTCGCCAGGATGCCGGTGCCGCGGATCATCTGCCGGCCGGCGGCCGCTTCAAGGCGCTCCAGCCGCGAGGCGATGCGTTCCTTGATGCCGGTTGCAGAATGCGCATCGGCCGACATGCGCAGTTCGGTATCGGCGGCGCGCAGCATTGCGGCGACGCCGACATCGCGCCCTTTGGTCCGGACATTGGCTTCGCTCCACGATTTCGCGTGAGCGAGCTTCTCGATCGCTGAGCGCATTCTGCGCCGTGCGAGCATCAGCTCGATCGCCTTGGCGAACCAGATCGTCCAGGTCAGCACGGATGCAAAGGCAAGGCCGACCATCACCGCTTTCACGACGATGTCGGCCGCCATGAACATGCCCCAGGGCGAAAGGTCGCGCGGCAGCTTGAGCGCGATGTTGGGCGAGTTCGCTGCCGGCGGAGTTGCGGATGTATCGACAGCGGGAGGCACTGCACCGGGGGCGGCAGCCGGATCTGTCGCCGGAGTTGCAGGTGCAGCCGAACTCGCCGCGGACGGTGCCGGAGCGGCACGCGTGGGCGCGGCTTGCGGGACTGTCGGAGATGGTGTTGTCGCGGCAGGCGCCGTTTGCGCGATAACGGGTGCCGGCAGAACAAGGACGGCGGCAACAATGGCCGCCACGAAAGCGCGGTGCTTCTGACGATTGTAGGTCATTGAACGCTCGATCCTTTGGCAACAAATACTGTCAATCGTCAAATAGTCACTCAAAAGGTATGATATTCTGGGGACCCAAGGGGCCGTCGCCGTCATTTCTTCTGGGCTCCTTACAGGTTGCCGGTGATACTTACACGAAACGCGCGCGGAGAGCCCGGCGTAATGTTGTTGTTGGCGTCCGCGGTCGGATAGTAGCGCTCACCGAAGATATTTTCGACGTTTAGTTGACCTCGCAAATATTTGTTAAGTCTGAAGAAGACCGCCCCGTCAACGCGCGCGTAGGCCGGGAGCAGTACTGTATCGTCCGACGTGGCGTAGAAATTACTCATGCTGATCACGCCAAGACCCACACTCCACATTTCGTTGAAGTCATAGCGATTCCAGATGCTGAACTGGTTGTAGGGGACCAGCGCGACGCGGTTACCCGCACGGACCGTAGCAGACAAATCGCCAGTGATCCTCGCGTCCGTGTATGCATAGCCTGCTGTCACCTGCCATTGATCCATAATGTAGCCGACGAGAGAAGTTTCAAAGCCCTGGGCTCGCGTCGAACCGCTCAAGATGAAGAAGCCAGGAATGGCAGGGTCGGGAAAGCGTGAGTTAGTCCGGTCGAGTTGGTATACCGCCGCTGTATAAGCAAGACGCGGCGTAATATCCCATTTAAAGCCGACCTCCTTGTTCACGAACTTTTCCGGCTCAAGATCCACGGTGCCCGTCGTCAGACTGTTGAACTGGTCACCAGACGCCGGCAGATAGGACACGCTGTAGCTTGCATAAATCGACGTGTTCTCGACCGGGTGAAACACGATCCCGATCCGCGGGGAAACGAGATTGTTCACACTACTGAGCGTTTGGCCGTATAAAGGGCCTTGGGCGTTGAGATTCTGATATCCAAGGTCGAAGCGTTCGAAACGTGCACCGCCGATGATGTCAAACCAGCGCGTAAGCTTGACCTGGTCCTGCACATATGCAGCCGCAACATTCAGATTTGTTGTATTACGCGCATCACCTGGCAGTCCGGTGAAGACCACGGGAGCGAATGTCACAGGATTGGATGCAGGAACGGTGATGGTTGCCGTATTGCCCGGCGGAAAGAAGCCGGTAAACCGGGCATTCGCAGTCTGCTGATTGGCGAACTCCGTGCCGAACAAGAACGTGTGCTCAGCGAAGCCGGTGTTGAATTTATAAGTCCAGTCTGTCTGATTGATGATGTTCTGGCGATCATTCGTATTCTGGTAAGCAGCAATTGTCGCAAGGCCGGCCGGACTCACCGGCGAGGTCGTATTCGGGTAGACATTTCGGTAAAAACGCTTCGTGTCCTGGAAGCGGGTTTGATTGACGACCGTCAGACCGTTGTCGAACGCATGGTCGACCTTGAGCATTACGGCGTTTGTGGTCGCGGGAGAGAAGCTCAGTTCCGGGTTACCGAAGAAGGTCGAAACTCCCGCCGGGAAGTACGGCAGGCCGTTCTGTGACGGTACGCCTCGGTCGAACACCCGACGATCTTGGAAATATTCATACCAGAGCTTGACCGACGTCGAGGCATTCGGAGCCCAGGTAAAAGTCGGACTTATTCCGTATCGCTTGACCGTATCGAAGTCACGATAGCTGTCGGTGTCCTCAAAAACGGCATTCAAACGTGCCGCAAACGTGTTGGTCACAGCGCCACCGACGTCAGTCGAGACACGCTTGTCGTTGAACGAGCCACCAAGGATGGTGGCTTCACGCCGTGTAACGCCATCGGCTTCCTTGAGAACCCGGTTTACTACTCCGCCGGCATTGCCACGTCCGAAGATCAAAGCATTCGGACCTTTGAGCACCTCGACGCGCTGGGTGCTGTAGAGGTCTCGAAAAATCTGCGCGTCGTCGCGCATGCCGTTGACAAAAAAATCGGCGCTGGAACTCTGACCCCGAATGACGACCTGGTCGCGATTGTTCTCGCCCTGGTGCCAAAGTACACCTGGCATGTAGCGCACGACGTCCTCCAACTTGAGGGCGCCGATGTCGTTGATCTGCTGTCTGGTCATGATCGATATCGACTGAGGGATGTCGAGCAGCGGCGTATTCGTTTTTGTTGCGCTCGACGTACGGGTCGCCAGATAGCCAACGGTTCCGTTGTCGTTGGCGCTCTGCACATCAATTGTGGGCAGCGTCAGCGTTTCTTGCTGTTGCGCAGACGCAAATCCTGTCCAACCAGCCAATGCAGTCGTTGCGAGCATGACCCCCATGCTCCGCTTCACACCAGTCATTTTCAGCCCCAACAGTTGCGCAACGTCCCACGACGAAGCTCCACCAGGGCCGAATAGGCTGTGTTAAAAAACCATGCAATATCAATGATTTACACTCGTTCCAATGTGATATTAGAATAACTAAGAAGTTGGATTTACCTGCTTCTCTTTCTTGAGTTTTGTTAGCGAGCAGAAGCCGACACAGTCCCAAAAATAATTCACCGGCGTGTGGTTGGATCTCACTCACCCCGCTGCCATCAAAACTTGGCCGATGTTCAGGCTTGCGGATGCAACGCGGCTTCAGTTTTGCCGGGGGTGTATCCCGGCGCGCTGTGGCAACAGCAGTCAGCAACCGATGATGAATATCGCGATGACCGCCGAAGAAATTGGTCGGCTAAGTTGAGCCCGCCATCACTGATTGGCTTATCCAGAAAATCGCCAACGGTCGCCCCAAGTGGGCGCGTGAGAATAAATGATGCCCAGAAAAGCATTAGGCGCCATCAGGCCCCGAAATTTTGCAAATGCCGGACGAATCCGCCCGTGACCGGCTGAGACAGTGGGTTGCATTGTAAGGCTCGATATGACGGCCAAAAAAGAAAGCGGGCCCCGAGGATCCGGGGCCGCTTCCGTATATTCAAAGAGCTTACTTCACCCGCTTGGCTGCTTCCTGCACCAGGCTCAAATCGACGTAGTTCTTGATGTCGATCTTTTTCTTCACAAATCCAAGGTCATACGTCACATCGACGTTGCGCTGTAGCGCTTCGACGTTCGGGATAAGATTTGGATCGCGGAAGGTGTCTTGCTTGGTGAAGAGCCAGCCGAACCGCTCGGGAGGCACCTTCGTTAGGTTGGATGCGATTTTCGCGACCTCGTCGTGGTTTTTCGGGTCCTGGTACCAGCGCGTGATGCGAAGCATGTCCTCCATGAAATCGATCATTGCGGCGCGGTTCTTGTCGATAAAGGATTTGCGCGCGGTCCAGACGATCATCTGCGTGACGCCGAGGGCCTCGCGCTGCTCAAACAGGACCTTTCCTTCCTCCTTCAACTTTGGATTGAACGAGAAGGGCAGCACGGCCGGGATGAAATCGGCCTTTTTCTCCAGCAGCATCGCCGGCATCGCAGGCAGCGGCCCTTCCAGCATTGTGTAGTCGCGCTTTTCCTCAAGCCCGTGCTTCTTCAGCATGGCGCGGATCGCAACGTCGATAGCGCTGCCGCCGCCGTTCGTTCCGATCACTTTGCCCTTGAGATCTTCGACCTTGTTGATGCCGCTGTCCTTGCGCACGTAGTACTGGGTGCTGTAGTAGCCGGGCACACCGTCCTGAAACTCGTCGGCGATGACGCGAATATCGTTGAGCCCGGCGTTTTCGATTGCAATCGCAAGCGACGAATAAGCGAGGTTCGAGACCTCCAGCTCGTTATTGGCAATCGCCGTAATCATTTGCGGCGTGCCCTGATAGCGCGTGGATTCAATCGTGTAGGATTTGCCCAGATGTTTGGCCAGATCCTTCTTTTCCAAAACGATCGATGCCCAGTTGGAGACCGGCGCCACCCACGACATGCGAATTTTCACCGGCTCCGCGCTATTGGCGGTGCCGGCGAGGCCGAGCGCGCACACGCCGGCCAGCGCGAGTTTCAAAAAACGCATGATTTTCCTCCCAGTTTCGCCGGGTCTGCGCATTCACTGGCAGACTTCTCGTTGCGAAGATGAAGATTGTCGGGTGTCCAACTGATTTTGGCAAGCCTGCCGCGCGCGGCGAACGCCCCGCCATCCGGTACACTCAGGCCGTGCTGGGCGCGTGCGCTTCCTGATGCCAGATCAGCACCCGGCGGCGAATCAGGCTCATGACTTTGACCAGGACGTAGCCGACGACCGCGATTTCAAGAATACCGGCAAAAACGCTTGTGGAATTGGCGAAACGCGAAGCCGTGATCATTGCCCCGCCGAGGCCGTAGCCGCCCATCAGCATCTCCGCTACGACTGCGACAATCAGCGACAGCGGCAGCGCGACCTGCAGTCCGGTCATGATCTGCGGCGACGCCGCCGGCAGAATGATCTGGTAGAGGAGCTCGCGGTTGTTCGCTCCCATATTTCTCGCCGACCAGATCAATTCTCTTTCGACGCCCTGAATTGCGATGACGGTCGCCGCAATGACCGGAAAGATGGCGTCAATGACAATGATGGTGATCTTGGACACGTCATAGACCCCAAGCCAAAGGATGACGACCGGAAGGAATGCGATCTTGGGCATGGGAAAGCCGACAGAAACGATCGGGTCAAAAAACCAGTTGGCGATAACGTTGCGCGACATCGCCATCCCGATCAGGACGCCAAGAACCGCGCAGATCGCGAATGCGACCAGCGCGCGATAAAGCGTGAGGCCAGTGTTGATCCAGAGATCGCCATAGGTTGCATCGCTCCAGATACGTTCAAACACTGCGCTTAGGGCCGGCAGCTGGAACGGTGTGAAGGTTCCGCTGCGCGCAAGGATTTCCCAGGCAGCCGCAAGGGCGAGGATTGAAAAGATGTGAGCAAAACCCCACAGCAGACGGTAAGCGAACCTTGCGGTCCTCTCCGGCAGGCCAACCGGCACCGCACCTGGTGTCGCTGGGACTAGTCGCGCCATGCCAGCGTCCGTTTCGTTATCAGCAAATAAAGCCGATCGGCCGCGAATCCGAGAAAGGCCACAGTGAGCACGACCGCATACATCGCATCATACGACCCGTTGGCGCCGAGCGAGCCGATCAAGTGGCCAAAGCCTTTTTGCGCGACGATAAGCTCGGATGACACCAACAAGATGAAGGAAAGCGCGAGCGCTGTGCGAATTCCATTGAGCAATTCGGGCATCGCGCTTGGGACAACGACGTCCCACAACATGCGCAGCCGGCTCGCGCCCATGCTGCGCGCGGACCAGACCAGCACCTGCTCGCTCGACCGCGCGCCGTTGAACGCGCCGATGGTTACCGGCAGCATGCAGCCCAGGAATATCAGCAGGATTTTCGATCCGTCGCCGAAGCCCAGCCAGATGACGGTGACCGGGATCAGCGCGGATTTCGGGAGCGGGTAGAAGATTTCGACGAGCGGGGCAACCAGCACGTTGACCGGTTTCCACCAGGCCATGGCGATGCCGATCGTGCCGCCGATCAAGATTGCCAGGGTCAAACCGGCGCCGGCGCGATAGAGCGACGACGCACCGTTGCTGATGAGTTCGCCATCCTTGACCATCGCGATCCCCGCCGAGATCACATCTGACAAAGGTGGCAAGGCGGTCGTCGACACGAGCTCGAGGCGTGCAACTACCTCCCAGGCAATCGCCAGCAGAAGCAAAGGGAAGTAGCGGGTCAAAAACTGCTTCATGACCGCTTGCCCTGCGCCTTGATTGCTTCTTCCTTCACCAGATTCCAGATCTCGTCGACCTTCTCGACGAAGAACTTGTTCTTGAAGATATCGGGATCATTCTTGTCGAACTTGGTGTCGACGATTGTCTTGATGCGGCCAGGCCGTGCCGACATCACCGCGACGCGGTCAGCAAGGTAGACGGCCTCCTGCACGTCGTGTGTCACGAAGATGACGGTCTTCGGCGTGCGTTGCCAAATGCGCAGTAGCTCGCTTTGCATCAAGCCGCGTGTTTGTGCGTCGAGCGCGCCGAACGGCTCATCCATCAACAGGATCTTCGGGTCGAAGGCGAGTGTGCGCGCGATTGCAGTGCGTTGCTTCATACCGCCGGACAGTTGCGAGGGATAGCTGTCCTCGAAGCCGGCGAGCCCGACGAGTTCGATGAAGTCCATCGCGCGTTTTTCACGCTCTTCCTTCGGCATGCCTTGCCGTTCGAGACCATAGAGAATATTTCCGCGCACAGTCTTCCACGGAAACAGCGCGAAGTGCTGAAAGACGATGCCGCGGTCCGGCCCGGGGCCAGCGACGTTCTGGCCGTCGATCAGGATCGCGCCGGTCTCGACCGGTAAAAACCCGCCAATGAGATAGAGCAAAGTGGATTTGCCGCAACCGGATGGCCCGAGCAGCGCCACGAACTCGCGATTGGCGACCTCAAGCGAAACCTGGTCGAGCGCCAGCACTTCGCGCCCGCGCGGCGGACGATAGAGATGGTTGACCCTGTCGATGACGATCTGTGGTGCGGCAGTCATGACGGAAGGAAGCGTCCCTAACCGAGGCAAACTGTCAAGCGCCGTTCGCTCTGGCTCGGTGCCGATGATGTCCTATAATGCGGGACCTCAGACTTTCAGCACTTTCAAGAGGAAATATCAGTGGCCAACACGCTTCTCGAAGCCCGCAGCGAGCTCGCGCTTGCAAACCGTATTGTCGCCAATGAGGGCGTGATCGACGCCTTCGGTCATGTCAGCATGCGGCATCCGGACAATCCAAAGCGCTATTTGTTGTCGCGCTCGCGCGCGCCCGAACTGGTGACGCCGGACGACTTCATTGAATATGACCTGGACTCGCAGCCGCAGCGCGATCCAGGCGTCGGGCAGTATTCCGAGCGCGTGATCCACGGCGAAATCTACAAGGCGCGGCCGGAGGTGAATTCGGTGTGTCACCATCACTGTCCGGCATTCATGCCGTTGCTGGCGACCGGCACAGACTACATGCCGGTTTTCCATCTTGGCTCTGTCGGCGGCATACGGCCGCCGTTCTGGGATCAGCGGGTTGAATTCGGCGACACCAACATGCTGGTGATCAAGCCGGAGGAGGGTGCTTCGCTGGCGCGTGCGCTCGGCAAGCACTGGATGGTGCTGATGATGCGCCACGGAGTCAGTGTCGCCGGCACCAGCGTGCGCGATTGCGTCTTCCGTTCGGTCTACTCGGCGCGGAACGCCGCGTATCAGGTCATGGCGATGACGATCGGTTCCGACATCGCGACACTTTCACCCGGCGAAACCATGCTGGCCGGGCAAATCAGCTCCAAGACCACAGGCCTCACGCGCTCGTGGGAATATTGGTCGATGCGGGTGACGAAGGCCGGCGGGCTTTCACCCGCAACCGGCCGCAAATCGAGTGCAAAAAGGCGGTCCGCACCTGCGAAACGGCGGGGCCCAAAGCGTACCCGCAAAAAGAGGCGCTGATAGATTAAGCTTTTCTGCGGGCGCCCCCCGGTGTTGAATGCCGCCCACAAGGGGGGGCGTACGCGAATAAACAAGACTATCCAGGGAGGAGGGGACGCATGAAAGCATTCAACACAATCGGCGGCGCGCTCGGAATTGCCCTCGCGCTGTCCGTTGGGCCGGCTTCGGCGGAGGATCAGCTAAGGGTGGCTATCGGCCAGATCAACAACTGGGAAAATCAGGCGCCCACGCTCGGCCAGGATGCCGGGATCTTCAAGAAGCATGGCCTGGTGCTTGAGAATGTCGGCACGCAGGGAGCTGGCGAGACGATTCAGGCGGTGATTTCGGGCTCCGCCGATATCGGGGCCGGCGTCGGCGTAGCCGGCGTGATGCGTGCATTCTCGAAGGGCGCGCCGGTGCGCATCCTGGCGCCGATGTTCACCGGCACCGGTGACATCTACTGGTACGTGAAAGCGGATTCGAAAATCCAGAGCCTGAAGGACGCCACCGCCGATAACACGATTGCGTACTCGACCAGCGGATCAAGCTCGAACAACATCGTTGTCGCATTTGTCAGCGAGCTTGGCGCGAAGGCCAAACCGACTGCGACCGGTGGTCCCGCCGGCACGCTTACGGCCGTGATGTCGGGTCAGGTCGACATCGGCTGGTCGGCGCCGCCGTTCGGTCTTCAGGAAATCAAGGAAGGGAAGATCCGTATCGTAGCGCGCGGCAGCGACGTGCCGTCGCTGCGCGGCCAGACCGTTCGGACGCTGATCGTCAATGAGAACGCTCTGAAGACCAAGCGCGACGCGATCATGCGCTTCGTGGATGCGTACCGTGAAGCGGTTGACTGGATGTATTCCGATCCGAAGGCGGTCGAAATGTATTCGGTCAAGATCAAGCGGCCCGTCGACCTCCTGAAAGAATCGATGACTAAATTCCATCCGAAGGAAGCAATGCAGACCGACAAATTTGCCGATCTCGACGGCGCGATCGCCGACGCGGTGAAGTTGAAATTCCTGGAAAAGCCGCTGACCAAGGAACAAATCGCGGAATTGCTGCAAATTCCGCCGCGCAAAAAATAGAATTTACGGCGCGAAATGGAAACGGGCCGCTGCGTGAGCAGCGGCCCGTGCGTTTAGACCGAATTCCGTATTACGCCTTCTTCTTCTTTGACTTTTTCTTGCCGCCGGCCGCCTTGGCCGGTTTGCATTCGCCCGGCTTGGCAGCTTTGGCGCCATCTTTCGCGGCCCAGCAGGCGTTGTGATAGGTGAACTTAAGGTCGCCCTTGGTTGCGCACACCGGAGCCGGTCCTCCGGCGCACACGACCTGCGGGGGCGGCGGCGGTGGCGGCGGCGCGGCTGCCGCTTTCTTCTTTGCCGCTTCGCTGGGCACGGCCGAGCCGATCACAAAAGCGACGGCAGCCGCCGCGACGAACGTGGCGTATGCAAGATTTTTGAACTTCATTTATTCCTCCCCACCAGTTTTTGGACGGAACATAGTAGAAGGTGGCACGCCACAATGACAAGAAATTTAAGCTGAAATGGCCGCCCTCAAACCTGAACGTGCATTCATGTGGGGCAGGGTCAATGCCTGCTTTTGGTTGCCGCGTTTATCGCGCTAAGGATAGCGGCTCGTCCGGAATTCAAGGCGGCGCGTACCGTTTCAAGCTTGCCGATCGTGCCCATCTCACGCTGACGTTCGACGGTCGATTGTACCATCAGCGGGTCGAGCCCCAGCTCGCGCAATGTGGCGGCGGATTCCTCCATTTCGGCTGCCCGCCGGGTGCCGTGGCTGGCCATGCGCTCGAGGTTATAGTCGGCGATCTGTCCCCAATCGAGCGTCGGATAGTTGTTCTTCAAGGACGTTGTCACTTCGTCCAATACCCCGGCACGCGCCGCGGCCAGGAAGCATTCCAGCGTCAGCGCCTCGATGCCTTTGATCATCACGCTGCGGATCATCTTGATGGCCGCCGCCGAGCCGGTTTCGGGACCAACCACCGACAGCTGCATCTCGAGCTCGCGCAACAAAGGCGAAATTTCCTCCGCATGCGGGCCGGCGATGAGGAGAGGCGTCCGGTGCCGGGCCG
>Ga0157309_10000024_pt1 | contig 15953 bp, 14 predicted proteins | sample NitcycUS208509C2_FD_108383 | JGI IMG/M metagenome (GOLD analysis project Ga0157309, IMG submission 108383) | Soil microbial communities from Arlington Agricultural Research Station in Wisconsin, USA - Nitrogen cycling UWRJ-S208-509C-2 | ecosystem: Environmental > Terrestrial > Soil >... | reverse complement strand
TTGGAGAACCTATCACATAGTCCTTGAAGCAGCCTTTATTATCACATGCCATTAGTATGGTAGTTTAAAGGTGTGAGGAAAAACATCACAAACACTACCAATCGTGCGTGACTGGTAGTGCGTGATGAAGGGCTTTCCATTAGAACAATGCGAAAGGAATGAAGATGTCTGGAGGATAGATGAATGGAACAGGAATGTTAGGTTGTGACACCTTAACTTCCACAGCCCATACAACATCATCAGTCAGTGCTTCTGTCACTGGTGCTTTAGGCAGGATTTGTCCAGCTACATCAAACAACAGTGCTGTGGTCTCCAGACGAATTACTGGAACCCATTCACGAGAGTATTTGATTGCGTTGTAGAACTCAGCGTTCTGTTTGAAGTTGGGATCACTGTAGGCAATCACATGGTCGTATCCTGCAAGGGATACTGCCAGATCACCATATCCTGGTCCTTCAACTGGAGTACCACCATCATATGTACCAGTGGTTTCTGGGATTATGATGATGAGCTTGTCGAGAATACCTGTCTGCCAGATGGCATAGTCAGTGGGGTCAACCTGCAATGCTGCAAGGTATGAAACGTGTACAAACGCTACACTCCTTACCCGTCCATGCTCCATGCTGTCTGCGCAAGAGTTGGAAATGTGGTCTGGAAGTGTGGTGGTACAAACGGGGTAATAAACTTGATAAGGCATGGCCTATAAATTTTTTAAATGGTGGATGGGGAAGTTTTAGCATAGCATGGATTGAAGCACTTCTTATCGAGGATACTCTCCACTGTGTATGCCACCTTGACTAACACATGCTCTGGGCCAAGAAAGTAGTCCACGTTCTGGAACTCTTCTCTGAACACTTGCTCTGTGTTGAGCGTAACTGAATTTACGTTAAATGTGATGGCCTTGAAGCCTCCAGCTGGTAATGCTGTACTCCTCAATGCATCTGGAAAAACCATTTGAATAACAAGAGCAAGTTGGTCAGCAGTCATTCCAATCTCATCCACATTTGCCATCAGAACAAGCTGCATTTCATGGGTGAGAACAACATCGTTCATATTGTCTCCGTATCCACCTGTCGTGCTCCTTCTACTGGTTGTGCGAATTGCTTTGTGGTAGCTGCTTACACTCCACTTATCATCGAACCCAGAATACAATACATCCTTTCCTATCCCTTGATATATTCCTGGAACTATACGAGCCTTTGCTATCTCTGAATCCAATCTTACAGATTGGGCTACACCAAGGATGTTCTTCCTTTCGCAGGGGAACACACTCTCGATAGTGTCATTGATTAGTGAGGATATATAGTCCAGATATTTCATTGGAACAGTGTAGTGATGTGTTCTTCTGTCAGTGTTACGACTCTATCAAGTTCATCACTTGTTAAGTCGAAAATAACCTTTCCGTAACGTGTATTGTTCCAAGTAGCCTTGTCGAAGTTGAGCGAGTTGTTAAACCCTACTCCCCATCCTACTGCCCCTGGCTGAACTGAATAATCGTTCTCTAATTGCCTTGTGAGTGAGAGAATCACTTTCGTGTCAGCACTCCTATTGTACCTATTCGCAGATTTACTCTGCGCTCCTTTCTGTGTCTTTCCTGTTCTGACTGCCATGTAAGCATCAGAGTAGGTTCCTATCTGACTGCCATCAGCAGCCTTACCTTGAACGTGAATTCTATCATGTATCGTTGGTATCATATCAGTAACAACTCGTCTGAGCATATCCCCTTGAGGATTTTTTATGTCATCAAACAAGGCTTGTGTTTCTGATGTGATGGTGATGGATGATAGTGTCATGGGATGCGTTCAACTCTCATGAATGTACGTTGAAGATTACTATCGTATTCTTTCCATTCAATGGCTGGCATGAGTGCTTCAAGAGCGTTCTCATACATACCAGTGAAGAGGTTTCTTAGTTCTTCTGCTCTTACACGATCAACAGTGGTGAACTTATTGATACGTTCAGAGTAGAGCAGTTCATACATCAGCTCAGCTCCAAGAAGGTTCATCCATGCGTTCAAGAAAAGGAACTTATCATCACATATCAGTTGGTCTGTGTCAGTGTGTTGGTTCAGGCAATACTTTGTTCTCATAGCTATCTTAAAGTCAGCTGAGAGTCTTGCCCAAGCACGTTCCTGTACATCAGCCCACACTGCTACAAATGTGACTTGTTCACTATTCGCAACACTTTGAATGCTCTTCAAAGAAACTCCAGGCAACTGATTAATGAATTGCCCTGACTCTGGGGAGACATGGTATCCACGTATTCCAACAAAATCAAATAGGCAATTCATCAGTTCAGAGGATTGGGGGTGAAGGAGTGAGTAATGACAACTCTGATTAAGGAGTTGCAGTGATGATGTAGTGCAGTGTGCCGTTAGAGCCAGCAAGAGGATCACCAGTGTTGTACATGTTAGTAGGACGTACAAACAGAGTACCTGTCCAGCTAATCATAACCAATACACCAGGACCACCTACAGCAGCAGGAGCAGCAGCACCATCAAGTTGAAGCATTGGATTACAATCCATCTCCTTGATTTGTACATCAATGGCCAGTCTGTCGAGGAACTCTTGAGGGCAGCAGTAGTCAGCTACTGGTACATTCATAGAGAAGTACTCGGAAGTGGCAATACGTCCAGCAAAGTTGCCGACATATTGAGGAGCAGTAATGAGGGCAGTGGAGCCTTTCTCAAACATACCGATATGATTAGCACCCCAGATTGAAGTGGTATTCCGATCATAGAAGATGTTAGGGAAGCCATCCATCATAACACTCTTATTGACACCATTTGCAGAGCAACAGTCGGTGAACCACTTCTTAATCAGAGAAAGATCAGAGAATGGACCATTACCAACCAGTGAAATACCATCTGCATCGCAGAACTCGTTGATACGAGCATCTGACATCAGACGTACAAAGGCATCCTGCATACCATTGGTAGACAGAGAGAATGTGAGAGGAACAGCAGTGGCAGTACCAGTTACGGCATTAACACCCCATTGTGTGCTCATCTGAGTGACCAGTGCAGCATCAATAGAAGTAACGAGGGCTCCCACTTCCGCGAGAATCACATCATATACTTCCTTCATCACTTGAGTCTGCTTGTTCATAGATGTAGTATTGGCAGTACCAATAGTTACATATTCAGAAACATCAGAACAATACTGACGAATGGTGCTGGAAGGAATCCAGAAAGAGCGGCTCTTAGTGAAGAGTTGCGGAAGAGCAAACTCTGCGTAAGGGCTTGTGGTAGCTATGTTACAGTCTGGGAATCCATCTACAGTGTCAGATGCCAGAGGTCTGCGCCGAAAGGCTACAGTGGTTGGTCGAGTGTGACCATTTGCATAGCCAGAATTAAGTGCAATACTGTCGTCCATGTTGGACAGAACAGATTGGAGGAAGCCATTAGGCTGTAAGCGTTTTGCGTTATCGCAACCAGCGAGTGCTTCCATGTGAAGGAGCAGGGCTGGACAGTATCCGTTTGCCATGATAATGGTGGATTTTAAAAAGTGAAGGTATTAACTCTGCTTCATGAATGCTTCTCGTGCTTGACGATTTGCATCAGCAGTTGTAGTGTTGCCCCCTGAGAGAGCCGTGTTTCCTCTTACTGTCATTGGCATTCTACCATTTGACTGAGGGTTGGTTGGTGTAGGAGGTCCAGCAGGATCAGCTACCTTCAAGATTTTGTTTTGTGCTAATATCTCCTGAATGAACGTGTCAGGAGTGTACTTGTTGTTATTAGCACCCACCACAGCTGTATCTTCTGCTCCTTTCAGAGTGAAAGCTCCAGCTTCGTCAAATCCAAAGCTTGCACCTTTTTCGTGCAGTGCCTTTGTGATTAGACTATCCAGTGCAGCTTGCTTTGCCTGTGGAGGCAATTCATCAAACACTGTTCTTACTCCGCCAAGCATTGAACGTAACTCATAAGAGATACGATCCTTCTGCCTAGCATCATTTATTTGAGCGATTTGTGTAGCTGATTCTGCTTGTGTGTTCCTCAGCTGGGCTAAGAGATCATCCACTTGCTTCTGTGCAGCTCCTTTATCTTCTGGTGTCTTTGCTGCCTTTGCAAGAGCAGCTGACTCCTTAATAGCGTGTGTGAGTTGGTCAAACCTGTTGTAAGTGTTTTGCTCTCTTTCAAGATTGGCTATTGTCTCAGGAGACAAGCCAGCATCCTTCATGATAGCATCCAGCTTTTTATCAAACGCATTCAGCACTTGTGCATGATATTGACGTTTGAGTACAGGGTGGTTATCTGCTGCTTGTGTAAGGGATAGAATGTTGTTGTCTATTCCTGTAGCGAGTTCAGATGGTATTGTTACAGAGGCAAGAGCTGCATTGCTCAGGAACTCTGTTAAATGAGGGTCAGTGTTAGCTATGCCAGCCTTAGCTGCCAGTCGCTCAATAAAGTTTACGAGTGTTTCCATTGTGTGGACTTGAATAGGGTTGAGTTGTTGAGTGTGTGCCTACCGTCTTGGTTTGGTAGGTTTTGGTGAAGGAGATGTGGATGGCCTTGGTTTAGGCTTTCCTCCCCCACAACATGAATTTATATCAATGAGTGCGCTCATTTCTTTGAGGATTTGACTTCTTCTTTGGTGTCATCACAAACCTTCGTGCCTTCAATCTTGTGGATTGGCCTTCCAATCGAATCAAACTCAACATCAACCACCTGAAATTGGTAGCGAAGATGAGCAGGAAGACTGGAGTTCAGACTCTCAAACTGACGTTGAGCAGCCACTTCTACATAACTTTCTGAGTAGATGGGATGCTGATGTTCATCGTATCTTAGTGTGTTGCCGTCTGTCGTAAGTGGTTGACGGACAAGTAGTTTCTTAGCCATAGAGGATTGAGTTGGATTTAATAGTGTGATGATTTTTCAATACACCCCACAAAGGTACAACAAGTTTGGATTAAAACCAAATATTTTTCAGGAAATTCTTAAATATATTTTCACGAGAATGATTAAACCATACATTTCCTGTATTCTTCTGCGAATATGGTGTTCTTAAACAGCTTAGCTTCCTTGTAATGAGTGAAGCTTGGGAGCAGGTAGGGATTGAAAAGCCAGTATTCAGATTCCTTCCATGATACAAATACACCAAGAGAGCCCAGCTTATCAATAACATCTGCCACTACAAAAGGACTCATTCCTAGCTCATCTGAGACAGTTTTGTACAGCACCTGCTCTCCCATAGGCAAGAGGTTGTAGAAGCGCATGTTGGGCATCTCAGACAGCAATTCTGCCACTTTATACTCATGAGGGTGCAGCTTACCTTGCAGCCTTCTCCACACAGCTTCTTTTGCTCTGTTAATTGGTGCTTTGTCTCCAAAATGTATTCCTGTTTCAAAGAATTGTAGCACTTCATTGTTGAGGGTGAAGCACTGATTGCCAAGAGACAGATGTGAGAACATCCCATGCATCTTTTGTTCTGTGGTTTCATTTCCAGGAAGCACACCCATGATCCTCACACTGAACTTGCACACCTTCTCTGGGTGTATCATACTTGGTTTGGATGAAGCTGAGTGCCACATCATGCATACATTCTTCTCTTTGTTCGCTAATAAATATATCATTGTGAGTTGTTTACGCGAATATACTGAGAATTATTCATGCATCCTATAGAGAATGTCTATAGTGGTTATAATTGTTTCTTATAAAGCTGTACGGTTATACACAATGTGGATAAATAAATTTGTTTCTTAACTAAAAAGTGGGTAACTTTGCTAAGTGGTTCAGTAAAACAAACAAACCATCAAGAGATATTGAGCAGCGACGAAGGAGCGTGTGCGACCCGATTCCGCTCCCGACAGAAAGCCAAGCTATGCCTTCACATTAGTGAGGGCTTTTTCATTTCAGGAATGTTCAGTTGTATAAACATTATTGATGTATATGTTCAGTAATCCAAACGGGATCAAGCCGAACCAGCCCTTCGGTCTGGAACTAATCTCACTGAAAGGTAGTGTTACTAGCAAGGCTTGTTACTAGCTTTTCCTTTTGAAAGGAAGAAAGTATCACGCTCCTTCAATCATGGCTCGCACATCATCTGGTACTGAGGCAGCACTGACAGGTCTCAGCATGTGTCCACACTGATACCCACCTCTTAGCACAGGAAAGTTCTCCACTGTTGTCTGAGCATACATTCCTGCTGGCAATCCCTTGTACATTGTTCCACCCTCTGCTCTGAACTCAGGGAAATTACCATCAAGCAAATCCTGAAACTCACTTCTGTGAATGTATTTCTTCTTTACACATGCAATGCAGAACTCACGAGTTGTAGTTAGGTTTGAGCCAGAGTACACAAACCAGTCCAGTCCAAGGTCGGAAGATACAAGCTGTGTATATTGTGCAGAGCTTTGATTCAATGCATCATATGTGAGCTGCTTTGTATATTTCTCCAGTGCTCCATCTCCCTTCTCATTTGTAGTAAGATGATCTGTCAGTTGCTGTGCAAGCTCTGCATAACTTCCTCCTGCTGTGATGGATGTATTAAGAATTCTCTCTATACCAGCTACAACATTTGCAGCTATTCCTCTCTCTGTAAGGTCTTCAACAACAGTGGATACACTCTGAGTTTGTAGTGCTTTGGCAAAGTCTGGTGGTGTAAAGCCTTCTTCTACAGATCGGAAGTAGCTATTTTGCAGCCTATTCACCTCTGAGAAAGCCTTAGTGTAGAGCTTCACACTCTCTGTGTAGTCATCAGTGAGTACCACACTCAATAGCTTCTGTCTGATTTGACCTATCAATGTTATGTTCTTTGCAGAAATAACAATGTTTCCACCTCTCACATCCAACCTTCTCAGGTCATTGAGCACACTGTTCAGTATCTGCTTCTGAATAGCAGGTATGCCTTGCTGGAACTCATTCACTGAGTCCTGGATAGTTGATATGAGTCTATCAAAGTCTGCCATTCAATCTCTTTTTAAACCCTCTCCAATATACACTTGCCACTGCCCAAAGAGCAGAAGCAGAGGATAGCACGAATAAGAATTCAATCATCATTGTCTTCTTTATCTTCTTTGAATATCAGCCATACTATCCATGCAAAGAATAGCACAACAGCTGATATAATAGTTACCATGTACCACATGTTACAGAGTATTAGGGACGAATGTATTACTAATTTGTCTTACAGGAGAAGCAGCTGCCACTTGGTCAGTAGCATACCCTTCCAACACTTCCCTCTGTTCAGCAACACTCCATGCTAAGAACTCATTCCCGTATTCTTCAACAGCTCTTGCTATGTAAGCTCCAATATTGCAGCTCAGCACATATGTCTGTTTTGTAATACCACCATTGCTTAGCATCATACTCTTGTTGTCCTCACTTACTCCAGACAGAGGATCAAGGCTCAACGTGAGGCTCACCTTAGCTCTTACACTGGGATTGTTGCTGAACTTCTTGTTAGCATATTCTTCTTCCAAAGCATTGATGATGACAGGATTGACATTGCTTGTCTTAGCACTGGCAAGTCCAGCTTCAATCATCTTCGCAGAAAAGAGGTCAAACTGATCTGGTACTGTGATGGTTGGAAGGAAGGATACTCTCACACTGTAGTCAGGAACAACAATGGAATACCTCAGCTCATTGATGTAGTATATCACACTGTCAAGCATTGCTACAAGGTCTTCTGCTACACTATGTACGAAGTTGTTCACCTCATCTGCATCATAAGCCTTAGCTACACCGCTCTCAGCAACAGGAACTTGTGCAAGGAATTCCATATTCACAGCAGCAAGAGCATAGAACAAATGTCCCTGTACTCTCTTATCTTGGAGTTCAACAATAGCTGTGTCCTTCTGTACATAACCAGCAGGTGGAATTGGAGTTGTTGTCTCCCCACTCATTGGCTTGTCAATCATCAGTGTTGTGTACGGACCTCTTGGTTCCCATCCTGTACCCTTACAGGCCAGACATGGCAGCTCATGTCCATCATTGTGAACAGTCTTTGAGCCATGACAATATGTACATTCCCTCTGACCCATCTCCCACTTCTCTGAGTACACATGCTGAACCACCTCAGCTTGAAGGTCTGAGTATTCACGAGCAGCTTCATCCAACTGAGGAAGCATAGCTGCAAGTCTTGTCTCACTGATAATCCTCTTTTCAGTCTCAAGGGTTACTACTCCTTTCATTTGAAAAGCAGGTAGCATACCGATGTTATGGGTGTATTCCCACACCATCGTGAAGTCACGGTTGGATGAGGTTTGCTCCCACTTCTGATAGAATGTATCAGTGATGATGTAATACACATCTCCTTCCTTGCTATGAGTCTTGGTCTTGCTGTTGCGGACATACTCCTCATACAAACAGGACTCACCACTCAGGACAACAAGGAAGTCATCCCCGAAGTCTATCACTTGCTCAGACCTAAAGATGAGAGGGCGAGGAACAATGTATCTTGCTCCATCAGCTACAGCATCTTCTGTTGGGATAACAGCAATCCAAGCATTGGCATCAATGCAATACTCCCTGAGCAATACAGAGAATGCCCAGTTGGTAAGACTGGTGTGCTGAGGTATCCTGTGGTTGATAAACACTTCCAGAGTCTCAGATGGAATGATGGTGACAGGAGGTGCTTCACCAAACTTCACACTCCATTCAGTGGAACGTCTGATCTTGGCCAGACTGTTCAGCACCTTGTTGAATGTAGGCTTAGTGATGGCCTTCCAGATGCTCTTCCGATATTCACGGACAATATCTGTTTCATGAGGCCGTCTGTCTTCCAGTAGATTCTCTGGATAAGTGCCATCAGCGTGTACCCTTAAAGCACATGCTTTCTCTACAGCCTCTTTGTGGCATGGATGATAATACTTACCAGAAAAGTAAGAAGCTAGTTGCTTGGGGGTGAGAGGTTCCATAGTTAATTTTCAATTCTTTCTTTAAGAAATTCCCTTTTTGGGTGGATCATGAAGCGATACCTCACACCTGTTTTGTATGCAGCATTGCCACAAAGTGTAGCATATAGTTTAGCTGCATTTCTCACCAAATCATTGCCACCAAAAGAGACAGCATAATATCCGTGAAGGTTGTACACCTGTGGTATCTGTCCACCATGCATGTGAGGCCAGTATGTTGGTTGCCATCCAGCTTGGTGAGGATCAATACCGCAGATGTTCATTGCTACATTTAAAGCAAACTCATCTGTCACTGCACCACCAAGTTTTGCCACATCCACCTTTGGAGCCTTCTGAATGTCCCTTGCTGTCTTGAACAGCTTGGTAATAACAGCTCCTTTGCGGAACAGAACAAACTCACCTCTCACCTTCCACAGCTTACCAGTTAAGCCATAAGCTTCTTTGATTTCCTCTGGTTCAGCCCAGTGTGTGTATGGTCGAGTACCATGGTCTTTCATCTTGTCAAGATCATAGTAGCCTTCATTCACAATGGTGAAATCCCTTCCATTCAAAAGAGAGAAAGCATCTGATACCCTTGCTTTAGGTAGCCAAAGTGTATCAGCATCCATAGCAAGAGTCTCCTTGAAAGGAGAATACCTTGGAAGGTACATCCTCAGTCTGTTGATTCCTATCAGTCCTCTTTCCACTTCCACCTGAATGATGGAATAGAACAGGCTCTTCTCCCTGTCATTCAGATGGTTCAGTCCTATATCATCTGTAAGGATGGAGATGGGAATGTCTGGATTGACAGCCTTGATTGTGTTGGCTAGGTTCACTGCCATCCTTCCGTAGAAGGGGTGTGATGTGGCAATCAGTAGAATGCCTTGTGTTGGAGTTGTACTCATTTGAGTTGTTGTTTAAGCACCCCAGATTATTCTTGAGGTGATGGTATCAGTTAATGATCCGCATCTTACAGTGACCACCACTATGTCGCTTGCTATTAAACCTGATGGTGGTGGAGGCCATCCTGCTGAACTGCCAATAGTGAGCACTGTGCCTACCATGTTTGCCACCTGAACATATATAGGGTCAACAAATGTGATTTCAAATGTAGGATTGGAGCAGCAATCTGTCTGTATCCAGTTGATAAGGTCGTATTGGAAGATGGAATTCACTGTATATGTGGACTCAGCAATGTGGTTATCCACTGCATTCAAGCCATAAGCTGGAGGTGGACATACACCACAGTTGTTCTTATTCATTTGGAAGTCAGTAGCATTCACCCTGAACTCAACAGTAGCCAATGGGAAGTTCTTGTAGTCAACGTAGTTTGGAACAAATGCTCCATCCTTTGTCACTTCTCCTTCATACAGAATGGTTTGTGGAACCTGTGTGTTAGTCTCAAAGAAGACAAACTCATGAATGAAGACAGCTCTTAAAGACTCAACAGTCCAATATGCCATCTGATCTGTCACCACTTCATAACTCTTCCTTACAACAGACTTGTTCACCTTGTACTTTCCTGAGCTGAGCCTGTATGTATCTTCTTCCTCTGGAAACAGTGGGCGTGTCATGTATATAGGAAGACGAGCTCTGTTCTTTATGCCTGGGTCAGCACAATAGTTAAAGTCCACCTCATCTATGTCACTGTAATATTCAACAACAGTTGTGTAATCTGTATCAGTGCAAATGTTATTGAACCAGTTGCTCACTGCATAACCATAGTCGAAGATGTTGTTATTGGCAAACAAGATTTGAAAGCAACTTCCACAAGGTACACCAGATATATCTGGAAGCATAGGAGTGTAGAACAGCACCTGTGTAGGGCTGAGTCTCCATCTTCCACCACCCAAATTCAGAATAACATCTTCTGAGACATGTATTGCAGCATTAGCATCCCAGATTGCCTTAGTGATAGGGTCTGTCAAACCTACACCTGGAACGATCATGAGGAATGGACCTCCTCCTGGTCCTCCCATGGAATTACAAATATCATCTGCTTCCTGCACTGTGTCTGTTTCTGCTATCCATTGAAAAGCATAATCGGAAACATGTGCAACAGGTAGAATGAAAGGCAGCTCTGCTCCAGGAGCTTGAGTATCAAGCCAGTGTGGAGCGTCAAGGTGTTGGTCACTGAACCTGACAAATGAGTATTGTGGTGATATGATTCTGATTGCCATTATCGTGCGGGTATTAGAGTGAAGGTGGCCATACCATCTTCAACATTATAGTCAACCTTCCTTATCCAGCCAAACCCAGACACTTGGTCGTTTTCGTAATAGATTTGACGCTTAGGCATGGTGCGCATTCTGTCAAACTGTGCCATGGTGATGGGGAACGTGAAGCCTATTGTCTCATTGAACAGGATGGGTAATCCTTCTATTGCGTTCACCATGACATTCACAGACAGAGTTTGATCCTCAATCAGTGGCTGAGACTCAACAACACACACACCTCTGGTGGATATGCCTGTAGCTTTAAGGTTGCCTGTGCCATCTGTGAACAATATCTTACTGAAAAAATCAGCAGTACGGTAGGACTCAAAGACAGTGGCAAGCCACCTCAGTGCCATTGTGGAAGGGCGTATATTGAAATTGTAGACAGTAGAGGGATCAATAATATTAGCAGCACTGCCAATGTTGCCCCTCTCCACTATGAAGTCAGGACCAAGACGCTCAACACATATTACAAATGTGTCATTATCATATCTCCAGTCCTCAGATGTGGCATACCCCTTACGTCTTGTAAGTTCAATGGTGTAGCCAGAAGCAATGAATGTAGATGTTTGGTCCAATGTCCTGTTCACTTGAGACAGTTCTGTTCTGTACTCACGCTCAGTCATGAACTCATCAATACCATTCAACTCTTCTGCTTCCCACTTGCTGTAGCCGAACTTGAAGATGGATACATGATCTGCTGATACAGCTGTTCTTGTTACATTATCTACACCCTTACACTCAATGGATATGTCGTTCTCATAGAACCATTGCCAATGCTCCACTCTGAGCCAGTTAAATCCACCACCTCTGGTTGGGTCTGGTTCAAATCCCATACCTATGTTGTAAATAGGATTGAGTCCATCCCACAAGTCCTTGATAGACAATGGCAGTCTTGATGGAACATCTCTGTCTGTAGCTAGGTGCATGTTTCTTATCATCAACCCGTTCATGAGAGCCAAATGGGAGCCACAACCGTCTGCTGCTGTAGTGGTCATTGTTGTGAATGGTTGAGCATCAACCCTTCCAAAGAACTCAGAGAACACTCTCACCTTATCATTAGTGATAATCTCAGCAACTCTGCTCCAGCACTCATTAACCATACAAGCTTTAGTGGTGGTCTCAAGTACTGTGGACATGCCACTCACCTTGAAATATGCATCAGCATAATCAGTGATTACAAATGTTGGAAGTGGTATTGACACACCTGCTTCTCCAGCTGCAAAGTCTTTCTTGCTGTAGATTATGTTATCAAAATAGTATATTCTATCCCCAGGAGTCAGGGTGAAGTTGAAGTTGAACGGGAAGCTCACCTCTTCACCTGCTAGTGGCACACAACAATCATGATAAACATTGAACACAGAATCACCACCAGTGGTAGTGTCTGTGCCATAGCTGAGCCACCACCACGAACTGTATAGCTCTGGGTCTTGGTCTGCTTTGAGCACTCCCAGAAAAATACCCCAACGGAGGAAGCCATCAGTTGCGAGACCATTAGTTGGATCATTATAGGCTCCAATTCTCTTGTGGTAGATACCCTCGATATTCACGTTGATGTATCCGTACACCGGCCCCAGTTCCTTATTGTAGTTGACTATAGGACTTATGCTATCAAACGGGAAGGACTGAGTCTGAATGGAGTCACCAAATGGCAGCTCTATCCAACTGTCTGGAGCACTTCCAGGCCAGTCGTTTGCTGTCTGAATGTTTTCATCATGTTCAGCTGTATCAGAGACAGATGGGTGTGTATAACCACCAAGTTCTTCTGCCACCTTCTTACTGAAAGCTGGAACAAAGAATGCTGATTGAAGCTGACCTCCATCATGATTACCATCCTCTGTGTACTCTCCAATGTATTCAGAAACAATGTCTCCCTCATTAATAGAGTAGTCCATAATCAATATGTTCTTCGGAGGAAGAGGCATGATGAATGGTAGCTTCTGATATACAGGGAGTGTAGTGAGTCCATCGTATGTCAGGAGTGTAAGCACATCTGCTTTCTGGTCAATCCTGTTACGGAATATCATGGCTTCATCATCCTGTTCAACAGAAATAGTAGCCTCACAGTCTTCTCCTCTCCTGTCTACATAGTCAGTGAAATCGTATTTGAACTTGCCAATAGTCTTCCAACCATCATCACAGAAATACTCAATGATGAGATACATAACACCCTCTACACCATATTGCTCATACTCAGCTTGAAGAAGCCTGTATGCTTCTCCTGTGTAGGTGTAAGGGTTGAGCTGATAGCTGAATAATATGCCATGCTTATCCTTATCCCTCTCAAGAGTGAACACAGTGTTATCCCACCCCATAGGGTCTTCTATGTGAGTCTGGACACCATTCCTGTCTTCTATTGTGAAATTATATATCATCCTCTTGTAGAGTGGCGTTTGTTACGAATAGTTTGACGAGAGTGTGCCTTATCAATGAAGATGGTAAGTCCGTTCTCGTCTGCTGTCATATTAACAGTGGATGGTGTATGTACAGGCATGTGCTTAGCAACAGCTCTTCCCAGTGCATCATAGTCCATTCCAGAGTTCTCTCTGCTGTATGTAATGGTTCCTGTGTGGTCCACCATTGCAAAGCTCTTAGACAATTCCTTTGACTGCTTAGCTGTATACACAGTTTCTCCACCTCTCATCTTCACCAACTCCGGTCCTTCCTCACCAACCCAAGCATAGCCTTTCTTGGCATTCTTAGTACCCTTAGCGTACTTAGGAAGTGGTGATGCTGCTATCTTAGCAACAGCTACAGCAGAGGAAGCAGCGGCAAATGCAGCGGCAATAAAGGCCAATGGACCAGCATTAGTAGCAAGGGCCATAGTAACAGCCAGCAATCCATTCACAATAGCTTGAATGATTTGAGCCTTACGCTCCTTCTTTGCATTGTCATTCTTGAGCTTAGCTATTGCTCTGTCATAGCTCTTTTCAACGGCAAGCTTCTGAGCAGCTGTCAGGTTGGCTGTCTTTGAAGCTTCTTCTTTCTGAGCTTCCAATGCTGCCACTTCCTCTGCGAGTCTCGCTTCTCTATGCGCCTTCTCCAGCTCAAACACAGCATCAGAGGTTTCTTGCATCACCTTAATCACATCTGCTCCATGCACAGTTTCAAGCCACTTGGAGAAGTCACCCCATTGAAACTTCTTAGCTTCTATTAAGGCTTTATCCATCTCCAAACTCTTATCAGACATCTTCTTTCTGATGTGCTCTATCTTATCAGCATGTCCTTCTTCATCCTGTTCAATAGTTTCCAGTCCGAGTTTCTTCCTGCGAACATTCTCAGCTGACACTTCGTCATATGCTTCTATTTCATTCTCCAGTTGAATCTGTAACAAGTCCCACTCCTCTTTCATGATCCTAACCTTCATCATCCTGAGTCTTTGCCCACTGGCAAGGTGTTCCTGTTCAACCTTGTCTACCACCTTCTTAGCAGCCTCTACCCTAGCCTCAGCTTCCTCCACTTCATTCGCATCTGTGATTTCAGCAATCCTGAGCAGCTTCTTCCTGTGAATAGCTATCTCTTTCTCAGAAGCATCTTCTACTATCTTCAACTGAGCCTGTGTGCTCCTTTCCTGCGACAAGGCTGCTTGATCGACTGACATTTTATTAGAGGCTTCATCAAGCTTCTGCTTCCTGTCTATCAGCTCAACCTGGAGCCTCAGGATTTCTGCATTGAGTTCTTCCTGCCTCTTCTTACTCTCCTCAGTGAGTCCATCTTCCGCCTTGAGCTCGGTCTGTCTGTTCAGAATCCACAGTTCGTGGCGGGCCACCTCATCCTTTGCTCTCTGTATATTACCAGCTATAGTCTGCTGTAACAGATTGTCTTCGGCTTCCTTCATCCTTGCATACATCTCCATACGCAGATCGAATTCCTCCTTTATTGCTGCCTCTTTTGCAGCTACTTGCTTCTCTATATCAGCCTTAGCTGCGTCACTCCTCTGCTTTTCCAGTACCAACTGCTGTGTCTCAAGAGCATATATCTGGTCTTTTTTGTTATGAATGTCGTCATTAACTTTATTTATATCTTCCTCAGTGTGAACAATCTCTCTGAGAGTCTCCAGCTGCCTAAGACTTTTTTCCTGTAGCTCAATCCTCTTCTGATTTTGTATAAGCAGCCTAGTGCTTATATCGAAATCTGATGCCTCCTGTAGCCTCATAAGGGCCAATTGCCTATCCATCACCAAACCAAGGTCCTTTATGAGCTCATCCATGTTAGCTTCCTTGAGCTCATTGTTGAAGTCTGCCTGTTTCCCTGTAGCGTCATCAGTTACTCTCTCGTAAATAAGATAGGCGTCCACTGCTAAGAGAAGTACAGCAACAAGTATCATTAATGGGCTAGCCATCTGTGCAGCATTTAATGCTAACTGAGCTTCTGTTGCTGTAGCTGTAACTGCTGCATTTGCTTCTGTAACCTCTGTCTGTGTCACTGTAGCTGCTGCTTGCAGCTCTTGCGCTGTTGCTAATTTGACATTCTGGTCAAAGGTGAATTCAATTATACCAGCAGCAATAGCTTGCACCTTTGCTCTTAAAGCTTCTTGTGCTGCTGCATTAGCAGTGGCGGCTGCACTAGCCCTTGTAACAGCAGCTGCTGCTGCTTCTGCTGTGGTCCTGACAGCTTGAGATCGTGTTAGCTGACTTAGGGTGAATACTTGATATGCCTGTACTGTCGCTACAAGTGCGCTTATACCCTCAAGTAGGGCCATGGCACCAACCACCTTCTGAATTGTCTTTTCTGCGGATTCACCAGATATGTCAAAAAGAGCCATAACTCCGGTAACTATACCGAGTGCTGCTGTAACTCCTTGAGCTCCTGCTGCCAATCTGTCAAAGCCTCTAGTACGACTAGCAGCATGGTCAATTGCTGTACTTGTTACATTGATAGCTCTCTGAGCAGCACCTGCCTCTC
>Ga0157309_10000023_pt1 | contig 15953 bp, 21 predicted proteins | sample NitcycUS208509C2_FD_108383 | JGI IMG/M metagenome (GOLD analysis project Ga0157309, IMG submission 108383) | Soil microbial communities from Arlington Agricultural Research Station in Wisconsin, USA - Nitrogen cycling UWRJ-S208-509C-2 | ecosystem: Environmental > Terrestrial > Soil >... | reverse complement strand
ATTTTGTGCAGCATCAACTTGAGCAAAGTCGAATATGCCAGTAGCGCCATCGATAATTTGTGTAGGAAAGCCAGCAACAATAGCAGCCAATCCATCCCAGCCATTAAGTGCAACAGTACCATTAATCAAATCACTTTCGAACTTACGAGCCACGCCTTTAGCAGCGGAACGAGTTGCGATTGCTTTCTGATCATTACCGGCATTGGCGCCAATTTGTAGAGCCAAGTTAAGGTTAGCCATAGATGCTTGACCAGAAATACCGGACAAGTTCACTGTGACACGTGTGTTGGTGATTGGAGTAGAGTCTGTAATTAAGCCATCCGGAGCAATTGCTTGGCCCGATGCGAGAGTTAATTCGCGGTTGAATGCAAACGCATTACCAGAAACTTCGGTGAATGGAATCAATGATAAAGCAGGGGATACAGTAACAATAGTTTCTGCAATTCCGCTTTGTAGGTCGTCGAGCCCTAACTTTTGTGCTTCGACTAATGTAAACGTAGCCATATTTATAATCCTTTAGTTAAGTGAGCCGCTTTGATGCAGCGTTTTGTAGTTGTGAAATACCTGTTGACAGTTTATCCAATGTAGATCTATATTGAGGAGTACCTCCACTGGTTTTGACTGGCTTCGTAGCACCTGTACCATGAGACGGTGCAAATAGATGCGGAGCCTTAGTTTTCACTTCCTGTAACCATGTGCTGATAGTGTAAGGTTTACCAGATGAATCTAGTTTGCCTTCTTTGAATTTAATCTCACCCTCAACAATGTCGAAAGAAGCTTTCGCTCTGACTATCACATCCTCAAGTGCTGTAGAGATCACGCCGTAATCAGCAGCAGCTTTCGTCACTTCACTTCCTAATACTAAGTCATTCAACCTAGTACTTGAACGAGTAGCGACATCACTTAATTCTTTAATCTTTGTTTCATATGATTGCTTCATCTGTTCCGTCATGGCAGTCACACGAGCATTGGCTAAAGAATCAATTTTTTCTTGAAACTTATCTGGACTAAGTTTATCATCGCCTATCAATGTAGAAAAGGATTTATATTTTTCAGATTCCTTTAACAAGTTGATATTTGTATCTCTAAACTCTTTATTTTTATTCTTTAAAGATTCTAATTCAGCTGCAGGAACTGCACCTTCTACCTTTAAGCGAAACTGTCCATTGTCTGTTGCTTCGTAATATGTTTCTAGTCCCACCGGAACTTCATTTGTAATCATTTGTAGCATATATTCCTCCGGAATATTGTTTAAAAAGTATTTATCATTCTGATGACGCAGTTGAATCATCTGTGTTTGGTGTGCTTACTCCATCTTCGGTTAGCACGGGTGTTACTGGTTCTGGATTTGGTTGTACAACTTCACCCAAGTAAAGCTCTGTTAAGAATTGATCTAGTGAAATTACATTCGCTGTGTATAGAGAAAGTAGCGAACTAATTGCTGATGGATCTTGTACAGCAGAAGTGAAATCAGTATTCAATTGAATAGCTGCATTCGGTACGTTATCTATGTATCCACATAATTGTAATGCGCCATTAAGTGCCGACTCTAGTGAGTGAGCAATTGTATCTAGTGCAGCAGTTTCGCTTCCGCTTCGTAATTGCAAGGCTTGAGCTGACTCTACTCCGGACTTGGATGACAATAGACGTGTACCAGTAATGTACATTCTCTCTTCTGTTGCTTTCATTTCACCTTGAAGCATGCCGAAACTTGTTCCGCTTACTTCTACATACATAGCGGACGAACCTTGTGTTAAGTGAAGTGCTTCCTTTGTGCTACCCATTTTAATTAATGATTGGGTTTGATTACCTAAGTTATCCGTGTAGGTGTATAAGTCACCCGTAATAGTAAATGTAGGTAGAGCCATAAAGTGTGCATAGTGCGCCAGGTCACATGATTGTCTGAAATGCTGTAAATTAAGAGATGCTTGTGAGAATAATGGCGCGTTATAAATGCACCACGAATTATCATAAGGAGTTACAACCCACAGCGGAATGAATTGAATTCGCTGTCCATTAATAAGAAACGGAGGTTGTTCCGAATGTAGATAATTATTCTTACCCGTTTGTGTCCAAATGCGGACCGCATAGTATCCTTCGTCGTCAATGTACAATTCACGATGAGTGATCTCGCATTTCAATAGATAAGGATTGCTTGGATCGCGAACTAGGCATGATTCTTCAATCACAACGAAGTCGCCTATCTCATGGCCGTCTCCGTACCAGTTAACTATATTAGCCGCATTGAAATTAATAATCTTTGAAGCGCCATCCTCATCCACATCAACTAGGAGGCCAATGCGAGCACCTAATAGAATATCGCGATAGCATTCTTGTATGAATGTAGTGCCATCGCCGTCATCTGTTCCGGGGAAATCCACATAGCCTTCCATTTGGTAGGGCTTTCGTGTGAATGCACCGCATACAGCAGTCACAGTCTTTTCTACCATATTGAAGTAGGCAGAGCGAGCAATGTATGCTTCGTATTCATCAGGTGTTTGTCCTGATAGGTGTGGAACATAATCGACAACTTGGCCTAAGAAAGCCGAACTGCAAATGTCCCACTTCCTTTTAAGAATATTATAGTCCGGATGTTTTACCGATGGGTCAATTCCGTTAATGTATGCCATATTAAAATCCTCGAATCATTATTTTGTTGGCGCGTTGACTTTGTAATGGCCATAGCGTAAATATTCCGTAACCCAAAGCATCTAGTGGTCCATCCACTTGCATATGTAGAGTGCCTATCAATTTCTCTTTCTTCTTTGGTACACCCGATAAGTCGTATATTTGTTGTAGAAGTGCTTTCACTAATAGCGGGCACGTCATTCTATTTACATACAATCTACGCTCATCCTTAATATTATTAAATCTTGCATTGACTGAATTAACTCTATCTTGTACTAATGGGTGACTTTGCATCAACTGCATGGGCAGTCCTGCGTTTCTTAGTAGTGATAGATCCGTACTGTCGCTATTGCTCTTTTGTTGTACACAAGCAGGATCAGGATAGAGCACCACTTTAATATTTGGTAGATCCGCTTTCAATTTCTTAATCAATGCCGGAGTATTTGTTGAACCTATGCATTCATAGATCACATGTGCTTCGCCACTGCGAATAATAAACCCAACAGCACTCATTCCGTTATTGTTAAAGTCAACTCCAATGTGAAGCACCTCATTCGGTAGCATATCACGTAGAGTTAATGTAGTATTATTTAAGTCGCGATCGTATTCTACATATACTACATTCTTATTAATGTTAGTGAACTTACCCAATATGTATGGTTCGTGCAAGTGTTTCGGCAGTGAGCGAAGTTGTTGCTCCACATATGACTCGGGCAACATATAATTGTCCAGCATAGATGCAGTGTATAACTTGATATGCCTACTACGGTTCTCTATTTCCTCTTCGGTTAAGTCCAATGGGTGATCAACGAATGTGTTGTACATGAATCCAAAGCCTTCTGGCGTACTGGTAGCAAAGCGAATACCTACTTCGCCATCTGCGGAATCACTAAGGCGACTCCCCATTTGCATCCACGCTGTCTCAGCTACTTCGGGGTTGATGCATTTATCTGCTTCGTCCAACCCGGCCCATGCTAAGCTTACTCCATTAAGGCGATCATGATTCTCCGCACTAATATCTAAATGGATCGTTGAAACTTTGTTACCCCACTTAACACTTATGTGCGATGGGTTTGCACTCGAAAGGCCATCAATAGGAACTGAGTATGCATCTCTCACGCTTCTAAATATCGGAAGTAGGTTCCGCTTCGTCATACCATATGTTGGTGACAGCAGTGCACCCGCCTTACCTGCATGTATCGCACTAAGATAGACTGCCTTGTGTACAGCCGCAACAGATTTACCTGTACGAAAGCCACCAGTGAAGCCTTGCTCTTGGTGCTCTAAATCAAATACAAAGTCCTCTTGGTAATCCATTAAAGAGAAAGCCATCTGCCTCATTTGCAGTCTTCTATCTCTACATCCGGATTGTGATACCTATCTTTAATTCTTTCTATGTCTTGTATGTTTTGAAATGTTTTGGTTGGTCTGCGAATTACAAATTCAACGCCTTCTTCGTGTTCTGTCAATGCTTCGGATAAGCCGTTGTCGGTCATGTTAATCCAATTCTTCAATGCGAATATTCTGTCAGCAGGATTGTTTCCATAGACAGCCATATGATAGAAGCGAGAGATTAGTTTCTGTTTACCGAATGCGTGACCCATTTTAATTTCACGCGGAAAGTTTCTAAGTAAAGCTTCATCGTCAATGCCAAGCACATCCGCTATTTGTTTCGGACGCGCCATTACTGATGCCAGCTTATATACTTGTTGGCGTTGAATCGTTGTCGTCTTACCAGTCGCGGTAGAGTGAATGTCAACAAATTCTTGTGGTTTCTGTAAGCAGTTCTCTGCTATCATATCGAGCTCTTCTAGTTCGGCGATACTCATTATCTCGACCGCTTCGGCTCGTTCGTCTTTATTACTCTTAGTTCTTAATGTTGTAGTAGGCACACCGTGTCTCCATTTAGTTTGTTATTGCACCGCAATAGCACTTATTTATGATAAACTATCCGTAGTAAAGAAATGTATGTGATGTTCCACTAATGTAGTAGGCAGAGTTGTAATAGATAGAAGCTTACGTGCTTTCGCACAAGCGGAGCATCCTCTTATTAATCCATGCTTGTGAAGCACACCATTGGAGCCGACTGCTTCATCAGTAAAGCCTGTACCAGGATTCTTTATTGTATGAGTGTGACCACTGCTTTCAGATGTTAGTTGATAGGTCATACATTTCATTCCTAACTTGGGCCCATACTTCGGTTGTGGATAGATCAGGGTTTGTGCTAGCGATCTTTTTAAAGAGGGCATGGCGAAACTTTTGTGTTTCACTCATATTGTGTTTGTGTTCATCATCGAACTTCTTACCCAACTTAGCTTCGCGCATCTTTTGTCGTTGTGATTCCGGCTTTGGTTCACGTGCTTTACGTAGGAACTCTTGCATGTTGGCTTGAACTTTCGGTTTTGATAGATACTCAGCCTTGTATTCATCTGACCATGTGTATCCTTTGTGCGGCATATATTACTCCTATGAAACATATAAGTGTATTTATCAACTTTTGTACACTCAATAAAATGCCCTAGTGAAAGGGCATAGGAGATAAAACAATGACGTTTTATAATGAATTTACACTCTTGGCAAGTGCAATTTTATTTATCAAAAAAATACCCAATGCCGGAACATTGGGTAACAATTTAATAAGGAAAGAATGTATAAGCTAATATACAATATTATTTATCACTTTAATGTTTTGTTTATTTATTAATTCGGATAGAATGTCTCTTTGTCATCGGGTGAGATTAATCCTTTGGCAATCATGTGTTTGCGGAATGAGGAACGTATCTTATTTTGATTCTCTGTGAAGTGATGATCGCACACGGCTTTGAAGTATTCATCATAGGTCCACCCATAGCGAATGAGGAACTGACGATCTATACTAAGCTCCTCCATTATATGACTTGTGTTACCTATAGGAATAAATGCACCTTGGTCGTGTGCGAGTGATTGTAACCTATCAAGCGGCTGTTTAATAAGTTTCCGATAGAGTTCCTCATTCAAATCCATTGAATTGTTCCGATTAATTTTACAGCGAAACATTTTGAGTGGAGCGATGGTTCTATGCTAGATACTCTATTTCGCCAGTTCTATTCTATTTATTATGCATCACTTTCACTATCATAAGGCAGAGAATCCCATGGCGTTTCAACTTCCTCGAACGTCACCTCAATGGTTTCTCTTTCGCTTTTGGCTTTCTCAGCGCCCGCCTCAAATTCTTCTCTGTTTTTATCTCGTATCTTTTGTCCAACACTTTCTATATCAATTGTGAGTTCTGCTTCTGGGTTTTCATTGAGGTACGTTATAATATCTTTCATTGTGACATCATAATATTCTTGTGGAGTCCACCCATGCTTATCAAAAAACACAATTTGATAATCTGGGTTGTCTAGTAGGTCTTCTAAGTGATCTGCAACTTCTCTTTGTAGATCAATAATATCTGTTTTAATTGTCATGAGTTAAGTCCTTTTAGTATCGATCTTCGTTTTGGTTATCCCCGTCTCGACCATTACTACCGTATGCGTCTGAGTAAATATCTCTATCCATTAAGCCAAATGGTGTAAGTATCATTTTTTTGGGCATTTTAACTTCTATTTGTTGTCTAGGCGATCTATATTCCTCTGCTGCTACCTCTTCTTCCATTATAAATCTGCGATGATGTTCTTCAGTTTGTGCAGTTATGTTTGATAATCCATATTGAGATTTTTCGAACTGAACATAAACATCTTTAGCTTTCTTTGAAATATAGGGTATATTTAACGTCCACACTATATCAATCCAATTAAATGCATTACTGTAATAGAATCCATCGTGAACCGGCAACAATAATCTTATAGTTGGATACTGCTGTTTAAGGCGCGCATTGAATTCTAGCAATATCAAAGATTCAAAAGTCTGATAAACTATTGCAATCTTTTGATTATCGCTTAATTGATCATATGGCATTAATTCATCTGGGTCATCTGTTTGTGGTGTGTTAGTGAATATCTGTGCACGAAAGCTTTCATCTTCATCTAAATATTCAAGTATGCAAGACTTAACATTCTCAAATTCACCCAATAGGAGTTTAACCTCATCTATCTCAAGAAACTTCTCAACTACTTGACTGCTACCTAATATTTTTAATAAAGAGGATTGCTCCCACTTACCTGTATTCTTATTCTTCCATCTTGCTAATGAATTTGTACTCGCACCGAAACTTAATGCAGTGATTGCATCTTTTACTTTGTGATAATTTCTACTCTTTTTAACTTTACCGCCGTAATCAAATAACTTCTCATCATCCGGATATAATGTTCTTGCTACACGCAAACGAGTATAATGCCTATTTGAGATATATTCCTTAATTGAATGAAAGTGATAATCTAAGGGTGAGTCGTCTTGTTTAGTATAAAACGTATCAACATAGGTTTTAGCAACTGCGGCCAGTACCCCAAATACACCAGCACGTAAATCATATTGATAGCACTTACCAAGTGCAGCATGACGGATATCTCTATCCATTGTTTGTAGATTAAGACCTTTAAAGTAAGTCCTAGCTGTTTCTTTGTCTATGAGTTCTTGCTCAAGTTCATTATTGCTGTTAAGTGAGCAAAGGATCTTGTTAGCAAGACCTGCTTGACGTAATCGTTTCTTTTCTGGTTTGGTTTCGTCTTTGAGTACTTGTGTTACAAACTGGCGCAGACCCAATACATCAATTGGTGTCTTAAATGAAGCAGAGGAATTAATAACCACTTTGTCAGTGACCCAGTCTCTATTTGTTAAACTCGTTTCGAATTCTTCCATATATTCCCTTAAAGCTGCAAGTGTAAGTGGGTGGATCTCAACTGCTGATTCTATTCCAAGTGCATTGTTACCTGTAAATCTATTTACGAATAATACTTTGTTGATTATCGATGATGGGCGTATTTGTTTCCCTCCAATACTACATTGACCCCATTCAGTTTTATGATTTTTTAATGAAGCTCTGTATATATCCTCCCTGTCCTCGAAGTTGGGGTGACGCTGGTCTTTACATAAGATAGTGAAGACACTTGTTAAGATTTTATTGAGTTTCGATTCTATATATTTCGTGACATTTTTTCTATCTACGTCATTGACGCTGTCATGTTCCGACAGTATACTATCAATGAGTTTCTGTTGCAATTTTCCTTTCATTTGAACTCCTTGTTTTTGTGATGGTCAACCTTTCAATGACGAACAAAGTACTTCTCTTGACTCCCCTGTTGAAGGCAGGGGGTTTTTGCTCTTGCTCTTGCTCTTGCTTTTGCTCTTATGCTTCTAGTGCCCTTGTATAGTATAATAGTGTGCGTACTTTTGCAAATCTCGGGTGCGTACCTCAATCTCGGGTGCGTACCTGCTGTAAACCATTGATTTTGCTAGGTTTTTAAATCTCGGGTGCGTACCTGTGAATCTTGGGGGCGTACTTTTGCTATTTTTCCTACTTCAGCAGCTTTGCCATTTTAGCCGGACTAATGTGCTTGGTTTTCTCATATTGTGCCGCTTTCATTTCCATCATTGACCACCCAAACATGGCAAGAAATTGACCGAGTAACAATGTTCGGTCATTATGGTCACCCCTAAGATCTACCTCGGTACATGCATTCTTAAATGTGTTATTAAACAACTCAATCATGTCGGATAAATCATTGAAACTGATTTTGTTGTCGGGGGATTCATCAGAGATTGTTAATGGAACAACATTGTCATCAATAGCAAGTTTCTCTCTTACAATAACATATAGACGTTCTTTCTTCTTTAACATTTCTAGCATGAGGCTCATAGTAGACTCCTGATATGCTTTAATACTGCCCGATATCTATTGAGATATTCTCTGTCTAGCCATGGCTGACTTCCGTCGTTAAAAAAGTATCCATCTCCTCCAGTGCGATAATATTCGTTGTTGAAACAAAAGTACATATACCCATCATACTCTTCGACTCTATATGGCTCTATTATTTCTTTCCAGCCTTTGGTTGATAATAATCCGTCGGTCCAATCCAATGAAAGAGATCCTACATCTTTGTAATCTCTATTTGCGAAATATCCACGAAAGCAATATGGAATATTCTTTCTGAGCCAGTATCGTAAATTCTTATCTAAACGGATCTTATTTGCAAATATGTAATCGAGTTTATCAATTACATAATCCATTGCTGCTAAAGCATCTTTATGTTGATTGGCTACATCCACAAACATAGATGTAGATCCTTTTAATTTATAAAATAAGTTTTCTTCTTCCGAATAAATTTTATGCATTCCTTCTCTCCTTAAAAAAATGTGTAACACCTACATGTTACACATTTTGTGTTTCGCTAACAAGACAACCACAAGCACTCATAATATCATCTCAATCACAGCTATTGCGCTCTTGTTGATCAAATATGACCGGTTGTCCTCTTTTAACAAGACAGTGAAGTCGTCAAAAGAGACCACATTACCTTGGTAAGTTGGATTTAATTCCTTATCGGAGCAGAGCAAATTATTAATGTGAATTTTAACTAATGAATTCTTATGAATGCAGTCATTTAAGACCTTATTATTGGAATTATTTCGCTTCTCAGTAAATACTTTCTTTGGCGGGTACTTTTTGTTTGTGAACGACAATGGTTTTTGGGGGCGTGAAATGATTGGATCTTTATCAGTCATAGTTATTCTCCTAAAGTAAATGATTACTCTTTATTTAGCACGGAGAATTTATGAACAAGGAAGAAATTGATATTGAATTGCGGAAGTACTGCGATTTTGTGTATAAGAATGGTCAAATAAGTAAAGTTTCTTACAAATTTGACCTTCAATTAAAGAATATTTGTATGATGAAGCGGGCTAAGGGGGCATATGTTGCCAGTGATGAAACTAGAAAAAAGATTTCGGCAGCATTAACGGGGAAGAAATATAAGAAGCGACCCAAGTGACCAGTTAAAAGGTCGGTTTAAGCGGTTGCCCGTTTGTAAATTGTACACAAATAAGGCACAGTTGTTGATGCCACATTAAATGTTTCGGAAGTGCAAGTACATGAGCACCTACCTCTTCCATGATCCACCCATTTTGATAAAATATATCCGGAAAATCTTTATTGGGCGATCCATTGCCATAGCGAACATCTCGAAAGTCGGCTTTCTTAAGTAATCGTATTAATTTGACATCCGGATCTTCTTCTTGAAGCAATTTAAGTGTATTCGGATCCCACGGCGGGTGTTTCATATCTTGCATAATGTTTCTATCTCAGCAGTAATATTATCTTTAAGCGGCTTCCAAAAATCGTCCGTAGTTATAAGCATTTTCATTATTGGGTTACTTTGCCGCACGTCCGATAATTGATCCATTGCTAAGTTTACATTTGATCCGAAACCAGTAAAGGCCTTCGGGTATATGTATACTTTGCGTGCAATAAGATGCCCTGCATTAATTGGTCTTTCACTCATTATAATTACCCGCAGTAGTTAATATAAGCACGCACAAAAGCGCGTACACTGTTACTATAGCAAAGTAACAGCATACACGCAATGTGAGTATATAGCGCGCTTACACGCGCTTATAACGCAATACAGCTAACTAATTTTAATATCTGCTTCGTATTCCTCCCAAGCAGTAAAATTTGCAGCACTTAATACTTCGTCCGGGCTAAAGCACCAAACTCCGTTATTAGTTCCATTAAATTGGTCGTCTATTTTAATTGTTAAACATGGAATACGTTTTATATTCGAAACTTTACAACTTAACATAGCAATGAAATTCTCATTCGACCATATCGACTCATACAAGTTTGCAAGTAAATGATCATGTGCAGTTATCGGGTAATCAAGTGTAACTACATAACCATTTGCAATAAGGTCGGATATGGTCTCGTTGTAATCAATTTCATTGCTGTAACTATTATTCGCACCTAAGTAGATGTGCTCTACGCCATGTTCGTGTGCTAATTCGAGTATTTCAGCTATTGGCTGTGCGCCTACAACAAAGAGCGTCTGCAACGAATAGGCTGGTGATCTTTCAATCTCAATCCCTGTAAAAAATCTAGTAGTGATGCGGTCCATATCATTTCCCCGTTGTAACTTATGCACAGTTTACGCACTTAAAATGGTTTGTGCAAGCAATATATTTATTGCGTTCTATGTGCTTAATTTCGCGTAATTTGTTGCAAATTTAAGGCCATTGCCGGGTTTTGCATACACGACTAGCGAGTGCTATAATTAGCACTTACAAACACATAAACAGAGGTTTAAAATGAACGAAGATGAGGAATTGGTTTTGCGCACCCAACGTACAACCAATTCAATAGTATCACTCTGTCAGCTAACAAATTGGCGGAGTAGTTGGGACTGGTCGGAATATGTAAATTATACAGTACATATTTCTTTTAGACATCCGACAGATATCCAGAGTGGCATATTTCAGTTTATATGCAATGAACTATATCCCAGTTCAGATCCAATAGAACCAGCTTATCCGCTTTCAGATGAGGAAGAAGAGAAAGCTGAAAAGGATCTATATTATAGATTTCCAATGTGAGGTTGCCATGAGCAATATAATTTGTGCGGTGATTATCATATCAGTTTTTATATTTTCTAGAAACTATAAAATGATACCTATTTGGACTCGATTAGTAATAGGACTTTCTACTGTTTTATTCTTTGACCGTATTCCAGAAACAAGCCCATATCTTATTGTGTTAGCAGTTACTTTTTCATTAGTTGTTTCAGTTAAAGATGAAATATTTGCACTAAGATTATGCGATATATTTTGGATCTTTGACCGCTTTAAATAAGCCCGCACCCGTAGTATTACTTTAGTGCTAACCGCGCTATAACCGCAGTTTAAATGCGTTTTATAGCGCTTAATTCGCCTGATTTAGCACATATTATTGACTATGCGGCCGCTTTGTATACTGTGCATGCCCTTGCTATAATAGCTACAACAAAGCAAGTAACTAAACACACAAACACAGTAAGGGGCAATTAAAATGCAAATCACATATGTAGAAATGATATATGAAGTAGTAGATAATAAAAGCACGTTGATAGCTAAAATACAAACAAATAACGGCGACGTGTATTATCAATACGCCGGCTTGCTTGCTACTGAGAATTGGATGAATCGATTTGTTGCTAAAGACGAATTCGATCGCTCAACTGGATTAGTATATAACTTTAAAGATTTTGATTATTATCCGCAACATGTTATTGATAAAACACTAGCTGATAATGTTGCTCTTATAGCGGAATGGACTACACTACTCGAAGCAATGGGCGACGAACAAATAGCTATAAGCAATGGGGGTGAGGTTAAGGCCGGCGAAATGCGTAGCGATAACTGGAAGGGTTGAAATTTTAAGGAAGAATAGAAATAAGCCCCAAGGTAGGGGCTTTTTAATGAGTGAAAATTGTTAGTTACTTGTTAGTTTTGCCAGTTTATTCTTAATATAAGTCTGGCGTTTCTTTTCCATAGACTCGGCAGTATGTGTTTTTCCGTAAAACCCATTTAATTCGCCAGGGTGTCCTTTTTTCTTGTTTACTTCATCGCTATGTTTTCTTCCTAGATTAGCATCTCTGCAATTTTCATAATTAGTATTGCAAAATACATTACTAGGTTCATACGGCCCAATGTCTCCGTATCGAGACATACAATACTGTTCCGGACTATTACCTCTTTCATTCCACTTACCTGTGTTCATCCACCACTCAAACCACTCTAGAAATGTAAATTTAAATTCTATTCCTCTCTTTTCCGCTCCGTGCATTTGATCACTAAATTTCCTTCGTGCCAAACCTATCTCTTTCATAGTAAAGCCAAATCTCATTAAACTTTGATACTTTGGTGTATTTGCCATAACTTCTCCTTAGCTCCCGGAAATTGTCCACCCTTTTTGAGTCGCAATAGTAGGATCATCTCCTGCAATCCCCACATTACCAGTTACAGTAAGTGTTTGACCAGTTACAGTAGGTAGACTAGTGTAGAGTTGATTCAATGATGCTGCGGATAACTTACAACTTGCAACCGAAAATGTGAACTTTGGTCCATTACCCGGTGATAGGTTGAGTTTTGAGAGTGATTGGCAACTGTTAAACAAACTCGTATAAGATCCACTTGAAGTAATTGCGGCTCTATTAAAATTAATATCAGGTATTTGTTGTAATGATACACAGTTAAGAAACATTTGTGTGAATGCTGTTGTACCAGTAACAGCCGAAGTATCAAATGGCGGTATAGATCCTATATTTGTACAACTTTGAAACATATACTGAAAAGATGTAATTTTAGATGTATTAAATAGCGGTACAGTCTGTAATGAATAGCAATTAGTAAAAATCCCATTATTAGGGCCGCCATTCATTGCAATAACATTAGAAGTATCCAATAACGGTACAGATATTAACGCCCCACAACTAGAAAACATTGCAGTCATATCTGTAACTTTAGAAGTATTAAACGGTGGAATAGTTCTAAGTGACACACAACTAGAAAACATTTTCTGCATATTTGTAACATTCATAGTGTTAAACAACGGAACTTCTTTTAATGAATTACAGCCATTAAATACTCCACCATTTAATCCGCCCATTATAGTTACTTTACTTGTATCGAACAACGGGACGCTTGTTAGATTTATACACCCATTAAACATTTGTTGCATATTGGTTACATTAGAGGTATCAAATAATGGGACTGTTTGAAGTGATCTGCACCCATTAAACATACCATACCCTACAGTCGCAGTTCCCATAGATGTTACTTTACTTGTATTCAAAAGAGGAACTGATTTAAGAGAAGTGCACCCATTAAACATATTGGTCATATTTGTTACATTTCTTGTATCAAATAATGGAATTTCTTGTAAAGAAATACACCCATTAAACATATCAGTAGCGCCGGTAGAAGCACTTGTATCAAATAAAGAAACTGATTGAAGAGAAGAACACCCAGCAAACGTTGCAGTTGTACTTAAAGGGGCAGCACGAAGAATATTACATCTTTCCATTAATCGCGGAATTGTAGAAATTCCGCTAGTAGCCCCAATAGTTAAGCTAGTTGCAACAGCACTAATAGTTAAATCTAATATTGGCTGATTATACCCTTGTAAATTAGGAGTTGAATTCTTTTGACCGAGATTAACTGTCACTAATGTTGCCCCTGCAACAGTCGGGGTTACTTTTACCATCGCTTGTTTATAAGGTAAAATTGTTCCTGTGCCATCTGTTGTTAGTGGTAGAACAGTGCCGCCTTCTGTAATGCTTAATTGAAAAGTATTGGCAGTTGCATTTACTACATAATAAGTTTGTAATTGAGTTATTCCAGTTGTAGTTACAATTTCAGCAAAGGAAATTGTCATTCCGTTAGTATAGCCATGTGAGGTACGATTTACAGTAGAAGTTGCGGCCGTGAAAGTAACTGGGCCATTAGTGCCTGCTAATGCAGCCGCATTATAGTCATAAAGATAGTTTGCTGCTACCGCGCTTGCAAAATTTACTGGTGCTGATCCATCGCCCCAATCTACAGTATATCCTGTTGTCGGAGAGGTTACAAAATTTAGCGCAAAATAAGAACTTTCCGGATACACACAAACTAAAATGTCAACCTGTTCATCGGCAGAAGTAGTTGGAGGCATAGGTAACCAACATGGATTTCTAACCCATGGAATAATTACAGGAGTAGGAGGAGCACTTCCGCCACCAAGTTCCTTTACAGTACCATCCTCTAATTTCATAAAGGCCTTGCCATCCGCACTATTGAGTGCTAACTCGCCAGAAACTAAATCAGTAGGAGTAGGTGCATGTCCTGCCACTGTGGAATTCTTAAGTAAAATCGTTGTCATTGGAGAACTACCTTAATTGTGTTGTCGTTTAGTTTCATATAGACCTTGCCGTCTGCTGTATTTAAGGCCAGTTCGCCTATTTGTAAATCACTTGGCAGTGGAACTTTACCAGCTACGGATGAGAACTTAAAAATAATCATTAATAAGTTCCTCCACTAATTGTAATTGTATCAATATCTGCCCAAGCTGCATCTTTTCTCACATATGACTTGGCGTCCACTGGTGCTTCTGGAATACCTCCACCGCCACTTCCATTAGTTGCGGCAGTGATGCGCCCATATTGATCTACATCAAAGTTTGCGGATGTATACGCGCCAGCACTTACTCCACTAGGAGGTAATTCAACAGTTAGTGTTCCATTACTTACAATAGGGCCGCCACCAGTAACTAAGCTGCCATTTGGAGAATCAATATCAATAGCAGTAACTGTACCACCCCCACTTCCTCCACCACTGCCTAATACAGAAACTTTTAATAGACTTGGTCTTTCGCTATTTCTAGCATAGATAATAAATCCATTGGTTCCGCTTTTCGCTCTTGCAACTAATTGAGCAGTAGTTCCACTTACAATAGTAAGTGCATTAATAGAAGTATTTGCATAGATCTGTTTAACATTGATACCCATACTATATGCGATACTATTAGCAGGAGTCGGCTCGGCACCATCAATTGAAATACCTATCTCTAATTCACCTACCTTGTTACCTGTATTTTCTACAAGTAATTCAAAGTAGACATTTCCTGTATTGGCCGGAATGTCTTGTCCAATTGTTAAAATATCTGTTACATCAACCCACGGACTTGGTAAAGTACCAGTCGTATAGATTGTGATGTCGTTTGTGCCGCTCGCAGTAACCACATAATCTGGAATTGGTGGAGGTTCAGCACCAAGAATCGCATTTCCTCTTTCAGTTAACCCAGCAACAATAACACGTGAGCCAACTTGAGCCGAGTGTAATTGAATTGAAATGTCAGCCGATTCGAGAGCAATATAACTTCCGCCTAGTCGAACACCACTGTCTTTGATTGAGTCATCAAAATCAGAAACCCAATCACCGCCGAATAATTGCAGTTCAGGATTACTTGTCGCATCAGGTGCGGCCATTATGATCGCGCTGTTATGGTCTGGTTGTAAGATATCTATAAAGTTTATTTCACCAGTAATTGTATCTCCGCCAACCGAAACTTTCTCATTGAATTCATTTACAAGATCGGCTTGATCATTGATGTCACCTACAATAGTACCCCATGTAGCTGGAGGAGCAGTGCCATCACTTGCTAATGTGATTCGCCCATAAGCATCTACAGTTAAATTTGTTAATGAATAACTACCAGCAGTGACACTAGTAGTACCTAGTCCTACTGTAATTGTGCCATTGGTTGTGATTGGACCACCAGTAGAAGTAACTCCATTTACTCCTGCAATTGCTACACTTTGAACTGTACCTGCTCCGCTGCCACCTCCTACAGCACCACCGCCAACTGAGAATACGGCATCCGCATTATTAGTTAAGACAGT
>Ga0157309_10000021_pt1 | contig 16424 bp, 23 predicted proteins | sample NitcycUS208509C2_FD_108383 | JGI IMG/M metagenome (GOLD analysis project Ga0157309, IMG submission 108383) | Soil microbial communities from Arlington Agricultural Research Station in Wisconsin, USA - Nitrogen cycling UWRJ-S208-509C-2 | ecosystem: Environmental > Terrestrial > Soil >... | reverse complement strand
CGGAGAGAGTTGCCGCCGCCACCGCATCCGAAACGACTCCCACCGAGTACGCATAGGCAGCCATCCCTCCGGTCCAGCCCTCAGTGGGACCGGAAGAAATGTTCCTAGCTCCCCAGGTGAACTCTCGCGACGTGTTATTTGACACGCCTACATTTGGGATCGTCACATCGACTACAGGCAAGCCATGCGGCCACATCCGAAGTCTGCCGCCCAGAACGCCGTTGTACTGGGCCAAAACGATCATCGGCGTCCCTGTAGGAGGAATGGCCGTACGAGCCATGACGTTGTGAGGCGTTGACGGAGTGAGCGCTGCGTATTGCAGAATCGCACCATTCGATCCCTGAATGTAGAACGTGCACGATTCAAGATTTCCCGTGATGCTCACCCCCTGATAGTCCGGGTACCGCCAAATATTGTCTGCAATGGCCGGCGCCTGGAATGAGTCCATTACGAGCATTTGGCTATAGGTGCCCTGCACATTGGAAACGGGCCAACTGGCAATGGTTCCAGCATTATTCAGCGCCTTCCAAAACGGAGCCCCAGCGGTTTCGCATCTCCACCCCTGCCGACCGTTTCGCCAATTGGTCAACAGCGTTGGATATATAGTGGCGAATTGTGAGACCTTGGCAGCCGGATAAGCCGTTGACCTGTTGAGCAAATTTGACAGCAGAGTTGGGCTATTTAGTCCGACATTGTGATCCGTGTCGAAAAACACGTTCCACAAATTCGGGGAGAAAACGAGGCTACTCTTCGAGAGCACCCCAGCCGTTGCTGCTGCCCCTGCGCTCATGCGCTCGTCCTGCCACCCAGCACCCAAGTGTCATTGGCTGTCGAGGTTAGCACCTGCTGCGTGTTCACTCCGCCGCTCTTGTTCTCAGTCGTGAGAGGCACGTCCAAAACGGCCGCCCCTGTCTTCGAGTAGGTGGCAACCGAAGTCGTTTGCTTGAACAGCACCAGAGCCCCCACGGGCTGCGTCAAACCGTCTGGCACAACTACGGATGTAGTCGTGGCACCCAGAATGATCAGCACCGTCCTGGGGTCTGCCAGCGTCGGGAAATACGTGTCGTTGAGCGTCAGCGTTGCTACTGCCGCAGTCACAACGCGGAGGCTTTGCGCTCCGAAAAGGGCCGCGGCTGCTTCGGCCACAGCTGCCGCAATGAGCGCTGCGATCTCTTCTTCTGTAGGTCCAAAGCAGTCGCACATGATTCAGCGCCCCAGCCGTTCCTGCCAGGCGTCTGCAATCGCCCGTAGCTCGTCGTCGTTCTCCCCCGCCAGCTCGCGCAGAGCAGGCACCAGGGCCCGTCCTGCCTCCTCGAGGGTCTCCACCCTGATCAGCAGCTCGAGCGCCCCGTCCTCGCCTCCCAGCAGCTCCTGACGCTTCACGAAAGCTTCCACCCGTGCAGCCATGTCCGGCCGCACCTCGAGCAGATCCGTCCGCGCGTCCTCGAAGAAACTGCGCCAGTCTGCCAGCTGCAGCCCGCGCTGCCGCTCGAGTTCGTAAGCTGCGGAAAGCTGCGTGGTCAGCTGCGCCAGCCTGTCCTCGAGGTCTCGCACTTTGGCGCCCAGCCGCCCCTCTTCCGTCTCGGGCGGGGGGTTGTTGATCCGCTCTTCTTCGGCCAGTGCCTCTGCAGCTCGCCGTGCGTTTCGTCGTTCGATTCGTCCTGACATTTTCAGCCCGCTTTCTTTCGTTGGTTCTCTTTGTAATCCGCCCGCCAAGCTTTCAGCGCAGCAAGCTTCATGTCGTAGCTGCGCTGCCAATAGGCATCGTAGAGCAGCTTGGCGCCGTCACTCGTTGGCACGACCACCATGCGCGTCCCCGTGCGTCGCCTGTTGTAGTTCAGGACCATGCGCCGAAATGCTCTGCGCCCTCGCTTGTTCAGCGCAAGTAATCCGCCGTCGATCTCCACCATCGCTAGCCGGCTCATTCGTAGGCCCTCACGAGCAAACGAAACGCACTGAACCCCAGCGCGGCCTGCACGCTCACGAGCAGCAGAACCGCGCGGAGCGTGGACCATGAAACCTTGCCCGTGCGTCGGGCCGCTTGTAGCTTTCCCATGTCAGTCCCTTTCGACTGGCCGTGAAGCCTCAGCGACCACCCGCTGAGGCTTTTCGTTTTCCGCTCATCGCAATTGCTGCCACGCCACACGCTGCAGCAAGGCCAGCCGCGACCCATCCCCAGATGCTCTTGGTCTCGCCGTCGCCCACCTCTGCGATCTGCGAATAGTCGCCCGTTCGCTCCCACGAGCCAGTGTGAGCAATAAATTCCTCGCTCACCTGCTTGGGCTCTTTCAAGTAGACCTTGAGCCGCTGAAAAAGTTCTGGAGCTGTTGGGTGCTCGAAGAATTCCACCGTTCCCAGCGCTGGCGCGCGCTCGAAAAAATAGTCCTCATTCTCCACAGGGAGATCCACCAAATAGGTCCCTGAAAGTAGCTGAATCATCGTTTTGCCTTTCCTCCGAACAACACCAAAGATCCGAGACCCACCGCCCCAGCAAATGCTGCAGCCCAGCCCCATGCACTCAGCGATTCCACCTCGTCCTGGTGCTCCCACGCGCCCGTGTACGTAAACAGACCGCGAGACAGAATGGCCAACCGAGGCAGCGTGAAGCCCAGCACCACGCTGTCATCCCCGGCCGGTGTGACCATCTCCACGTCCGTTGCTCCGGCCCGCTCGAGCGCTTGCCTGAAAGTCAGATCGAACTCCCCAGCCGTAGGCACTCGGGCCTGGTACTCCCCAGCGGCCACCGACAAAATCGGCTGGACCTGGCTCCAGGCGCCGAGCTCGAGCAGCGCTGGACCGAGGGTGGCGTCTGTCAGCATGAGCACAAAGACACGCGCCTGCGTGGCGTCCAGAGGCTCCACGTAGGCCCGCAGGTGGTCAGCCTCGAGCACCGGGCAACCGGCGACAATGCTTGCCCGCGCTTCATAGTCTGATCCACACGTCAGCCGCGCCCATTCTGCGAAGTCCACCCGGTTGACGTGCACCTCGTAAAACAGCCCCGTTTCAGCTCTCATTTTCGACCTCCAAAAATTGCGCGACCAATGATCACCGCCACACCCAACCCAGCGCCCCAGCCCACCACCGTCGTGACAGTGGTGAGCGTTTGAATGAGCGATTTTAGAGAGGACTCGGCCTCGTGAATCGCGTCGCCGGCCTGGTCCAAAATGTCCTTGTCTGGCTCTGGAGCCTGAACGGTGTCGCCCTTGCTCATCCCCTTGAAGCCTCGAGATGGCCGGGCAAATTCCAGCTCCCACTCGACCGGGCCATTGGCGACCTCGAGCAACGTCCACACCTGCCCGGTGTCCTCGTCCTCTTCTGTTGCGCGCTGCCAGACGCGCCCCGGCCACTCACGCACCCAAGCCTGGACCGTCAGCCACCGCTGCATGATTTGGTCTCTGTCCGTGCCTGTCACGTCGAGCCACCAGAAGCCGTCCGTCAAAATCACGGCTTCGGCTCCGTCGTCTCGCTGATGACTTCGGCCTGTGTCACCTCTGAATCCAGCGGAGACGGCTCGCCTTTCAGCACGCGCAAATATTCGTTGGCAGTCTGCAGCGCCGTTTTGCCAGCAGCATCAAGCGCCGCGTCTACCGGATCTGCCGCGTCACCCTCGCGCAAGTTCGCGCGAAATGCGGACTTCGCAAATCCCCAGAGCTTCCCAAATGTCACCTCATCGTCAGCCATCTTCGTGCCTTTCAGTGCGCCGCGGACTCGTTCGGGTTGGCTTCTTCTTTGCTGGGCACAACGAGGCCCAAGCCGCTCAGCATCGCAGAGCGGAACCGCTCCTGCTCATCGGGTGCCCAGTCGCTGATCAGGAAAGCGAGCATCCCTAGCTCTTGCTTGCCCATCTTCTCTTTCAGCAACGTGGCCACCTGGACGAGGCTTGCAATGTCGCCAGCAGCTGCAGCTGGCTGGCTAGGTGTAACCCCGCCAGGGTCAGGACCAGGAGCCGCTGCAGCTGCCGGACGAGGCTTTCCAAATCCGGCCGCTTTCATCGCAAACACGCCAGCAATGGGCTCGAGCACCTTTTCAAAGCCCTTATCCAAGTACTTCTCGAGCAGCTCCGACTTCTGCCGCGCTTGCTCGAGCTCGTGGTTTTGCTTCTGCGCCTCGCGGATTGCGTCGTTGTTGTCGTTGCTCTGTTTCTCGAGGTCCGCATTCCGCAGACGCGAGCGCTCGAGCTCCTGCTGGAACATCCGCAGCAGCCCCTCCGTTGCCCCGTTGTAGTTTTTGAAAGCTTGGGCGGCGTGCTCCATCGTGATCCGCGCCAGCTCCACCTGACTCACAAACCCGTTTTCGTCCTCGCCTTTTTCGGGCGGGGCTTTGGGATACGTGCGCGAGTTCATGAACTTGAGCAGCACGGACTCCGCCACACGCGGCTGTCCGTCGTGAATCTCCGACGCCAACAAATCCGCCTCGAGGTAGCGCCGGACCTGGCGCTCACTCCTGCCCATGACCAGCGCAACAGAAGCGAGGCTATGCCACACCTCTTTCGTTTCCTCGTCTTCGACCTTCAGCTCTGGAGCTGGTCTCGTCTTACGTGTCGCCATGTTCCACCTAGCGTTTCCGTACCTTGTAAACAGCGAGCCCCAGACCACCCAGGACTCCGCCTCCCAATAGCCAACCCCAGAAGCTCACGCCCTCGTCTCCGGGCTCTTCCGCCATCTGCTGGTCAGCATCGAAACCCAACGCATCATCGAGCGTCAGCACAAGCTGCAGCTCTCGGCCGTCTGGCTCGCCCGCTGCATTCAGCGGAAAGATCCAGCGGCCGGTGTCGAGCAGCTCCACCTTCTGGTGTTTCTTGATCCCCTCGATGTCGCCGGGGAACCACTTGTCTGGATCGATCCAGCCCTGCCCGTAGTCCCACGAAACAAGCTCGCCGGTCTCAGGGTTCAGCGACTCAATCACCTTGGCGTGGGTGCGCTCTTTGTTGCCGCGCCAAATGAGCCACGTGTCGCCGAGCTTCGGCACCTCGCCAGGCTTCGGAGCTCGCCAGGGAGCACGCCAAAAGTTGACCAGCGCATTTCCTTCTGGTCCCTCCTGCGCCCACGCTGCCTCTGGCCGAAAGTTGCGCAGCAGCCAAAAAGGCAAGTCAACACAGCTCGAGTAGTGCGGCCCTTGGTCCCGCCCTCCCGTGATCTCCTGGTAGAGCGGGTCGCCTGCAACGATCCCCTGCTCCCCGTTCGTCGCCTTCTCCAACAAGGCAGCCGCGTGCTCTCGATAGGTGGTCACGACTAGCAGCCACCATTTCCAAAGCTGAGCTGAAACTCGATAGAGAGCGGCCCGTAACTCGCTGACGCGATGCGCTCCACCACAACCTCCTCCGCGTCCCAGCGCAGCGGCCGGCAACATGAGCCCTTCACAAACTTTGTGAAGTCGCTCGCGACCATTCGATCATAGGGAGTTGCGGCCGTGCCCATTGGACCGGTCACGCTTGCTGACCAGTCCGTAACGCCGCCGACAGTAATTGCAGGCGAGTAGACGCGGAACGAGCGCGCAAACGGCGGCACCTTCACGCGCACCTGCTGCACGGTCAAATCGAACGTAGCGAACACGGTCCGCGTAACCCTGTTGGGTGCTGACTGCCCCGAGCGGACAATCGAGGTCCACACGCGCATGTCTGGGATCCGAATCGGCGTGAACGCCGTCCCGTTGTATCCGAAATTCAGCTCATCCCACTTCAGAGCTACGCGGATAGTGTCGCCCGGCACGGCAATGATCTGATTTGGATCGCACTCGAAAGAATGCGAAATGCCGCCCGCGCCGTACTCGACTTCAGCGATCAGCGGGACGAACAAGCTCACCGCGTCAGGCTTGGGCAGCTCCGCCTTCGCCGACATGACGAGCTGATACGTGCCGAGCCCCAGCATGGCCAAGCCGTAGTTGGCAAGCGTGCTGTCTAGGACGCGCTCCGGCTGGCGGTAGATGCCATTTGCCACGCCCTGCAGGTTGCTGGGCAGGTGGTCCTTTGGCGCTCTGACCAGCGTCTGCTGACCGCGCACGCCGCCCATGGTGTCCACTACCTCGATAGCTTCGTCCCGCTCTGTAGCCGTCACCATGGCCGGCGCCGGGTGCTCCTCCTCGAGCAGGACCCGTTCCCCCTCCTCGAGCGGCCGCTTTACGTTGTAGATTTCATTCCAATTGCGACGAGTCATCAGACGGCCCTCCACGTTCCCAAATCTGCAGTTCCGTCTGGGCTCACAACGAGGCTCAGCCCCTCGAGGTCCACCAACTCAAATTGACCCTCTTCGACCGTCAATTGGCCGAAGTGAACCAGGATCCCAGCGCGCACTCGAGGCGACGACGAAGCCGCGACCACGTTGCTGATAGCCGACGCTTTCACGATGGCCGCCGCTTGCGCGATTGCCAGTTGCTCGGCTTCGTACTTTGCCGCCGCTGTTTTCATCTCCGCCAGCATGGCCGCCGTGCGCTGGGAAATGCTCGGTAGCTTGCTCGCTGCAATCGTCCACCAACTCCCCTTGTAGAGGGCAATCAGAAACGTCCTCGCGTGGTCCGTGGTGCGCGGCCCAGCAATCAGAGCTGCCACCATCGTCACCTGCTTTTCCAGCGTGCGGCTCAGCCACTGCGTCCGCAGACTCTCCCCCAGCTGCTTTGCGTAGTCCGCTGACCAGAGATCCTGAGTCTTCGCGAAGCTCGAGAGCGCCCCAACGTCAGCCGGGAAAGCTTGCTTTTTCACGATGTACAAAGTGAGCGTGGGGCGAAATGGATCCTGCAGGAACCAACGCCGAGCCACCTCCCACTCGGTGGGAAAGTACTTCTTGCTCGTCGCCGACATTGGATAGAACTCGTCCACCGCACGACGAAAGCCAGCAGCCCCGCCCGTGCGGAACCAGAAGCCCTGAAGCCACTGGTACCAGTTCGTTTTCTCCGGCCCGTAGGGGGGCGGAGTGTCCACAATGGTCACCGGAACGAGCTTCGGGTAAGCCTCGCGCAGAGCGGCGCCAGGCGTCAGCGTTGACCCAATTTTGACCGCATCGGGGAGCGTCTTCATGATCGCGATTTTCTCCGCCGCCTGCGCTCGAGCTAGCCCCGCAAAGCTCTCTGCGCTGGCTGTCACGATGCCACCAAAGCTCGTGACCCCAGGGCTGGGCGCAAGCTTGCTGGGAAGCCCCAGGCTCGTGATCACTGTCTGCAAAAACAGCCGCTCTTGCTTGTTCTGGAAGTAGTACCCAGAGAGCGGGTTTGTTTGCGGCTCGTTCTTCAGGTCCAGCGACCCTGCCAGGTAGCCCTGCGCGACTGCTCCACCAAAGCGCATCGTCCGCATTGTCGGAATGATTGAAGCCACTGCAGCCATGGCCCGGAACGACTCCGGCAGCCGCTTATCAGACGCAAAAACGGCCGCGCCTTTCTTGTCGATGAGATCCGGAAACTGCTTCACCATGGCCATCGTCTGCACGTTGAAGCGTGCCGAAATGACCGCGCCGATTGCCGTGGTGTCTCCCTTTGCTGCCAGTGCCTCGAGACCCTTCAGCGCCTCGAGCGCCTTCTCTGGTGTGATGTCTTTCAGAATGACACCGGCCGTATCTGCTGCAGCTTGCACGGCCTTATTTGCTTCTTTGACGATGGGCTCGATCACGTCTCGAGCCTCCCGCGCTGCGTCCACCGCGATCTTTGTTGCCCAGTAAATCGCCTCGATACTGGCGCCGACTGCAGCCCCGCCCGGAAGCAACGAAACGAGCCCCGCCGCAATGTGGAAGATCGGACCGTCAACCAGCCATCCCCCCACCTCGTCTAGGAAATGGCCCACGTCTGAGACTGCGTGCTCCACCCAATTTCCAATGTCTTTGGCAGCGTCCTTGAACCAGTCGCCCAAATCGAAACCGCCCAAATGCAGGCTTGTGGTGATAGCTCCCAGCGCCGCGTGCTGCGTGCCGCCTAGACTCGGGCCCTTGTCAAAAGGCGTCGCGAAAATGTCCCTAGGCATAGCTTCATCCCTCCATCACATTTGCCACGTAGTACCACTGCGCCGCGCGGGGCGGGTCCGTCTCCGCATAGCTCCGCATGAGTGCAACAAATGTCGCAATGCGTGCTGCCGTGTTGATCTTCGGCGTGTACCAGGGCGGCACCGGCACGACGCCCAGATTTGCCGCCGTCGTTGCCGTCGTGATTCCGTAGAGGCCATCAGCATCCGTAGAAGTCAGCCCCAGAGCTACCTGCGCTGCCTTTACAGAAGCCTTGTCCTCGTTCCCCTTGCTCGTGGTGCGCAAGTACTTCATCAGCTGGCCGGCAATCGCGATGCGTGGATCCGGAGTCGCTGGGAGCGGCGCCGGCTCTTCCGCTGCCACCTCTGCAGCAGTGACGGGCGGGTGACCTTCGGCAACTCGAATCGCGTTCAAGTCTTCTGTAACCACCTCGCGTTTCCTCGCCACGGCCTCGAGCAGCAGAGCGGCCTCCGCTGTCATGCCGTCCGTTTTCATTTCGCGGGCTACCTGCTCCACCTGGGCAAGGTCACCAGAGGCCCACGCTGACACCTGGGCGGCCTGCCAGTCGCGCACCTGGGCAGCATCGGCCGCCGCCTGCGCCACGTCCTGGTGGGCCTGCGTGGGCGCCTGAATCGAGACCACCGGCCCGTCCTTGATAACCACGACAGGCTCCGGCGGAACCGGCGCCGGCTGGTGCGCTGCGTCGTCGCCTCCAATCCCTTCCGGGCTCGCGTCCGCTTCCTTCTCGTCTCCTCGAGACAAGAGCCACGCCCCGACAGCAGCAACGCCCAAAACTGGAAGAACAACCCAGAACATTTTTCAGCCCCTACACTTGCATTCCCAGCAGCGCGCTGGGGTCTTCGTAAACACCATCAGACCCGTCCCGGCCATAGAGGCGGACGAGCACATGGTAGAGATCCGTTCGTGCGTCCTGGAGCCAATAGGCCAGGTCTGCTTCGGGTGCCTCGCCGTAGTGAATCAACTCGGCAGCACGCCACGCCGACAGGTGCCCGCAGCTTCCCCAGCCGCGCTCAAACACCACGTCCATCGTGACCATTTCCGTGGTCCCCGCGAATTTGTAGACCACGCCCGATTGATAGAGCCGGGGAAAATTGGGGTGCAGCTCGAGGAAAAGAAGATTCGCAAAAACGATCCCTTTGTAGAGATACCGAGCGACGCGGATTGCATCCACATCCCTCAGCCATTCGCCACTTGTCACCTCAAACTGCAGCCCCATTTTGTCCCGCTTTCACTTCGCCGACAGGGCGACGGCCATCGGCCGGACCTTGTGCGTGCGCGTTGCACTGTTGTTCTTCAGCCGCACATTGAAATCGAGGGTGGGCTGGCCACCGTCGAAGATGAAGTCCGGCATTTGGCCATCAGCCGCGAAAGCAAGCGCCGGCAGACCAGCGACCTGCAGCAGCTGGCTGTCAGTGCCCACGAGGATATTCTCCACCGTGATCTCCCAGGTGAAGTCCAAGATCACGGGCTGCACCAACGGCAGATCCACCGTAGCCGCGGCGCCGGCCACGTAGAGCTTCACGGGCTGGATGAACATCCAGACCACCTGCCAGTCCTTCTGAGGCTTCACGCTCGAGACGGCCTCGATACCGGGCCCCAGTTCCACCTCGGGCAGCGGCAGCAAGAAGCAGCGCAGGTTCTTGGGCGGAGTCTGGACCAGCTCCATCCCCGAGCCCCCTTGCTGCTGAAAGCTCGTCCCACCGAGCTGCGTGCGGCTCCCCATCTGAGTGGGGTTGCCAGCGCGGCCCAAATACTGTCCTGCCAAATCCAAAGTACGTCGTCCCATGTCTTGCTCCTTTTGTTTTGTTGAAAACAAACAGAAGCAGCCCACCACCAGCCGCGCCCGTTAGTCGTTTGAGATTTGAATCTCAGGCGGTGGTCTTGCGATTGGCTTTCGCCTTGTCGCGCTGACCTGCCTGGAACGCGCTGATACTCGCGTTGCTGATCACGGGACCGGCGCCCAAGTCGATCAGATGCTTCCCAGCAGTGCGACCGAAGCCCATTGCGAGCATCCCCACCAACGTCGTCACGCCACCAGCCCAGAGATCGATCTCTTGGTTGGTCTTCGGAAAGACCAGCTTGCCCTCGGCGTTGCCGTAGTAGCCGCGCGCGTAGGACGATGCGACAGCCGTTGCCGTTGTCTCGAGGCCACCAACGACCTCGGCAACGAGTAGATCCGTTTTGTCTGCCACCTTGGCCAACTTGCCCTTGTACGAGGCGAGCCGGTTCCAGCCCTTCTGCACTTCAGACACCAACTCGTCTTTGCTCATCGTCTTGATCTCGGCAGCCATGTTCTGTCTCTCCTAGGGGGTGTGGGTGGGGTCCGTCCCCGCCGCAATGGGTCCCAGAGTGCATCGGTTTTTCTAAAGACACAAACGCCCCGGTTTTTGACACCGGGGCGGCCATGTCCGTCAGACCACGCAAATCCTACTTTTTGCCGCGTGGAAGCTTGTCGTGCCGATGCGCTTGCCTCGATTGTTCAGCCGGGGGCGCCGTGCGCTTGGGCTCCTCCGGCTGCTCAAAAGGGATTGGATCCTCATCCTCAAAAGTAACCTCCGGCTCCTCCTCTGGACGCCCCCTCGAGCTCGAGCCGCCCCCCCCTTTACCGCCGCACAAGACGACGTTGGAAACCACGATCTCGGTCCCGTACTTCTTCACGCCATCCTTTTCCCATTCCGTGTAGCGCAGCGAGCCGCGCACAAATACGCGGTCCCCTTTCTTCAGAATCTTGGCCAACCCCTCGCCGCGGCGGCCCCACACCTTCACGCGGTGCCAGTCCGTGGCCTCCTGCTTCTTCTTGTCCGAGTCCAGCCAGCTCCGCGTGGTTGCGATGCTCAGAGTGAGAATCCCCGATCCGTTCGTCGCCATGCGCAATTCAGGCTCGGCGCCCAAATTGCCCAACAAAGACACCTCATTCAATCCGTCCATTTCACGTTTCCTTTTTTGCTGCTTTCAAAATGAGCGCTCGCACAACGCTGCCTCTGCTTGCTCTGGCGTCGACCTTCCGCGCATCGCGCCTCAGTCGGTCCAGCATTTTGCTCTCGGCTTCCGTCAGGCGAACCGCGACCACCAGTGTTTTCGCTGCCATGTTTACGCTTGTTGCACATTCGTAAACAATCTGCAAACCTTCGGACTATGCCGAAACCACCGCCCATCGCCTGGGTTGGCTCGCCAGCTACTCCTGACGGCCGCCCCCAGGTCTGCTCCCGCTGCGACAGGATTTCCCGCGTCCTCGTCCGCTTTCACCTCGAGCTATGCGAAAGGCCCACCCTGGAAGGCCGGTCGCTCTGCTCCTGCCCGCTCGAGCCCCGCTGCTCGTGGCACATCACAAACAGCCACCTCCCTGCGGACGTGCGCCGCAATGTCACCAGCTCGAGGGCCCGCAAATGAAACGCATATGGTGGCCGGAAGGCTCAGTCTGCTTTGGCCAAGAAATACTCGTTGCCTGGCATTGCCCGCATTGTGGGCGAGCTGAATGGGCAGGCTGCGTAAATATCGTGATCGCCGCTTTCGTCAGTGCCCCCTGGCACTTCGCCTGCCCTTTCAATGACTGCAAATCAATCGTCGAGCGCTTCAAGGAGCCAGCAGAATGAAACGCAAATGGCACGCGGAAGGCTCAACGAAACGCGTCCGCACCTTTCGCCGACAGTGGCGAACCTACAGACCTGCCCCGCCCAGCACATGCCTGCACGTCCCCGGCGTCATCTCCTACGATCTCGTTCGCAACCTCGACACCGGAATCACCTTTGAACATCAGACCTGCACGCAATGCGGAGCCACTCGAGAGGCCCACATTGCAGAAAAGCCCCACCTTTTCGGCAGCAACCAGCGCCTCTTTGACAGCATCACCTATACACCTTGGAAGGCGAAAAAATGAGACCCTACCACGCGAGCTCCAGAGCGCTGATGTACGTCGGCCTCGTTGCTGTCTGCTTTGCTGTCTCCCTGCGCTACTGGCCTGCGATTGTTGGCTTTGGGATCGGTGTCACCCTCGAGGCCCTTTTTTCCAAGAAGCCGGAGCCATGAATACTCACGAGTCAATCGACCTCGGCCCACGGCTTGGAATGCTGACCCCCCGTGATCTTTCGATCCTCACGTGCCTTGTCGCCTACTACCGGACGCACGATCCGGAGTCCGCCGACATACTGACAGTGCGCAAAATTCGGACGGTTACCGGTTACACAAACGTCGCCATTTCGCTGCGACTGCTCGCCCATAAAGGTCTCATCTCGAGGCGAAGCATGGCGCCTCGAGTGAAGCGAAATCGCTACTTCCCCACCATCACGGCGCTTGGCATTTTGCGCTGGCTCGGAGCTACACTGTGACGATCAACCTTTGGAGGTGTCGCCATGAATCCGAGTGTAACCCTGTCTTTTTTGTTGGTTCTCCTCGTTGTCGTGGCTCTCTGCCTCGCGCGGGACAAAAGGTGAAAACATGAACATTCCCCCTCTTCACGACTCCCACACTGCAACGCGAGCAATTCAACAAGAATACACTCTGTTGCTTTCTCTCTCGAGCAACCTTGCAGCCTTGCGCCTTCTCTCAAAGAAAGCACTCGACCACCCGGCCAACCTTTCCCCTTTTGTGCACTTCTTTCTTCGTGAACAGCACCGCTCAGCCGAGCGGGAATGGTTCAAAGTCTTTGCCTCATTCACTGAAACACTCGACGCCAACGAGCCCCACGTGGCCGCCTCTGGCCTCCTCCCTGATACCAAGCCCGATCCCTTTACGCATTGGAGCCAGCAGTTGTCCCACTCGCTCCCATACATCCGATGGGACACAGCCAAGGTTCTCCGCTTTTTTGACTTTCTAAAGCAAGACGCTGGAGCCGTTGCCGCCCACGTCGCCCGCTTTGAAAAGTCCGAAACTGAATGAAAGTAAAAACCCCAAATGTTCCAACAAATACTCCTTCTCCTTGTCGCCCCCCTCTCGTTCTTCCTGATCGGGTACTGGGGGAGTTTGCTCTTCATTCGCTACGCGAACAGCCAACAGAAATTCCAAATGGCTCTCGTCTCTTCGTTCCTTGGTGGAACCAGAAAGATCGCAGACGAGCTTGCAAAGAAAAGCCCGCCGCCAGTTGCAAGAATCCTCGCGTATGGCCCCGATGGGATTGCCGTTGTCCGCGAGTTGCCAGAAGCTGGCTCACAATTGCGTGTCTCCGTCCGGATCAATCGGAAGGGCCCCGCTCGTGTCGTCTGGCTGTGTGAAAATTGCTACGTGCAGAGCGTTGTCTATGGGACCGATCTCATTCGGATCGAAAGCGTCGGAGTGAGTGAAAGCATCCACGATGCCTCCCCCGGTCTCGACTTTCACCTTGAAGTCATAGCCAACGCGGCCTTGTAGGCTCCTCGCACAAACGCGAGCCGTGCTCTTAGCGCGGCTTGCGTTTCCGATTTTTTGCCCCCGCCCTCGAGCTGCACGGCCAGTGCCTCTCGAGCGTCCACAAACGCATCCTTCTCGAGCTGCACGCGCTCCCCGTTGCCCCAATCGCCCTCAGGCTCCCAGAACCTCCTCGGCGCTATCTCGTAGAGAGCAGTGGTCAGCCCCTCGAGGTCCGGCGCCTCGAGCGCTTGCACCAGTTGCCCGGACCTTCGGATCTCAGCCCATGCCGGCGCCGGCACCTCGAGCACCAGGCGGCCGCCTCTCGCGTCGTCTGCTAGCTCCTCGTCTGACTCGAGCGCTCTCTCCCAACCGAGCGCCTCCCATTTCTCGATCAGCTTCTCTGAAAACTGCACCGCTTTTTTGCCGCGCATTGCGGCCGCGTAGTCTGCGAAAATTGTCAGCGCTCGCCGGTCGTTCTGCGCGGCCGCGGCAAGCAAGCCCCAGGGCGTTACGTTGCCGCCCTTTGCTTTTTTAACGCCCACGTCTGAGACCTCGAGCCCCAGCTTTGCAATGTAGTTTGCGACGTTCAGAGGGTCCACGCGCAAGCCTCGATCCATCGTCGGCGCAAACTCTGGCCCCATCTCCCTCGTCACACATTCAATCCACCAAGCGGCCTGCTCTGCGTGGTACCGCTCGAGCTCGAGCGCCGTCACATTGCGGTCAAAAGCCAGCAGCTCGTGCCTGTGATAGTGCCAGCCGTGGCGGCCGTGCGTCACCTCCGCGCCATAGACTCCGCCGATAGCTCCCAGCCTTTCGCTGGCTGTCGGGTAGTGGCTCGAGCTGTTCCACTTCCGCAGCAGTCGCCGGATCCTTTTCGTCCGCGTTGGGACTCTCGTTTTGTAACGGTTCCAAGCCGCTTGAAAACCCTCGGCAGTCTTGGCGAGGTCTGCTCCTGCCTGGTGCCTGATGGTGTGAGTAACCATGGCCAGCGACTGCGCCCCAAAATGCATCCGATGCAGAGCGACACCGCGCACGATTTCGGCAGCTCGTTCAGCCTTGATTGCCAGCGCGCACACTGGGCACATCCAGACACTGCCGCAGGTTGCGACCGATGCCACGGCCCAGCCGCCTGCTGGCCTCTCGACCACGCCGACCGTCCCGATCCTGTCCCAGCCGCAGCCGGCGCACCGGTGGACCGGGTGTGCATGTCTTGCCAAATCACGCAAGGCCCAAGCGCGCGGCTTCTGCGTTTCAGCTTTGGCCATACGTGACAACGCACCGACGCGGAGCGCTGACCAGCTCACCTCCTGGGCGGTGGCCAGGCCCTCGGGGAGCTCCCGCATCCCCAGCCGTTCCCTGATCCCCCACACGTCTAAATCAGCGAAAATTGAGCGATCTGGAGTAAGTCGCAATTTCCCAAGGTCGCTGCGCTCCTGGTACTGCCAGCGCCTCGCGTACTCTGCCGCCTCCCTCCGCTCGAGGAGCTCCCGGCAGGCGTCCCGGTGGGCCTGGTCCCTGCTGGCGTCCGGGCCCAGCCGTCCCTCGGCAGGGCGGCGCCCAAGCGTTCCTAGGGCCGTCACCGCTTCACCCTGAACCTTGGGCCCGTCGCATAGGGCCAGGGCTGCCCTGGGCGGAATTGCACCTGCATCAATACCGGGCAGAAGCTCCCCAGAGACCAAGTGATCTCGTTCCCCTCGCCGTCGCACATCTGGCAGTCGCCGAGCTCGGCGCCGGTACTTGTCAGCAGCTCCCCCCAGCCGCCGCAGTAGGAGCAATTTCCAGCCCCGCGCTTCATGCCAGCCACCCGCCCTCGTGTGGCCCGTCGGGCAGGTAGGGGGCGCGCTCGCCGTCGGGGGTCGCTTGTGCAGCCGTGCTCGGCGCCGTCCAGGCTCCGCGCGGGTCCGGGCTTCGCTCCTCCCCGTGCTCGGCGCTACGCGCTCCCCTGGACCGCTTCTGTGCGCGGCTGGCGTCGGTTCCCGTGGGCGACGGCGAGCGGTGCTCCGCTGGGGGCTTCAGGGCTCGCGGTTGGCTTTTTCCGGCCCGTTGTCCAGTGGGGATTTTCGCTTTACTCACCAACCTAGACCGACTAGGGGCGGCGCTTGCGCTGGGGGCTGGGATGTGCTTTTTTTTCATGAGCTGAACACTTTGCGGTGGGTGGCAACTGAACCCGGCAGCTTCACTAGAGCTGCCGGGTTTCCTCTTTTGTTTTCAGAACGGAACGTCTTCGAGTCGGATCTTTTGGGTGCTGCGCCCCTGTGAGATTCCTTTGGCTGCCAGGTAGCAAGCCGCGTGAATCTTCTCGGGGTTCACTCCGATGGCCTCGAGCGCTGACACCTCAGACGCTTTCAGCGCGAACCGTTTCCCGCTCCGCGCTTGGCTCGTGACTCGCCTGCAGATCGTCCCCTCGAGCTTGGCCGCTCGCTTGGTCCAGACGCTTTCCTGCATGGCCAGCAGCTCTGCAAATCGACGGTCACCAACTCGCGCGGCCGCGGCCGCCACTTGCTCCGGGTGCTCGTGGGCCATGTGGAGGAAGTACTCCAAGCGGCTCTTGCCCTTCGGCTTCGCTGGCACCTTGTGCCCCACCTCTGACAGGTACGGCAGGAGCTCCGGCTCGTGCGCCTCGACATTGTGGCGGAGCTCGTCGGCGCTTTCGCTCCTCCGCTCCGCAGCTTTCAGCCCTCCGCGCACTCGAGCCGCGGACTTTTTGTGCGCTGCCTTTCGCTCTGCTTTGGCTTTCCGCGCCAAGCTGGCGAGCTGCTTTGCTTTCTCTGCAGTGCTCGAGGCTGACGCGCGAATGGTCTTCCGACGCCTGGCGCAACTCTGGGCGATGGCCTCGAGCTGCTCCGCCTTCCACTCCTTGAGCCGTGCTTTGAGCTTCCGCGCCTCGGCTCTCTTGTGGGCCCTGTAGGTCTCGCGAAATCTCCGCTTTGCTCGCTTGCAAAGTTCTCGAGCTTTGACGATCGCGCGGCGCCGTCGCTCCCTGGTGCCAGCCATCACCTCGCGCACCGCGGAGGAAATGACACGCCTCGAGGCGCCTGCGTGAATCCGCTCGGCCGCCTTACCTGTCGCGCAACTCGTGCAAGCGTGCTCGGACTTCTGCTTCGTCTTCATGCTGCTTTCAGGGCGACGGGACAATATTGT
>Ga0157309_10000016_pt1 | contig 18599 bp, 17 predicted proteins | sample NitcycUS208509C2_FD_108383 | JGI IMG/M metagenome (GOLD analysis project Ga0157309, IMG submission 108383) | Soil microbial communities from Arlington Agricultural Research Station in Wisconsin, USA - Nitrogen cycling UWRJ-S208-509C-2 | ecosystem: Environmental > Terrestrial > Soil >... | reverse complement strand
GTCGGCCTTGACCAGCACGTTCGCCAGAATGGGAATGGTATTGCGCCGCTCGACCACGCGATGCACGTGACCCAGCGACTTCAGAAGTTCTGCACGCTCGACTGTAACTTTCATCGAAAAATCCGCTTCGGCGCCCTTGAAAATACCCCCGAACCAGGCGCGACGGCCGGCCGGCGTAACGCGGAATGCGAGGCCGGAGGGCAAAGGTGACGTGCCAGCGCAAAAATCGCAAGAGTGTAGGGGCTTAGCGCAGGCCTTTCCCCAGGCTCCCTCAATGCCAAGTGCCCCGGCCTCCACCGGTCCCGTTGCCGCAAACACGTCTATACCCGGCGCAGGCCTGTACCTGGCCGGGCGTGACGTCGAGATCAAGTTGGCGATCGCTATTCCTGCAGCTGTCGCTTGAGGATCTCGATCTCCTCGGCCAGCGCCATGTCGTTGCCGACAAGGCCTTCGATCTTGCGCACGGCATGCAGAACCGTGGTGTGATCGCGGCCGCCGAAACGCCGGCCTATCTCAGGCAGCGAACGAAGGGTCAGGGTCTTGGCGAGATACATCGCCACCTGGCGCGGTCGCACCACGTTGGCGGTCCGTCGGGAAGACAGAAGGTCGGAACGGCTGACGTTGTACTGCCGCGCCACGACCCGCTGGATATCCTCGATCTTGACCCGCTTGGGTTCCTGGGGGCGGATGAGGTCGCGCACTTCGCGCTCGGCCATCTCCAGCGTGACTGCATGCCCCGTCAGCTTGTTATGGGCGAGGAGGCGATTGAGCGCGCCTTCCAGGTCGCGCCCGTTGTGGGTGACGGTTTTGGAGATATAGCCAAGCACCGGTAGCGGGACATCAAATGCCGGATGGTAGGCGCGCGCCGCCATCACCCGTGCTTTGAGGATTTCAAAGCGCAATTCCTCCCCGAGCGGGCCCATTTCCACCACCAGGCCGCCGGCGAGACGGGACCGAACGCGATCATCGAGGCTTTCCAGGTCCGATGGCGGGCGATCGGAGGCGATCACCACCTGCCGGCCCGCGTCGATCAGCGCGTTGAGCGTATGACAGAATTCGGCCTGCGTTGACTTGCCTTGCAGGAATTGCAGGTCGTCGATCACCAAAACGCCGATGCCACGGAGCGCTTCCTTGAAGGCGAGGGCGGTCTGCGTGCGAAGCGCCGATACAAAGCCGTACATGAACTTCTCGGCCGTGAGGTAGAGCACCTTGCGCTCGCCTGCCGCATTTCCCGCCCAGGTGACAGCCTGCAAAAGGTGCGTCTTGCCGAGGCCGACTCCGGAATGAATATACAGCGGATTGAACATCACGGCATCGCTGCGCTTCGCGCTTGCGACCTGTTTTGCCGCGGCATGCGCGAGCGTATTAGAGCGTCCGATGACGAAAGTGTCGAAGGTCAGGCGCGGGTCAAGCGGTGAGCCGCCAAGGGCCTCGTGTACGCTGGGGTCACCGGCAGCAAGAGGTCGGCCATTGCCGTTGAGGTAACGACCGCCATTGTCGCCGGCAGCCTGATCCGTCTTTGCCTTGGGAAGAACGGCGGATTTGAGGACCGCCGAGCGCACGATCAGTTCGACGCGTGTGACTTTTTCCTCCTGTGCCTGCCAGCAGGCGAGCACCCGCTCGGCGTAGTGCGACTGGATCCAGCTCTTGAGAAATCGAGTCGGCACGGAAAGGCGTACTGCTCCTTCTTCGATCGCCTCCAGATCCATGCGGGCAAACCAGCTCGAATAGACATCTTCACCCACTTCCGTCCTCAGGCGTTCTTTGACCCGCGACCAACTTTCTTGTTCCCCAGTAGACATTTTTCTTCTCGATCCGATTAAAGGTGGGACGGACTCGGTTGCCCGGCCTGGCGGAGGGCCCGCCAACGCGCCGGAAACGGGACGCAACAACACTCGTTCAATGATGTCGTCGTGGGATTTGCGGCCCGCCGGCTTGATCTGTTCGGCGGACGACATCGATAGGAAATCGAGCTGTCGCGCCTTCAGCCCGCAGGTGGCGGAGTGGCGCCCCGGATTCCGATCGGGAAGAGAGGGGCCGCACGCAAGGTTTGACGGCCAATATGGGTGCAATATGAATTCGGCAAGGATTGGCTCGCGGCACTGGCGATCGTAAAGTTCGAGCCCGCACCGGGCAAAACGTGTCCAAGGTCGTCAACCCTGATCACCGAGATTCTCCCTGCGCCTGTCATGACGTCACCCCTCGAATAAGCTGCGGCTTTCGCCCTGTGGTTTCGTTTTTTGCCGGCTCTTGGCCACCCTGCCATTTGAAATCCTGATCACGTTTCGCTCGGTCTCACTAAACTTGAAATCGTTTTGCTACCGGATGGCCTCGACGGTAAAGCGGTCGACTTTGACGCAAGCGGCAAACCAAAGCCGTTCTCATCCGTCGATGAGCGTGACGTGGATCCTTGTTTCTGATCGCGCGCGAAGAATTCCCGCGCGTTTTTTCAAGATACACAAGCGAAATGCACGGGCAATGAATTTCAAGCGGACTACAACGACAGAGGAAAGGGCTACCGGCACCGAGACGCTTTCTAATTCAGAAATATTTTATCCAACGTGTTGATGAGACGTATGGAATCTCATCGCTCGGACGGTCCATAGTTGCAAAGAGAGACGCGATTCTTTGAAACAAAGCGAATTCCAAAAACGCTTGTCACATATGCTTTTTTAAGGTCCCTGCTTCGCTTTCCTGTTAAGTCTTTATCGTCGCGCAAAAAAATCTGAGCGAATTTTGACGTAACTCCCGACGCGAAAAGCCAACTACCATCGCAACTGTTGCGTGGCCTGCATGATCCGAACGGGCAAAATCGGGGCGAGCAAAATTTTCTGACGGCGCGATGACACTTTGAATACGTCGATGGGCCGAGTCCTTTTCGGAGTGGCCCTTTCGAACGTTTTTTAGCAGAAATTGAAACGAACTAAGTCGAGCAGGGTGCTACTGTCGACTTATTTGCCAAGCTTGGCGATACGATGGGCTAGCCGAGAGACTTTTCGGCTGGCGTTGTTCTTGTGCACGACGCCTCGTTGCGCGGCCCGCATGATGACCGGCTCTGCTGCCTTGAAGGCCGCCAGCGCCGCCTTGCGATCGCCGCTCTGGATCGCTTCCTCGATCTTGCGCACCGAATTTCGCAGAACCGAGCGCCGTCCCTTATTGACTTCGGTCCGGCGCGCGATCACTCGGGTGGCTTTTCGGGCGGACTTGGTATTGGCCATCAATCTCTCATTCGCGGCTGGCGCCTCAAGCGGACCGTCCGCCAAAGCGACTAGGTTTTACAAGAAGTTGCGACGGCGGTCGAAATCGCCGGCAAGGCTGAGGCTTATAGTTAGGCCGTGCGCGGGCGTCAACGCCTGCAAAGGCCCTTTACGCGACACGTTTGGCTCTGACCGCGTCGTGCCCGGAGACCACGGCGGCGCGATCCGCCGCCGAGAAAGGTGCCAGCGGCGGTCGTACGCGTGCCAGACCGGCGTCCCCGTGGATATGAGCGAGCAGCGCCTTTACCCCGGAGACCAAAGGCTTCCCGTCGAACAGTTTGCGGATTGTCACAGCGGATTCCAGAGCGGCAGTGTCGCCCTTGCTCCAGGCGCGTGCGCACAGATCGGCGTTGAGGTTTGCGGTGGCCGAGATGCAGCCCGCGAAGGGACCCGACCGTGCCTCGATCAGGCAAGCTTCGGTCGAAGGGTAGACCGCAAAGTCCGAGGACACCGCCGCGGCGGATCGTGCGAAAGCCATGTCGCCGGAGGAATCCTTTAAGCCCACGATACGGGTCGGAAACATTTCCAGCAGTCGCTTGATTAATGTGACGTGCCACGGCAGGCCCGACATTGCGGGAAAATGATAAAGGTAGATCGGAATCGGCTTTTGCGCGGTCGCCTTCACGAGCGCGTCGATGTAGGCGACGAGGCCATCGTCGGGTACACCCTTGTAGTAGAAGGGCGGCAGCACCAGCGCGCCGGCAAACCCGAGGTCGGCAGCATGGCGCGTGAGCGCGACCGCATCCGAAACAGCGGCGGCGCCGGTGCCGACCATGAGCCGGTCCAGCGGCAGGCCGTTGGCCTTGTAGGCGTCCATGACTGCCTTGCGCTCGGCAAGCGAGAATGAGGTCGCTTCGCCCGTGGTGCCGAGGACGTTGAGACCATCGCAGCCATTGTCGAGCAGGTAGCGCGCGAGCTTGACTGCACGCTTGAGGTCGGGTGCGCCGTCCTCGTCGATCGGGGTCGCAATCGCAGCGATCACGCCGGAAAGGGTCTTGGTCAACGTCGTCTCCGTCTGTCTGTCAGGCTTCTAGCTAGCCACTCACGTTATAGGCGGCAAGCGCCGCCATATTGACCAGCTGGTTGTCCTTGGCGCCGAGCTGGACGATCTGGACCGGGCGGTCGAGCCCCACCAGCAGCGGTCCGATCACGGTGGCACCGCCGAGCTCCTGGAGCATCTTGGTCGAGATCGAGGCCGAGTGAAATGCCGGCATCACCAACACGTTGGCCGGCCCCGACAGGCGGCAGAACGGGTATGCCGACGCAAGCTCGGGATTGAGCGCCACGTCGGCAGCCATTTCGCCGTCGTATTCGAAATCGACCCGTTTGCCGTCGAGAATCTTCACCGCTTCGATTACCCGCGCCGAACGCTCGCCAGGCGGATGCCCAAAGGTGGAGAATGCAAGCAAGGCCAGGCGCGGCTCATAGCCGAGCCGGCGGGCAACGCCGGCGGCCTCGACAGCGATGTCGGCGATTTCATGTGCCTCCGGCATCTCGGTTACCGCGGTATCGGCAACAAGCACGGTGCGTCCGCGCGCCACCACCACCGACACGCCAATCACGCGGTGACCCGGCTTCGGGTCGATGACGTGGCGGATGTCTTCGAGCGCCACCGAAAAATTGCGCGTGACCCCGGTAACCATTGCGTCGGCATCGCCGAGCGCGACCATGCAGGCGGCGAAGTGGTTGCGGTCCTGGTTCACCAGGCGCTGGCAGTCGCGCATCAGGTAGCCGCGGCGCTGCAGTCTCTCATAGAGGAAGTTCATATAGACGGAATTGCGCGTCGACATTCGTGCATTGACGATCTCAATTCCCTCGCCGAGTTCGATGCCGGCCTCGCGCGCGGACTGGCGCACGCGGTCCTCGCGCCCGACCAGGAGCGCGGTGCCCAGGCTCTGGTGCACGAAACTGGCCGCCGCGCGGATAACCTGTTCTTCCTCGCCCTCGGCAAAGACCACGCGCTTGGGTTGCCGCCGCAGGCGGTTGAAGACCTGGACCAGTGTGCCAGCGATCGGATCGCGTCGCGCGTTCAATTGATGCCGATAGGCATCCATGTCGACGATCGGTTTGCGCGCGACGCCGGTGTCCATCGCCGCCTTGGCGACGGCGGGCGGAACGTGGGAAATCAGTCGCGGATCGAACGGCACGGGGATGATGTAGTCAGGTCCATATTTTGGCCGCGCACCATAGGCGCTGGCGACTTCGTCGGGGACGTCTTCGCGCGCGAGCTCGGCGAGGGCGCGTGCCGCGGCGATCTTCATTTCCATGTTTATCGCGGAGGCCCGCACGTCGAGCGCGCCGCGGAAAATGTACGGGAAGCCGAGAACGTTGTTGATCTGGTTCGGATAGTCGGAACGTCCCGTCGCCATGATGGCGTCATCGCGCACGGCGGCGACTTCTTCGACGGTGATTTCAGGGTCGGGGTTGGCCATCGCGAAGATGATCGGCTTCGGCGCCATCTTCTTCACCATGTCCTGCGTCACCGCACCTTTGGCCGACAGCCCGAAGAAAACGTCGGCGCCGTCCAAAGCCTGCGCGAGAGAGCGCGCTGACGTCTTGACGGCGTAGCCCGACTTCCACTGGTTCATGCCGTCCTTGCGGCCTTGGTAGATCACGCCCTTGGTGTCACAGAGGATGAGATTGTCGGGCTTGAAGCCGATCGCCTTGAGCAATTCGAGGCAGGCGATTCCGGCCGCACCAGCGCCGTTACAGACGAGCTTCGTCGTGGCGATCTCACGCCCTGTCAGATCGAGCGCATTCAGCAGGCCAGCGGCGGCGATAATGGCCGTGCCGTGCTGGTCGTCATGGAAGACCGGTATGTCGAGCAGTTCGCGCAGCTTCTGCTCGATGATGAAACACTCCGGCGCCTTGATGTCCTCGAGATTGATGCCTCCCCAGCCGGCGCCGAGATAGCGGACGCAGTTGATGAATTGCTCGGGGTCTTCAGTGGAGACTTCCAGATCGATCGAGTCGATGTCGGCGAACCGCTTGAACAGCACCGCTTTCCCTTCCATCACGGGCTTGGCAGCAAGCGCGCCCCGGTTGCCGAGCCCCAGAATGGCGGTGCCGTTGGTGATAACGGCGACGAAGTTGCCCTTGACGGTGTAGTCGTAGGCGCGGCTCGCGTCCTCGGCGATGGCCAGCACCGGCACCGCGACGCCAGGCGAATAAGCCAGCGACAGGTCGCGCTGGGTCGCCATCGGCTTGGTGGCTATGACTTCGAGCTTGCCCGGGCGGCCAACGCTGTGAAATTGCAGGGCTTCCTGGTCGGTAAAGGTCGGCCGGCTACGGCCGGCAGGGGGCTTGGCCATTGGTACTCCATCAACACAACCGGGACGCCGGCTTAATCGACGTTAGCGGATGCAACCGCGCGGACTCAAGGGAAGGTGGTACCATCCTTCATACGGTTGAATGAAAGAAAGTCGCAGGGTAATCGGTGCCGGTAAGATCGATTCTTTCGTGGCAGCCATGATCCGTTTCCTACTCCGCTTCATTGGCCTGATCTGCCTGGCGGGCGGATTCATCCTGTTGATCTACGACGGCACCAAATCGATCGCCGGCAACAAGCTATTTTTGACCGACGTGCGGACGCTTTGGGAGCTCATCAATCCCGCCAGCCTGGCCAAGCTCAAGCCGCTGATCGAATCCTACGCAGGTGATTTCCTATGGGATCAGCTGATGGTCACGTTCCTGGCTGCGCCGAGCTGGAGCGTGCTTGGCGTCCTCGGCATTCTGTTTATTCTCTTGGGGCGCAAGAAGAAGCCACTGATCGGCTATGTAAGGCCGTAAACGCCGTCACCGTGCCGGAGACGTGATCTGCGTGGGCATTCCGGCAGCGCCGGTCTCGACATATATTGCGTTCAGCGACTGCAGGAGGATCCGCATGTTCGGCTTCAAAAAGGTTGCCATGCCCAAGTCCGGCGAAGCGCTGCCCGGTCGCGAATTGTCGATCCGCACCGCGACCGCACATTTCATCAATCACCGGGGGTTGAAGGGTCCCTATCCGGAAGGAACCGAAAAGGCGATGTTCGGTCTTGGCTGTTTCTGGGGAGCCGAGCGCAAGTTCTGGGAGCTTGGCGAGGGAATCCACGTGACTGCCGTTGGCTATGCCGGCGGAATGACGCCCAACCCGACATACGAAGAAGTCTGCTCCGGTCGTACGGGGCACAATGAAGTTGTGCTCGTGATCTACGACCCGAAAAAGATCACCTACGATCAGTTACTCAAGACATTCTGGGAAAATCACGACCCGACGCAGGGCATGCGCCAGGGCAACGATATCGGCACCCAGTATCGTTCGGGCATCTACACGTTTTCGCCCGCGCAGAAAAAAGCGGCCGAGGCCTCTAAGGCGATGTACGAGCAGGAGCTGAAAAAGAAGCGCTATGGCACCATCACCACCGAGATCGTCGATGCGCCAGAGTTCTATTTTGCCGAGGACTATCACCAGCAGTATCTCGCCAAGAATCCGTCTGGCTATTGCGGGCTGGGCGGAACCGGGGTCGCCTGCCCGATCGGGACCGGAGCAAAGCTGACGCAGGGCGCGACGGCTTGATTGCCCCGGCGCGGCCATGACCCGTGGCCAGCAGATACACGCGACGGCGCCGCTCGATTATCCGGCGCGGTCGGGCGACACCATCCTCGTCAAGGAACGGCAGTTCTGAAACGTAAATGGCCGGGACATATGCCCGGCCATGACGTGAACAGCCGCTCGCTTGCCGCCCGCTATTTCTTCATGTGCTTAGACAGGAATTCCTGCGTGCGCTTCCACGCGAGATCGCCGGCTTCCTTGCGGTAGCTCGCGCGCTCGTCGCAATAGAAGCCGTGCGGCGCATCCGGATAGGTGTAGATCTCGGCCCGCGGCTGCTTCTTCTTGATGGACTCGACCACGTCCATCGGGATGCCGTCATCTTTTTCGCCGAAATGCATCTGCATCGGGCACTTCGGCTTCTCGTCGGCGAACTTGCCGATCATGCCGCCGTAGAAGGACACCGCGGCTGAAAATCCCGGAATACGGCAGGCAGCAAGAAATGCCGCGGTGCCGCCCATGCAGAAGCCGACGACACCAAGCGGCCCTGTGCCCTTGAGATCGCCTTGGGCGGCGGCGACATCGGCCATCATGTGATCCCAGTTGAGATTGCCGAGGTAGCTGCGCGCGTGCGCGATCTCATCGGGAGTGTAACCGCTTTCGAAATCGCGCACGAAGCGGTCGAACACTGCGGGTGCAACCGCGACGTAACCGAGCGCCGCAAGCCGGTCGCAGACCGCGCGAATGTGATGGTTGACCCCGAAAATTTCCTGCACCACCACCATTCCGCCCTTGGGCGTGCCCGCGGGATCGGCGCGATAGGCGCCGAGCGAGTGCTTGTCGGTTGTGGTCAAAGTGAACTGCTTACCCAACGTTGCCTCCCGTAATTTTTGTCGAGCCAAAAACCGTGGCGGTTTTACCGTTATTTGAATGCCTTCGCCAGCAGCTCATACGAGCGTTTCCGCGCCGCATGATCGAAAATCATCGTGGTCACCATAAGCTCGTCGGCTTTGGTAGCTTCGATCAACGGCAGCAGCCGCGCCTTCACCGTGTCGGGCGAGCCGACCGAGAGGCGCGTACGGTTCTGTACGATGCGCGCCTTGTCGACCGGCGTGTATTCATAGCGCGCGGCATCTTCGGGTGAAGCCAACGGCTGGTATTCGCCCTTGGCGCGGCGCACGAAATTGAGATCAACGGTTGCGGCAAGCCGCTCGGCCTCCTCGTCGGTGTCTGCGCACACCACATGCGTTGCCAAAATCGCAAAGGGCTTTTCGTGCGAGACCGAAGGCTTGAAGTTGTCGCGATAGAGCCGCATCGCTTCGACCGCGTCGAAATTCGCAAAATGATGCGCGAATGAAAACGCCGCGCCGATGTGTCCTGCGAGTTGCGCACTGTAGTCCGACGAGCCAAGAAGATATATCGGCGGCAACGCCACGTCGGACGGCATTGCGCGCACATTGTGAAATGGATGGCCGGCTGGAAAGCCGCCCGTCTCAAGCAGCATCAGCTCATTGAAACGATCGAGAAAGTCGTCTTCCTCGCTGATGCCCTGGCGCCGCCGCAGCGCGTAGGACGTCGCCGGGTCGGTACCGGGCGCACGGCCAAGGCCGAGGTCGATGCGCCCGGGATAGAGAGCCTCAAGCACCTTGAAGCGCTCGGCCACCATCAGCGGCGCGTGATTGGGCAGCATCACGCCGCCCGACCCGACGCGCATGTGCTTCGTGACCGCTGCGATCTGACCGATCATGATGTCGGGCGCGGAGCTTGCGATCGCCGGCAGGTTGTGGTGCTCGGCCACCCAGTATCGGGCGAATCCGAGATCATCGGCGAGCCGTGCAAGATCGAGCGAATTACGCAACGCCTGCGCGGCCGTGGAGCCGGCGGAAACGGGCGACAGATCGAGTATCGAGAGCGGGATCATGGATCTTACGCTTCACACTAACATGTGAGTGCGGTCTTTTCGCCGGCATGATCCGGCGTATGATAGGAGGCAGACCCGAGGAGCATAGCGATGGCCTCGCTGATCGAATGGAAGGTGCCGCAGTCGGTGCAGCCGCGGGCAGAGGACTATTCCTACGATCTCGAGCGCGCGCTGTCTTCGGTGGTTGGCCTGCACTCGATCGTCCCGCCCGATGCTTTTACTGCCGACACACTCGGTGTCGAGCGCGCCGGTAACGGCGTGCTGGTCGACGACGGTCTTGTTCTCACCATCGGCTATCTGATCACCGAAGCTGAAACAGTCTGGGTGCATCTCGGCGATGGGCGGGTCGTGCAGGGGCATGCGCTCGGTTTTGACCAGGAAACCGGGTTTGGTCTGGTGCAGACGCTCGGCAAGATCGACCTGCCGGTGCTCGAGAGGGGGTCTTCGAGCAGCGCGGAAATCGGCGAACGGATCATTGTCGGCGGAGCTGGCGGCCGCACGCGCTCGCTTGCCGGGCGCATTGCCGCAAAGCAGGAATTTGCCGGCTATTGGGAGTACGTGCTCGAGGAAGCGATCTTTACCTACCCGGCACATCCAAACTGGGGTGGCACGGCGCTGATCTCCAGCGAGGGAAAGCTGATCGGGATAGGGTCATTGCAGCTTGAACGGGCGCGCAACGGTAAGAACGAGCATCTCAACATGATTGTGCCGATCGATCTGCTCCCGCCAGTGCTCGACGACTTGCGTAAGTTCGGCCGGGTGAACCGGCCCGTGCGGCCCTGGCTCGGGCTCTATTCGACCGAAATCGAAGACAAGATCGTCGTGGTGGGTATCGCCCCCAAGGGCCCGGCGGCGCGCGCCGAGATCAAAACCGGCGACGTTGTCGTGGCTGTGAAGGGCGAGACCGTCTCGACCCTTGCCAGCTTTTATCGAAAAGTGTGGTCGCTCGGCCACGCCGGCGTAGAGGTGCCGCTTACGCTTTATCGTGAAGGCGTGACCTTCGACGTGCGGGTGAATTCGTCCGACCGCGCGAAATTTCTCAAAGGCCCACGCTTGCACTGACGCAACGCGTCAGACTTCCTCGATCTTGTCCACGCGGTCCGGATAGAAGGCGAGATACTCCTTGATCTCCGCCATCGCTGGATAGGGTTGCTCGTATGACCACACGGCATTTTCGGCGCTGCGGCCATCAACTGTAATCGTGAAATAGCTGGCGTCGCCCTTATACGGGCAATGCGTGCGGTGATCGGTGGGCGCGAGCAGGCTCATGTCCGTGTCCGCGCGCGGAACGTAGAGCGCGGGTTTGTAGCTCGCCTCTTTCAAACTCAGCGCGTCTTCCGTGTCGGCAACAACATGGCCTGCGAACGTGACGCGCACGCGCTTGCCGTTGCGGGTGATGGTAATCGGGTGGTCCGGGCCAGGGAGTTTCATGACGTCCGTCTCAGCAATGAATGGATAACATTGCCGCACATTTGTAACGAATGACGGTCCACTGCAAGGGCCGCCACAGGCGGCAGCCCGGTCCGTGCTGCCGCCAAATCATTCAGAGCGACTATTTAAGGCGCTGTATGCGCGCCGCCATGTCGGGTGCCAACCGAACTCTGTACGAATTGTTCTCACATCGAAGAACCCAAACCGATACGTCCGGGGCTGAATGTTTTTTATCCCTTGTTGCCCTGATCGGGTTGTCGCAAACCTGTCCCTGCGAGCGCACTTGAATCGCGAGCAATCCTTTTGCCGTCTCTTGCGCGAAAGCGCCATTTGCCGAGCTCAGGGTCACGACCGCGGCCGTGGCAATCATGGAACAGATCGTGGGCAGACCGATATTGCATGGGCGGTCGGATCTCATCTTCAACCTCCTACGATTGCGCGGAGCCTGAAAAATCACGAGTCGCCGCCGTAACCGGCGGCTCAAGCCTGAATTTAGTCCGGGATTGATGGCTGCAGGTATTGCCCTAAAGGGCATAATTGCGCGGCATCTTCCGGCGAGGCCAGCGGCACAAATCACGTCCAGTTTTCATCCATACGGATGATCCCGCCCGCATTTCAGTGTGACATAAGAATAGTTCCTTCCACGACTTCATTTCAGATCGTTCGAACGCTGGTCAGCGTCCGCCTTTGACCGACGGAGGATATTCCATGGACTTTCAACGCCGCCACCTACTGTGGCTGGCAGCATGTGCTGCCGGTTTGCCACTAGCAGGAATCGCAAGGGCGCAAGCCTATCCGGCAAAGCCGGTGCGCGTGATCGTGCCGTTCGCCGCCGGCGGCCCCACAGATGTCTTCGCGCGGCTGATCGCGCTTGGTCTTTCGCGCGCGCTTGGCCAGCAATTTTATGTCGAGAACCAGCCGGGAGCCGGGGGCAATCTTGGGATGGGCGCCGGCGCCCGGGCCGCTCCCGACGGTCACGCGCTGACGGTCGTGAGCACGAGCTTTGTCGTCAATCCAAGTCTCTATGCGAAAATTCCGTATAACCCGACTAAGGACTTTGCGCCGGTGACTCTCGCTGCCGTTTCACCAAATGTGCTTGTGGTCAATCCGTCCATTCCGGCGACGACCGTCAAGGAACTGATTGCATTTCTTCGATCCAATCCCGGCAAGTACAGCATCGCGCATCCCGGCGTCGGGACAACCTCCCAGCTTGGGGGCGAGATGTTCAAGCATTCGCAGGATCTCGATCTCGTATCAGTACCCTTCAACGGCTCGGCACCTGCCGTTCAATCCGTTCTTGCCGGCCACACACCCATCGCATTCGTCGTGCTCACGCCGGTCGTGCCGCACGTAAAAGAAGGCAAATTGCGCGCTCTCGCCGTAACCACAGCGAAACGCTCGCCGGCGTTGCCGGATGTTCCGACCTTGGCGGAAGCAGGCGTGCCTGACCAGGAATCCGACACGATGCAGGGCGTGCTCGCGCCGACTGGTACGCCTGAGCCAATTATCGCAATCCTTCACCGCGAGATCGACAAAGCGATGACTGAACTCGAAGTAGCGCAGAAGATGGCGGCGCTTGGATTCGAGAAGATTGCGAGCACGCCTGACGAATTTGCCCGCCGCATTCGGGCCGACATCCCGAAATGGGCGAGGGTGATTCAAACGGCGAACATCAGGGTGGAATAGGGAACGTGTCGGCAAAGGGCGAACAAACGGGAAAGCTGGCGCGCCCGAGACGATTCGAACGTCCGACCTTTGCCTTCGGAGGGCAACGCTCTATCCAGCTGAGCTACGGGCGCGCGTGTGTTTTTAATAGACGAAACGCCTGCAAGCGGCAACGGCTGCACGTTGAGTGCAGCCGTTGCAGACAGGGCACTCCGATCACTTGCTCCTACATTACGAGCACGGATGTCGGCATTACGGGCACGGATGTCGGCCGCCGTCATGGCCGAGATATGGACCTGAGGCTGGATCGTGTGAGCGGTAGTGTTGCCGGCAGTAGGCGACTGCGCTTGGGTCCGGGGCGTAATAATAACCGGGTCGTCATAGTAGTAGCTGGGCGCGGCGAGCGCGCTGGCGAGAAGCGCACTTGCTGCAAACCCAACCGCCATGATGACTCCATGGCCACCGTGATGGCTCCAGTGTCCGCCATGATGGTGTTGAGCGAAGGCAGGCGCCGAAACGGCGAGCGCTACCGCAACCGTCGTCAATCTTTTTTTGTTTTTGTGGGCCGAAAAACAGTAACCAGTTACCGGGTGATCAGCGCGTCGTTGGCGTTGGCCTCTCCGGGTAAGTACTTGGCAGAATCCAACAAGACGTCCGCAGACATTCACTCATAGAAGTTGCCGTCCGCTTGGCCTTGCATCGCAACCGGCGGCTTTTTCCAACAACACATGAGCGAATGAATGAACACTCGGTCTCGCGTAGCGTTTTCTGCTGTCACTTTGCTCTCTACGATTTCACTCTCGTCGCCACTCCTGGCGTCGACCGAAACCGGAATTGCATCAATCTATAGTGGCGAACACACTGCGAATGGCGAATATGCCCATGCACACGCACTTACAGCAGCGCATCGCACGCTGCCCTTCGGCACGAAGGTGAAGGTGACAAACATCGGTAACGGCCAATCCGTGATCGTTCGCATCAACGATCGTGGACCATACATCAGGGGCCGCATCATTGATCTTACGCCGGCCGGCGCCAAGGCGATTGGATTTTCCGGGCTCGCTCGCGTCCAGGTGGCGGTGGTTCCCGGATCGGCCTGATAGCGGGTTCCAAATGCCGTTTGCATGATGGCATTGGACCTCGGTCCAACTCGAATTCGGTTTCCGGCTTTTGCACACTTGGCGTGAGCTTCGGCATTGATCTGCCAGAGCGTTTTGCGCTTGGGGCCGGAGTTGGCGCATGGAGATTCATAAACGGCATCAGGAACAGGGCACGAAGCCTGTGGAGACGCCTGTGTTCCAGGAGCCGGACTTTGTATTAGTCCAGGACCATCGGCCGCCGCCCCGCATCGAATTGGCGCGAGAGCGGATGCTCATGTGCCGCCTTTATCTTGGCCTTATCCGAAGCATGACCGAAGATTACGGTTCGGTGTTTGCCGCCCACAACGACAGCTCAACCTTCCGAACAATTGGCATTTATGTATTTCTACGCACGGTGATGTGCTCGCCTGTGAGCGCGGGCAGAATAGCGCATGCTCTGAAGTTGCCACGCGTAATCGTCGTGCGGCGCCTGCAGGAAATGGTGAAGCACGGTTACGTGGAGCGCGTCGGCAATGCCTATCGAGTCACCGACAAAGTGAATATTCCGGACCTCAAAATCAAACTTCAGCGGCGAATGGATATGATCGTGGAGACGGCAAGAAAACTGTCCGAACTGAACAGTTCGCCTGAACCTGGGCCTGTTGCGAATGAGGATGTGCAGGCGAGCCGGACAAGCGTCATCTAGGGCGTCTTGGGGGGCAGTCTGGCGGCGGGCGGGGGCCTCTCGACAACGAATAGTGGCGATGACGCTTGGCGGAATGTGAACCGCCCGGATGGCCACACATCGGCGTTGGCTACACACCACCGTGCCGGTCTATAATGCAGCCAAAGAATTTCGAGGAGGCCTCATGTCGCAAGCGGCGGAGAAGCGCGGCGGAATACCCGCGATGCTCAAGGACACGGCGTTCGTGTGGGAAGATCCGCTCGATCTGGAAAGCGAGCTGACCGAAGAGGAGCGCATGGTGCGGAACAGCGCCCGTGGCTTCGCACAGAGCTATCTGATGCCGCGTGTCGTCGAAGCATTCCGCGACGAAAAATACGATCCCAACCTGTTGCCGGAGATGGGCAAGCTCGGCCTGCTCGGCCCAACCATTCCGGAAGAGTATGGCGGCGCGGGGCTTGGTTATGTTTCCTATGGTCTGATCACGCGCGAACTGGAGCGCGTGGATTCCGGCTACCGCTCGTCGATGTCGGTGCAGTCGTCGCTGGTGATGTATCCGATCTATGCCTACGGGACCGAAGCGCAGCGTCGCAAATTTCTGCCCAAGCTTGCAACCGGCGAAATCATCGGCTGCTTCGGCCTAACCGAGCCCGATCACGGTTCCGATCCGGGCTCAATGGTCACGCGCGCGGAAAAAGTGTCCGGCGGCTACAAGCTCAACGGCGCGAAGACCTGGATCTCGAACGCGCCGGTTGCCCATGTCGCGGTGGTGTGGGCGAAACTCGACAACGTCATCCGCGGCTTCCTGGTCGAGCGCGGCGTCAAGGGATTTTCGACGCCGAAGATCGAGGGCAAGCTGTCGCTGCGCACGTCGATCACCGGCGAGATCGTGCTGGAAGACTGCGTGGTGCCGGAAGACAGCCTGCTTCCGAACGTGAAGGGGCTCGCCGGCCCGTTCGGCTGCCTCAACAATGCACGTTATGGCATCGCCTGGGGCGCGATGGGCGGCGCCGAATTCTGCTGGCATCGCGCGCGGCAATACGTGCTGGAGCGCAAACAATTCAGCCGTCCGCTCGCCGCCAACCAGCTGGTGCAGAAGAAACTGGCCGACATGCAGACCGAAATCGCGCTTGGCCTGCAGGGCGCGCTGCGGCTCGGCCGCATGCTTGAGGCGGGCAAGGCGTCGCCGCCGTCGATCTCGTTGATGAAGCGGAACAATTGCGGCAAAGCGCTCGAAATTGCCCGGCTCGCCCGCGATATGCACGGCGGCAACGGCATTTCCGAGGAGTATCACGTCATGCGCGTGCTCGCGAACCTCGAGACCGTGAACACCTATGAGGGAACGCACGACATCCACGCGCTGATCCTTGGCCGCGCGCAGACCGGCATCCAGGCATTTTTCTGATCCCTAGGGATCATGGACGTCATCACCACCGCGTTTCTGGTCGGCACGGGAGTCGTGGCCGGAATCATCGCAGCCATGGTCGGCGGCGCAGCAGTGGTGATCTATCCGGCGCTGATCGCAACAGGCGTGTCGCCGCAACTCGCAGCCGTTTCAAATCTTGCCTCGGTGATGCCGGCGACGATGCTCGCCGCCCTTTCCGATCGCTCGCAGTTGCCGCCCTTCAATCGCGCGTTCATCGGACTGATCATCGCATCAGTGATCGGCGCGGGCGCGGGAGCCGTGTTGCTGCTGCTGACGCCGGAGCGCATGTTCGCGCAAATGGTGCCGCTGTTGATCGGATTTGCGACCCTTCTCTTCGCATTCGCGGAACGGATCACGCGCTGGCTGCGCGCGCGCGCCGAGGGCCGCGGTCATGACATCACATTCAATCTTGCCAGCCTGAAAGTCGTGCTGCCCGTGTCGTTTTACGGCGGTTATTTCGGCGCTGGCGTGGGCATCCTGATGCTTGGTGTGTTCTCGCTTGCGACCGGCGGCGATTATCGCGCGGCGAATGTCGCAAAAAATTTCGTCTCCAGCCTCAATGGCCTCGCGGCCACGCTGGTTTTTGCCACGCATGACGCGATCCTGTGGCCCCAGACCCTGGCGCTTGCTGCCGGCACCATCGGGGGAGGATTGATCGGTGGCTATGCCGCCCGCGTGATCCCGCGCAATGCCGTGCGTTTTCTGATTGTCGGTGTCGGCGTGGCGCTGACAGTGGCGCTCGCGCGCCGTTACTGGTTCTAGGTGGCGATCGATTGCACGCTGTACGCAAGCGCTGCGACGCGCGCGGTCATCGGGCTGGCCGGATTTGCGAGCGGGTCGATCACCGTGAAGTGATTGGTATTCGCGATCTCCTCGTAGCGTGTCAGGGCCATGCCTTGCTGCCAGGCTTCTGCGACCGTTTTGCTCTGGCGCAGGAACTCGCTCGATTCGAGCGCGCCGACGATGGCATCGAGACTGCGGCCCGCGGGAACCCGCCAGAAGAGCGGCGATACGCGGCGCGCCTCCGCATCGTCAAGTCTCAGGTCTTCGTTGATTGAAATGCGGGTCAGCGGCGTTAGATCGAACACGCCGGATATTGCATAGGCCGCGGGAACCAGGTCGGCCGGCGCGTCGGAGGCAAAGACCTTCCAGTCGGTCGCTGCCATACAGGCGGCAAGATGACCGCCGGCGGAATGGCCGCAGACGAGAATGCGCTGGCGCCGCCTGCGCCAGAGCATCAGGCAGGCCGCGCGCATCTGCTCGATGATATCGGCGATCGATACCACCGGACAAAGATCGTAACCGACCACCGCAACGCTCACGCCGCGCGCGTTGGGCCCCGCCGCCATCTGCGAAAATGACGCCGGTTCAAGCGAGCGCCACCAGCCGCCGTGGATGAACACGGCGAGCGGCGCCTTGTCGTCGTCTTTGGCGGAAAAAAGATCGATCGTCCGCCGCGACGACGGCCCATAGGAAATCCCAAGTTTTGCGTTTTGAGCCGCCGCACGATAGGCCGCGCCCTCGCGCTGCCAGCGTGCAAAAATTTCCGGATGCTCGGGGACGCGGGCGCGGTTGTTGTATTCGACTTCGTAATCGACGGTCATGATAGGTCTCTTGGTAATCCTCTTGGCAATTCCCTAGGCAATTCTTTTGGTATTCTCTCGCGGCGGGCAAAAGCTCGGCTTTGCGCCGGGTCGAAACGGCGTTATGTCTTAGCCATGAAAATCGAATGCAAGCGAATGCGCAAGGTATCTCGATGGCACTGACCGCGGCTGTGCCCCTTGAGCTGCCGGTCGACGGGCGCCAGTCAGAAACTGCGTCGGCCGTTGCGCGGGGCACCGCGCGGCTCCTGCACGCGTACGGGCGCTGCGTTGTCAGCGAACTGCCGCTGCCGTCCGGGCGCCGCGCCGATCTGGTGGCGCTCGATCCGGGCGGCGAAATCTGGATCGTCGAGATCAAGTCCTCGATCGCGGACTTCCGCGCCGACCAGAAATGGCAGGATTATCGCGCCCATTGCGACCGATTGTTCTTCGCCACCACGGTCGAGGTGCCGTGCGAGATTTTCCCACCCGACACCGGTCTCATCGTGGCCGATGCCTTTGGCGCCGAATTCAGATGCGAGGCGCCCGTCCACAAGCTTGCGGCTGCGACACGCAAATCGATGATGTTGCTGTTTGCGCGCGCCGCGGCGCTGCGGCTGCAATCGCTCGCGGACCCGACCGGGCCTTATGGGGACGTGAGCTGACGGTCAGCGCGGCGCGCGCTTGGCCAGAATACGCTGCAACGTGCGCCGATGCATGTTGAGCCGGCGTGCGGTTTCCGAAACATTGCGGCCGCACAACTCATAGATCCGTTGGATGTGCTCCCAACGCACGCGATCAGCCGACATTGGATTTTCCGGCGGTTCGATCTTGGTATTATCCAGCGCCAGCAGCGCGGTCACGACGTCGTCGGCATCGGCGGGCTTCGCCAGGTAATCCACGGCGCCGAGCTTAACGGCATTCACCGCGGTGGCGATATTCCCGTAGCTGGTGAGAATGATGGCGCGCGCGTCAGGCCGGCGATCCTTGAGCGCGGAAATCACGTCAAGACCGTTGCCGTCATCGAGCC
>Ga0157309_10000008_pt1 | contig 21386 bp, 18 predicted proteins | sample NitcycUS208509C2_FD_108383 | JGI IMG/M metagenome (GOLD analysis project Ga0157309, IMG submission 108383) | Soil microbial communities from Arlington Agricultural Research Station in Wisconsin, USA - Nitrogen cycling UWRJ-S208-509C-2 | ecosystem: Environmental > Terrestrial > Soil >... | reverse complement strand
GCCCCGAAAGGTACCGTCGCAGTCTGCGCTGCAAGGGAATCCGCCGCGTCTCGAGTCGGTCGACATCCTGCGCGGCCTGGTCATGATCGTGATGGCGCTCGACCACACCCGCGATTTTTTTGCCAATGGCGGCTTCAACCCGCGCGACGTCACCGACACGGCGCTGTTCCTGACGCGCTGGGTGACACATTTCTGCGCTCCGACTTTCATCTTCCTGGCAGGCATTTCCGCTTTTCTGTACGGCGCCCAAGGCCGTAACAACCAAGCGCGCAGCACCTGGGACGTTAGCCGTTTTCTCGTCACGCGCGGCCTCTGGCTGGTCCTGATCGAGTTCACGGTCGTGCGCCTCGGCTGGAGTTTCGACATCCATTTCAATTATTTTGTCGCCCAGGTGATTTTCGCGATCGGCGTGTCGATGGTCGCGTTGTCGGCGATTGTTCATCTGCCCCGCGGAGCGATCGCCGCGATCGGGTTGGCGATAATCGCGGGCCATAATGCTCTCGACGGCATCAAGGCCGAGCAGCTCGGCGCCGCCGCTCCGCTGTGGAATCTCCTGCACCAGCCGGGGCTTTTCGACGTTGCGCCCGGGGTCAAGTTCTTCGTGCTTTATCCGCTGATTCCATGGATCGGCGTAATGGCCGCGGGCTACGCGCTGGGGCCGGTGTTCACGCAAGGGCGCGCGATGCGCGTGCAGGAACTTTTCACGCTCGGGGCTGCCGTGACCCTCGGTTTTGTCATTCTGCGGGCCATAAACATTTACGGCGATCCTGTGCCGTGGGCTATCCAGGACAATGTGCTTGCCACCGTGCTGTCGTTCATCAATTGTGAGAAGTACCCGCCATCATTGCTGTATCTGGGCATGACGCTCGGGCCCGCGCTGATGCTGGTCGCTGCGTTTGAATGGGTTCGTGGCCCGGTCGCGGACTGGATCGCGACCTTCGGACGCGTGCCGTTCTTCTATTACGTTGTGCATATTTTTCTTCTGCACGCGCTCGCCATTGTATTCGCTTGGGCGACAATCGGCGACATCGGCTGGCTGTTCGGTCCGCTGGCGGGGCACAAGCCCACCACATACGGGCTTCCTCTCGCCGGCATCTATGCGGTCTGGCTTGCAGTTGTCGTAGCCCTCTATCCGCTCTGCCGGTGGTTCGCCGGAATCAAGCGCCGGCGCACCGAGTGGTGGTGGAGTTATCTGTAGGGTGCGCTGGTGCGAAGCTCTCTTTACGCGCAGTGAGTCGCTCCAAATTCTAGATCGAAGCTCACATCGCCGATTCGATTCAAATTTATTGATCGGCACGATCACTCAAATGAATAAAAAATTGTCCACGATGGCCGCGCCACACGCGTCTATCGCATGGCAAGTTTGTTGTGCGGGAATGACGACGCGGCGCGAAGGTGATCATTTCGTCTAAAGGTGCCCGGTGAATGGTTGATTGCCAATACTTTCTTTGGCTCATCAGAACACCCATGACATTTGCGTGAACGAAAGGCCGGATTTTGTGATGCGTTGACGACTTGAGTGTGACGCGCGTTTGCGTCACAAGCCGCGCCCGCAGGAGATTCATCTTGCCCCAAACAACGGAGCTGAACCGTGAAAATCGTAACGATTGCTTTTGCATCCGCCATCGCACTGTCGGCCGTCGCGCCGGCATTTGCGTACGAGAACGATCTTGAAGGCGCAGCGCCCGCGTCGAGCATGCGCCCAATGGACCATCAGCGTGCGGGCATGCGCGTTGATTCGCATCGCGCGTTCGATGCGAGGGCCTATGTGCCGGCCCCCGCACCCGCGCCCTACGATTTCGGAATTGGCAGTCAGAGCTAATTAATCCCCTCCCGAGCCTGATTGTCATGAGGCCGCCTGCAAATGGCGGCCTCTTTAATTCCCGAAAGTTTTTATGATCTGTCCTCCAAATGGGGGACGCGGTTTGTCGTGAAATGTCGTGACAAGTGTGATGGACGTCACACTCCCGCTGGATTCGAGATGATAGGCGAAGGCTGCTGCGGGAGTGCGATCTTATGCGAGGAATGTCTTGGATTTTCGTTTTGCCGGATTTGAAATCGATATCCCGCGGCGGGAGTTGCGGGGAGCGGGTGAGCTCGTGTCCATCGAGCCGCAGGTTTTCGACCTGCTCGTCCACCTCGTTCGCAATCATGACCGGATCGTCACCAAGGACGAGCTGATCGAAGCGGTGTGGAAGGGCCGCGCCATTTCGGAGGCAGCCCTGAGCTCCCGCATCAGCGCGGCACGGCGGGCCGTCGGCGACAGTGGTGCCGAACAAAAGCTCATCCGAACGCTGAACAAGCGCGGTTTCCGGTTTGTCGGCGCCGTTCAGGCGGCCGGCAAAACGACTGTTCCAGTGGCCCAACGGGCCTCTTGCGGGAAGGCCGAGGCGTCCGTCTTCACATGGTCCGATAGAGCCTCGATTGCGGTGCTGCCATTCCAGAATATCAGCGGCGATCCCGAGCAGGAGTGCCTTGCCGACGGGATGACCGAGGACATCACGACTGGCCTGTCGCGCCAGCAATGGTTCTCGGTTGTCGATCGTAACTCCAGCTTTGCCCGCAAAGGCGAAGCGGTCGATATCCGGAAGCTCGCCTGCGAATTAGGGGCGCGTTACGTCCTCGAAGGCAGTGTGCGGAAGGCGGGTGGCCGCATACGGATCACCGCCCAGTTGATCGATGCCACCAAGCGCATTCACGTCTGGGCCGACCGGCAAGATAGCGCGGTGTCCGATATTTTCGTCCGGCAGGACGAAATCACCAACCGCATTGTCGATTCGGTCAGGTCGCAGCTCGTCATGGCTGAAGCGATGCGCCTGCGGGGCAGGCCATCGGTTGACGTCGACGCATATCACCTGGTGACGCAGGCACTTCCGCATATGTGGCGCATGAGCGTCAGCGAGCAATTGCTTGCACAGAAATTGTTGCAGCAAGCCGCCACGTTCGAAGCGCCGCAAGGACGTGCGCATGTCCATGCGTTGCTGGGCTGGACCTATATGAACATGTTCAATCTGGATTCGCATGCGCCGATCGGCGAGCTGACCGAGAAAGCCCTTGAAGCAGGCGCAATGGCGCTGGCGCTGGATGAGCAGGACTATTGGGGGCATCTCGTGCTTGGGCTCGGTCACGCGCGCCAGCGCCGCCCCGACGATGCGGTGAGGCATCTTTCGCAATCCGTAGAGATCAATCCAAATTTTGCGCTCGGGCACGCGGGGCTTGGCTACGCGCTCGCATGCGGCGGTCAGCCTCAGCGCGGTCTGGATGCACTGGCGCGGGCGTGGCAGCTCGGTCCGCTCGATCCATTCCTTGCGATATATGCGCCTGTCACGCAGTACATGGCGCTCTTTGCGCTCGAAAGATACGACGAGGCGATTGCCGTGTGCCGGTCGGTGGCAGCACGGTATCCGAATCATGCCGGCGCAAGGCGGCTGATGACCGTCTCGCTCGGATTGCTTGGTCGCATCGACGAAGCCAAGGAATCACTTGACCATACGCTTACGCTGCAGCCCGATTTCTCGACCGATCACGTGGCATACAACACCGTGTTTGCGCATGCATCGGACCGCACACGCTTCCTGCGCGGACTGAAGCGCGCGGGCTTGCGGGATTAGCTGGGGGTCATAGGCGTGCGAAAGCACGCCGTTCTTCGAACGGCTATATCCGCGCATGATGCCGAGTTTGCGGCGCGGGATTCTCCCGGAATGACGAAGGGGATCGAACCAAAAGGTCCCCAGCCCGTTCTTCAAAGAAGCAAATGCGGGAGATTGAATCATGAGAACGCTTCTTTCAGCAGCGGCAGTGCTTCTCGCCGCGACCACGATGAGCTTTGCGCAAAGCCTCCCGAACTACGGACCAAACGCCCCGCCCACCGGCGACAGTCTTGGCAAGCCGCCGAGCGGAACGCGGCCGCCGGGGGTGACGCGATCGCAGCGCAGCAACTACCCGAAGCGCGTGCACCGCCATTATCACCGTAACCACTACGTCCGGTACGAATAGCCGCACGCTCCGAGATAAGCCGGTAAATCCGGGCTCGCGCGTAGCGCGCCGAGGAACGACAGGGCTCGGGCACCACTCATCGCCACACGGGAACCAGGGCGCGGAGCAGGGGTTGACAAACCGAGACTGACGAATTATTGGTTTCATCAGTCGTCATAAAGCCCCGGCGAGTGCCATGAACGCCCTGCCAAAGACCAAGCCAGACGATACCCGGGACCGCATCATGGATGTGGCCGACCGGCTGTTCCGGCAGCTGGGCTTTGCCAAGACAACGGTCGCCGATATTGCCGCGGAACTCGATATGTCCCCGGCCAACGTCTACCGGTTCTTCGCCTCCAAGAATGCAATCGTCGAAGCGATCTGCCGGCGGTGCCTCGCCGAGCTCGACGAGCGCGCATGGGAAATCGCCCGGTCGCGCGGTTCGGCGGTGGCGCGCATCGAGCGCCTGATCCTCGAAATCATGGCGTATCACAAGGCCAATTTGCTCACGGATAAGCGCGTAAACGACATCGTTCTGGTGGCCATCGAAGACAGCTGGGATGCCATCGAGGCGCACAAGGAGATCATCCGCAACGTCGTCGAACTCATCATCCGCGACGGCATTGCCGCCGGCGAGTTTGAAAAAGTCGACCCCGCCGAAACGTCGCGGCTGCTGATGCGGTCGCTCGTGGCCTTTGTGCACCCCGTCCTGATCAGCCAATGCCTGGCCGACGAGGAAGACGTCGAGGCCGAGGCCAAGGCAGCTATCCGCTTCTCTCTCCGTTCCTTCACCCCCCGGACCTGACCTCCATGCCGTCCCTCCCCACGAATTCGCTTGCCTCAATTGTGACGAAATATGGATTTCATCAGTCGTCACAATTTAGTGAAAGGAGCCCCGCCATGCCGAAGCATTCAAACCTTGCCAAACCGCTCCCCGCGTTGGCGGCGGCGTTGCTTTTGGCGGCGTGCTCGGCCGAGACCGCGCCGGCCCCGCGGGCGGAGCGCCCGGTGCAAGTCCAGAGCGTCGCCTTTCAGGCTGAAGATGCAGCCCGCGATTTTGTCGGTGTCGTGCGGGCGCGCTACGAGACCGATCTCGGTTTTCGGGTCGGCGGGAAGATGGTCGCGCGCCCGGTCAATATGGGCGATCGCGTGCATGCCGGCGATGTCGTCGCCCGCCTCGACCCAGAGGACCTGCGGCTGCAGGTCGAAAGCGCGGAAGCGGAGCTTGCGGCAGCCACCACGAATCTCAATCAGACCTCCGCGGATTTCGAGCGCTATGAGACGCTCAAGGCGCGCGGTTACGCATCGATCGCCGATTTCGATCGCAAGACCGCCGCGAAGGGCGAGGCGGAAAGCCGGCTCGCGCGCGCCAAGCGCTCGCTCGATCTGGCGCGCAATCAGCTCGACTATGCCGAGCTCAAGGCAGGAGCGGACGGCGTCATCACTGCGACGCTTGCCGAACCGGGGCAGGTGGTCAGTCTCGGTCAGCCTGTTGTGAAGCTTGCCCATCGCGGCGAAAAGGAAGCTGTCGTCGCGCTGCCGGAAAATTGGCTCACCAAGGCACGCGAGGCGGCCGCAAGCGTCACGCTCTGGTCCGATAATGGCCATCGCTACGCCGCCCGGCTGCGCGAACTCTCGCCGCAAGCCGATCAGGCGACACGCACCTATGCGGCGCGGTTCACGATCCTCGATCCCGACGACAGGGTTGCCCTCGGAATGACGGCGACGGTCACGCTCAAGCCTGCCGGCGAAGCAATGGTCGCGAAGCTGCCGCTGTCCGCCGTGCTCAGCCGCGGCTCGGGCGCCTCGGTCTATGTCGTCAATCAGGCCGGCGAGCTGGCGCTGCGGCCAGTTACCGTCGCCTCGTTCAACGAAGACGATGCGCTCATCACCGGCGGTGTTTCCGCCGGCGAGAAAGTGGTGACGCTCGGCGTGCAAAAGCTCGAACCGGGGCTGAAGGTCCGCAGCATCGAGGCAAAATAATTTCGTTATGCTTCGCGGACATCCTGCTCGCGAAGCCAGGTCGCAAGTCTTCTCTGACGGAGTAACGGCGCCATGCAACGCTTCAATCTGTCCGCCTGGGCCATCACACACCGCGCGCTCATCCTCTTCATGATGATTGTTCTGGCGGGCGCCGGCATCTACTCCTACCTCAATCTCGGCCGCGCTGAAGATCCATCATTCACGATCAAGGTGATGATCGTGAATGTGTCGTGGCCGGGCGCCACCGCGGCGGAGATGGAGAAGCAGGTCGCCGACAAGATCGAGAAGAAACTGCAGGAGCTGCCGCATCTCGACCGCGTCGAAAGCTACTCGCGGCCGGGCGTGTCCTTTATCCGCATCATCCTCAGCGACACGACGCCGCCCTCGCAGGTGAAGGAGCTGTGGTACCAGGTCCGCAAGAAGGTGGGCGACATCCGCAACGACCTGCCGCCGGATATCCAGGGGCCAAATTTCAACGACGAGTTCGGCGACGTTTACTCGGCGCTCTACATGCTGGCGGGCGACGGCCAGAGCTACGCCGAACTCAAGGCGCGCGCCGAGGACATCCGTCAGCGCCTGCTGCGCGTGCCCAACGTGAACAAGGCCGACATCATCGGCGAGCAGCCGCAGCGGATTTACATCGAGTTCAGCCACGCCAAGCTGGCGAATCTCGGCATTACGCCGCAGCAGATCTTCGACAGCGTTGCCAGGCAGAATGCCGTGACCTCGGGCGGGGCGATCGATACGTCCGCCGACCGCATCAATTTGCGCGTGACCGGCGCTTTTTCGGGCGTCGAAGCCATTGCCGCGGTGCCCGTGCAGGCCGACGGCCGCATTTTCCGGCTCGGCGATATCGCCACCGTGAAGCGGGGATATGAAGATCCTTCAACTTTCCTTGTGCGCAGCAACGGCAGGCCGGCGCTCGGCATCGGCGTGTCGATGCTCGAGGGCGCCAACATCATCACGCTCGGCGAAGACCTCAAGCAGGCGATGAAATCGATCGTCGCCGAGCTGCCGGTCGGCGTGGAAATCACGCAGGTGGCGGATCAGCCGCACGTGGTCGACGAGTCGGTCTCGGAGTTCTTCCATGTCTTCACCGAGGCGCTGGCGATCGTTCTGATCGTAGGATTCGTTTCGCTCGGCCTGCGCACGGGCGTCGTGGTCGCGCTATCGGTGCCGCTGGTGCTGGCTATCGTCTTTGTGGTGATGTTCGCGACCGGGTTCGACCTGCACCGCATTACCCTAGGCGCGCTCATCATTGCGCTCGGACTGCTGGTCGACGACGCGATTATCGCCATCGAAATGATGGTGGTGAAGATGGAGCAGGGGTTCGATCGGGTGAAAGCCGCGACCTTTGCCTGGACCTCGACCGCATTCCCGATGCTGACCGGAACACTCGTGACGGCGGCCGGTTTCCTGCCGGTTGGCTTTGCCAAGTCGAGCTCCGGGGAATATGCCGGCGGCATTTTCTGGGTCGTGGGCATCGCACTGATCGCTTCGTGGTTCGTGGCGGTGCTTTTCACGCCCTATCTCGGCCTGAAGCTGCTTCCCGAGCTCAAGAAGAAAAAAAATGTCGAGCACGACCCGGACGCGATCTATCAGACGCGCATCTATCGGGCGCTTCGTTCGGTGATTGATCTCGCGTTACGCCGTCGCAAAACGGTAGTCGCGGCAACGATTTTCATGTTCCTCGCGAGCATTGCGGGCTTCGGCCTGGTGCAGCAGCAATTCTTCCCGACTTCGACGCGCACCGAGCTTTTCTTCGAGATGCGCCTGCCCGAAGGGACGGCGATCGGCGTCACCGAGGCGACCGCCAAAAAGGCGGAACAGCTCATCGGCAATGACCCCGATGTCGCCAGCTACACAACCTATGTGGGCGGGGGGGCCCCGCGGTTCTGGCTTGGGCTCAACCCGGAGCTTCCCAATGCCAATTTCGCGCAGATCGTGATCGTCGCGAAAGACCTCGACGGGCGGGAGCGCCTCAAGGCACGGCTGGAAAAGGCGATCGCCGACGGCGCGCTGGTGCAGGCGCGGGCGCGTGTCGACCGCTTCGTCTTCGGTCCGCCGGTCGGTTTTCCTGTTCAGTTCCGCGTGATCGGGCCCGACCCGTTGAAAGTGCGCGCCATCGCCGAGGACGTCCGCAAGGTGATGGCGGAAAACCACAAGCTCATCGATCCGCATCTCGATTGGAACGAGCAGGTGAAGTCGATCCGGCTCGATATCGACCAGGATCGCGCGCGCGCCCTGGGGCTGACGCCGCAGGAGGTCGCGCAAACCCTGCAGACACTGGTTTCGGGATATACGATCACGCAATACCGCGAAGGCATCGAGCGGATCGGCGTCGTGGCGCGCGCCATTCCGTCCGAGCGGCTCGATCTCGACCGGCTGCCGGCCCTCACCATCGCGACTCGCAATGGAGTCGCGGTGCCGCTGTCGCAGGTCGCGAAGCTTTCCTATGAATTCGAGGAGCCGATCCTGTGGCGGCGCAACCGCGACCTGGTGCTGACGGTCCGCAGCGACGTCATCGACGGCGTGCAGGCGCCCGATGTGAGCAACGAAGTCGCGCCCAAGCTCAAGTCCATCAAGGATGCGCTGCCCTACGGTTACAGGATCGAAACCGGCGGATCGATCGAAGAAAGCGTCAAGGCGAATGTCGCCTTGGTCGCGGTCTTCCCGGTGATGATTATCGCGATGCTGGTGCTGCTGATGATCCAGCTGCAGAGCTTCTCGCGGCTGGCGCTGGTGGTCGTAACCGCACCGCTTGGCCTCATCGGCGCAACCGGTGCGTTATTGATTTCCAACCGGCCCTTCGGCTTCGTCGCTCTGCTCGGCCTGATCGCGCTCGCCGGCATGATCATGCGCAATACGGTGATCCTGGTGGATCAGATCGACCGCGATATCGCCGAAGGCCACGCGCGCTACCGCGCGATCATCGACGCCACCATCCGCCGCGCGCGGCCGGTGACGCTCACGGCGCTTGCTGCGATCCTCGGCATGATCCCGCTGTCGCGCAGCGTGTTCTGGGGCCCGATGGCGATCACCATCATGGGCGGGTTGTTGGTTGCGACCATCCTGACGCTGCTGGTCGTGCCGGCGCTCTACGCGCTGTGGTTCCGTGTCACGAAGGACGAGCCGGCAGGCGCTGGCCGCAGCAATCATCCCGAAGTAGTGGCCGATGGCGCTGCCAAGCACGCGCGCATGGCCGCCTAAGAGCCCGAGCCAGGGGCAAAAACACCAGTCCAAGCAATCAGGAGTCGATTCATGAAATGCTGGCGCGAACCATCGCTCGAAGACATCCTGTCGGATCCGATCACCCAGGCGGTCATCAGCGCCGACGGTGTGGATACGGGCGAACTGGACGCTCTGTTGCGCCGGGTTGCGGCGCGACTCTGGAATGGTGTGCCGCTCGCGAAGAGGCGCGGAACCTGACCCGGCTATTTCAGTCGTTGCAAAATCTTGTCCCGCACAACCGGATCATCCTGCGCGACCTCGAGAATTGCGCTGTATTCCGCCACGGACAGGCCGCTGTCGGTCACGGCTTTGGCAAGCGCCTCCGTGCCTTCCTTGGCGACGCGTTCCTTGTCCGCTTGAGGCGCACGCGCGATTCTCTGCTCGTAGTCATCCTTGACGGACGAGACATTTTTTACGGCGGTGGCCGTAGCGTCGAGCTTGCTTTCAGAAATATTTGAAGAATTTAATCGGCCGGGCGCCTCACCCGACGGCTTACCGGACGATGGCGACTGATCCTGCGCGCCGGCGACGCCGGCCAGCGAGAGGAGGGCAACCAAGCAGGCGGCTGGCACAAACGACGATCTCATCTCGGGGTTCCTTTCACGGGTTGTGACGCCATTGGCTCGTGTTCATGACTTGGAGCAAAGGCGCCGATTTGGATTTTTCGGGTTCCAGGACCGGCTTAAAGCGGCACAAGAACGCTCGTCGTCTCAGGCTCATGCGGAACCAGGCTCATTGAGCCTTCGCCCGTCCAATTCGCAATATTCACAACCACTCCCATAGGGCCGTCGCGGCCGTTCTGCTGCTCGTGCCCGGCAGGCTCGACGATGTTGAGCCCCGTCTGATCAAGGAAATACGTGTGGTCGCCAAATAACCGGGTCAGTTGTGGAATGACCGGATTGTTTTCCGGAACGACATCGGCTTCGAACTGGTCCAGGGCTTGCTCGATCTGCACGGAGCTCAGTTTCATCGCATGTTCCCTTTCGTTTCGGATTCACGGGTCCGCAGCTAAATGTCGCGTGACCGGCGAGCAGCGGCCACGGAATACCATTCGCCGCGAGGCGCCCGTCTGCGGGTCACCTAGGACAATCGACGGCACGATCAAGAACCCGGCGAATTTTTCTTCCTGCCTTCCTTTTGTCGCGGAAGGGAACTTTGCTCACCAATTCGTCATTGGTCGTTTGTGGGGCTTTTTTTCAGGGAGGTTCACGTGCGTTCGCGCGTCATCCATCTCATCAATCCCAAGACCGATTCCCTTACAACCCGTCCGCTCTACCTCAACCGAGCTTTGTATTCGCCGCTTGCGGGCCTGCTCGCCGTGGCGGCGTGCATTCCGAGCGACCAATACGAGGTGGTGCTGACAGATGAGAACATCGAAACGATCGATTTCGACCTGAAGGCTGATCTCGTCGGCATCTCGGCGATGACGAGCTATGTCAACCGTGGCTACGAAATTGCCGATCATTTCCGCGCCAAAGGCATTCCGGTGGTGATGGGCGGCGTGCATCCGAGCTTCATGCCGCAGGAGGCGCTGAGCCACTGCGATGCCGTGGTCATCGGTGAAGTCGAGCTTGTGATCGACAAACTGCTCGGCGATCTGGAACGCGGCGAGATGCGGGGCACTTACAAGTCCGACAAGCTGCATCCGATGACCGGCCTGTCGATGCCGCGCTACGATCTTCTGAAGAAGCACCGCTACGTCAACAAGACCTTTGTGCAGACGTCACGCGGCTGCCACCAGGGCTGCACGTTCTGCGCCGAGCCGCTGATGAACGGTCTCAGGTTCCGCTATCGGCCGGTCGACGAAGTGATCCATGAAATGGAGAACTGCGGCTCCCGCACGATTTCGATCAACGACGCCGATTTTTTCGGCACGCCGGAGCGTCCGAAAGAGGTCATGCGCGCGCTCAAGGGCCGCAATATTCATTGGCAGGCTGGTGTGACGTCAAAACTGGCGCAGGACGACCGCATGCTTGAGCTTGCGGCGGAGAGCGGTTGCACGTTGCTGAGCATCGGTTTTGAATCGATATCGCGCGCGACACTCACCAGCGTGCACAAGCACGTCAACCGGCCCGAGACCTTCGCGGCGCTGGTCGAGAAAGTGCACTCCTACGGGATCATGGTGTTCGGTTTGTTCATGTACGGGTTCGACGGCGACGACCTGTCGGTGTTCGACGATACCGTCAAGTTCAACCGCGACGCCGACTACGACGCCTGCGCCTACTCGACCCTGACGCCTTATCCCGGCACGCTGACATGGTACGAGATGAAAAAGGCGAACCGCATCGTTTCCTTTGACTGGACGATGTACGACCAGGGGCATGTGGTCTATCAGCCGGCCCAGATGGCGCCCGATGAGCTTCGCATCGGTGTCAGCCGCGCCTACGAGAACTTCTATTCGGCCGCGTCGATCGCCGGGAGATTTCCACTGCGCGGCAAGCGGCATCGCGCCCAGTGGGTGATCTATAATCTTTTCATGCGCAGGGGATCGCAGACCGAGAACATCGAGTCGATCGCGGCGCCCACCGAGGAACCCGGTTTTGCTCCAATGCCCCCGATTCTGCCGGTCAAGCGCGAATGGCGTGCGGCGGTGCTTGAGGCCGCCGGAGGGCCCGGGCCGCACATGAGCTGATCGCGTCCTACCGGTCATTCCGGGACGGCGCGCTAGCGCCGGACAACACACTCCGCTCATTCCCGCGGAAACATTGCCCTGGATCCCCGTGTTCGCGGGGATGAGCGGAGTGTGGTCGGCAACCCTCGGGCGCTTTGCAAAAAGGGCAAGACCCAACACAATGGGCCACGAACGAAAAGCCGAGGAACTCATGGCTCTTTACATCTGTACCGCCTGCGGCACGCAATATCCTGAAAGCGCGCAGCCGCCCGCGCAATGCACAATCTGCGAGGAGGAGCGGCAATACGTGCCGCCGCGCGGTCAGACCTGGACGACGCTGCCCACGCTTCAGCAGAGCCACATGAACGCATTCCACGAATACGACACCGGCATCATCGGTATCGGCGCCGGTTTTGCTATCGGGCAACGTGCGCTGCTGGTGCGCACGGAAGGAGGCAATATTCTCTGGGACTGCGTTGCGACGCTCGATCCCGCGACGGTCAGTCTCATCAAGGGGATGGGCGGTCTGAAAGCGATCGCGATCTCGCATCCGCATTTCTACACGACGATGAATGAATGGGCGCAGGCCTTCAACTGCCCGATTCATCTCAACGCCGCCGATCAGGAATGGATCATGCGGAAGGGGCCGGCGATCAAGTTGTGGCAGGGCGACACGTTCAAGCTTTGGGACGGCGTCACTTTGGTCCGTTGCGGTGGGCACTTTCCGGGCGGCACGGTCGTTCACTGGGCGGGAGGCGCCGGCGGCCGCGGCGTCGTCTGCGCGGGAGATATTCTGACCATTGCCCAGGACCGGAAATGGCTTTCCTTCATGCGCAGCTATCCGAATTTCCTGCCGCTGTCGAAGCGCGAGGTCGAGCACATTGGCAAGGCCATGGCGCCATACAAGTTCGATGTCGTTTACGGACACTACTTCGATCGTGTTATCGCAAAAGACGCAAAAGGCGTGCTGGAAAAATCGGTCGTGCGCTACATTGCAGCGATCGAGGGCACGCGCGGCTATTGAAGCCAAACTGAACCGGCCGCGCGGCCGCCGGGTGGGAGTTCGGCGGTTCCGCGCGGCCGGGTGACGCTCCGTGAGGCGCGCCTTTCACAAACAGCCACATGTTCGAGCAAATCTGTCGCGGTAGGTCGCGTGATGCCCGTGCTGCGACCCTGCGCCCCACGGATGAATCCTGACTTAATTTCGAATTCGCAAATAATTCTAGTTTGGAACTTAGCTGCGATTCATGCTGCAGCCAGATACCGGAAGCGATCAACTTCTCGCGACCAGCGTGTGTAGTGGCGACTGCTGCGCGCTGCACGCAAATATTGCATCGAATTTTTCGCAAGAACGGCGAAAAGACCGGCAAAAATTCGCAGCCCCGTCATTCGCCTTCTTTGTCGCCTTTGCCACCGAGTTGCTTGAGCTTGGCAAATACGGCGCTGACGTCCATCTCGCCGGGCTTCTTGTCGCTTTCCGCAGCCGCAGCCACTTCGGCCTCCTTGCGCGCCGTGGTTTCGGCTGCCGGCAGCAGCGTTGCGCCAGTGTCGACCGGTGCGGGCTTTTCCTTGTTGGCCCGCTGCACTTCGAGATCGAGGTCGATCTGCGAAGCAAGGCCGAGCGTCACGGGATCCATCGGCGCCAGATTGGCCGAATTCCAGTGCGTACGGTCGCGAATCGACGCGATCGTCGACTTGGTCGTGCCGACGAGGCGCATGATCGCGCTGTCCTTGAGCTCCGGATGGTTACGCACCAGCCACAGGATGGCATTCGGGCGGTCCTGACGGCGCGAAACGGGGGTATACCGCGGACCCTTCTTGCCGCGATCCGGCGAGGGAACCGCGACCTTCGGCTCGATCAGCTTAAGGCGCGTGTCCGGGTTTTTCTCGGCGTCTGCAATCTGCTCGCGGGTCAATTGGCCGGTCACGATCGGGTCCAGGCCCTTGATTCCCTGCGCAGCGTCGCCATCGGCGATGGCCTTTACCTCCAGCGGGTGCAGCTTGCAGAATTCGGCGATCTGGTCGAACGACAGCGCGGTGTTGTCCAGAAGCCAGACGGCGGTCGCCTTCGGCATCAATGGTGCTGCGGTCGCCATGACAAAATCTCCTCTACGCTCCGCCCGCCCTCCGGGCGAAGCACCAGATCATCGATGATGATCGGAAAGTGGCGGGAATATAGGGGGAGAGGCCCCCTCATGCAACCGTTCCGCTTGACAGGGGAGGCCCGCGCACCCCATGTCGGGGGTTGAAATGCGCGCATAAAATGCGCTGTTTCGAGGAGTTGCATGTCAGCAAACCTGCCAAAGCCTGCTCTGAAGGTCTTTCTCTGCTCGCCGCGCGGGTTCTGCGCCGGAGTCGTGCGTGCGATTGAATCGGTTGAGCGCGCGCTCACGATCTATGGGGCACCGGTCTATGTGCGGCACGAGATCGTGCACAACAAGTATGTCGTCGACAGCCTGCGAAAAAAGGGCGCGATTTTCGTCGAGGAGCTGAGCGAAATTCCCGACGACAACGTACCGGTGATTTTCTCCGCGCACGGAGTTCCGCGCTCGGTTCCGGAAGAAGCCTCGCGGCGCAATCTGATCTCGCTCGATGCGACCTGTCCGCTGGTGACAAAGGTTCATCGTGAGGCGGAGATCCATTACCGGCGCGGGCGCGAAATCCTGCTGATCGGGCATGCGGGCCATCCGGAAGTCGTCGGCACCATGGGCCAGCTCCCGGCCGGAAGCATCACCTTGGTGCAGACAACCGACGACATCGACCGCTATACGCCGCGCGACGAAAGCAAGCTCGCTTATGTGACCCAGACCACGCTGTCGGTCGACGACACCGCCGAGATGGTCGAGCACCTCAAGAAGCGATTTCCGAACATCGTCGGCCCTCATAAGGAAGACATCTGCTATGCGACCACGAACCGCCAGGACGCGGTCAAGCGCGTGGCGCCGGTCGTCGACGCGATGATCGTCGTGGGCGCGCCGAATTCGTCGAATTCGCAAAGATTGAAAGAGGTGGCCGAGCGTTCGGGCTGCCCGCGTGCAGTTCTGGTGCAGCGCGCGGCCGACCTCAACTGGAGCTATTTCGACGGCGCCAGCAAGATCGGCGTGACGGCAGGCGCTTCCGCGCCGGAAGTCCTGGTTGAGGAAATCCTGGGTGCGCTCTCGGAGCGTTTCGCGATTGAACTCGAGACCGTAACTGCGACCGAGGAGGGAGTGTTCTTTCCGCTGCCCCGCCCGCTGCGGGAGCACGAGCCGGCGGAGTAGCGCTTAAATGGCGGTCTACACCGACGTTGCGGCGGAAGACCTTACCCGCTTTCTTTCAAGTTACGACATCGGCCAACTTCTCTCCTACAAAGGCATCGCGGAGGGCGTCGAGAACTCGAATTTCCTGGTGCACACCGGCGCCGGCAATTTCATTCTCACGCTGTATGAAAAGCGCGTCGCGGAAGGCGACCTGCCATTTTTTCTGGGCCTGATGGAGCATCTCGCCGCGCGCGGCATCACATGCCCGCAACCGGTCAAGAACAAGCAGGGCGGGATGCTCGGCAAGATTGCCGGGCGGCCGGCGGCGATCGTGACATTTCTCGACGGCCTCTGGATCCGGCGGCCAAATCCCGGTCACTGCGCCGCGGTCGGCGAAGCGCTGGCGCAACTGCATCTTGCGGGCGCGGACTTCAAGCTCAAGCGGGCGAACGCCCTGTCGATCGAAAGCTGGCGCCCGCTGTATGAGCACGCGAAACCGCGTGGCGACAGCGTCCGCCCCGGCCTTTGTGGCGAAATCGCCAAGGAGCTCGATGCGCTGGACAAATCATGGCCGCGCCAATTGCCGCAAGGCGTGATCCACGCCGATCTCTTTCCCGACAACGTCTTTTTTCTCGGCACCAAATTGTCGGGCCTGATCGACTTCTATTTCGCCTGCAGCGATACACTGTTTTACGACGTTGCGGTCTGCCTCAATGCCTGGTGCTTCGAAGTTGACCATTCCTACAACGTAACCAAGGGGCGCGCCTTGCTGAACGCATATAACAGGGTGCGCGCGCTGTCCGACGCCGAGCGGAGCGCGCTGCCGATTCTCGCGCGGGGCGCCGCCGTACGATTTCTTCTCACACGGCTGGTTGATTGGCTCGCGGTGCCCGACGGCGCACTGGTGCGGCCGAAGGATCCGCTCGAGTATTACCGCAAACTGCGCTTCCACCAGTCGGTGAAAAACGTCGAGGATTACGGGCTCTGATGACCGAGCAGCACGTGACCATTCACACGGATGGTGCCTGCTCGGGCAATCCGGGCCCGGGCGGCTGGGGCGCCATTCTCGCTTTCGGCGATCATGAGAAGGAGCTGATGGGCGGCGAGCCGCAAACGACGAACAACCGCATGGAATTGATGGCAGCAATTTCCGCGCTGGAAGCGTTGAAGCGGCCATGCACCGTCGACCTTCATACCGACAGTGAATATCTCAAGAACGGAATCACGTCCTGGATTCACGGCTGGAAAAAGAATGGCTGGCGCACGTCAGACAAGAAGCCGGTCAAGAACATCGACCTGTGGAAGCGACTCGACGAGGCGCTCGGCCATCACAAAGTGCACTGGCACTGGGTCAAAGGCCATGCCGGTCATGCCATGAACGAGCGGGCCGATGAGCTTGCGCGTGAAGGCATTGTCGCCGCGCGCGCAGGTGCGATCGGCGCGATGAAGACAAAATAATCACGCAAAAAGAAATGGCCGGGAAATTCCCGGCCATCCCGAAACCGCGGTGGAGAAATTCTAAAGCTGCGCCAGCAACGCTTGGCCCCCGGAGATCTCGCACTTTCCGGGCGCATCTTCGATGTTGAGCTTTTTCACCACGCCGTCATCGATCAGCATCGAGTAGCGCTTGGAGCGGGTGCCGAGACCGTTGCCCGATCCGTCGAAAGCCATGTCGATCGCCTTGGCAAAGTCGCCGTTGCCGTCGGCGAGAAAATCGATCTTTCCCTCGGCGCCGGTCGACTTCTTCCAGGCTTCCATCACGAACACATCGTTCACGCCGGTCACCGCGATGCTGTGAACGCCTTTCGCCTTGATGGCGGCGGCATTGTTCAGAAAACTAGGGATGTGAAGGTTATTGCAGGTCGGGGTAAAGGCGCCGGGCACGGCGAACAGCGCGACCTTGCGCCCTTTGAAAACTTCATCCGTCGTTTTCCAGACCGGACCTTCGGTCGTCATGACGCGGAACTTCGTATCGGGCAATCGATCACCGACCTTGATAGGCATGGGCATCCTCTCGCGTTGCAAATAATTTTGGTTTCTTGGCTGCGGTAGTTACGCTCTTGTTGGCGTTTAGTCGAGATGGGTTTTCGTCTCGACCGCGCGGTCGCCGGTGATGACGGTAAATGTCAGATCAAGCTGGCTTTTGGGATCGACGCCGGGCGGCAAGCCATCGAGATCGAAGCTGAATTGGGCGCGACCGGCGGGTGCCGATTTCACCGGCTTCGGAATGGGCAGCGCCCATTGCGGCGTAGGGCCTTCGACAAATAGCTCAACCGGTTTGCCCGTTGGTGCGCCGAGCTCGACTATGACCGAAGGTTTCGCCCCCGTATTGACCCGCTTCGTGGTGAGTCCAAGTTGCGTCGCCGTGACCTGCTTTGGCACGTGCGTTTCGGCCGTCGTCAGCGCCGGATTGTGCTTGCTGTCGCCGGTCACAAGCGTCAGCTCGGCGCGGCCTTCGGCGGGCACGCATAGTTTCTCGCAAACCGCGTAGTCGACCTTCACGCGGAGCCGGACCGGCTTCCCGGCCTGCTGCGGTGAAACGACGACCGGAAATATGACCGTGTCCTTGTAGCCAAGCGATTGACCCGTCTCGTCGGTGAACAGATGCGGCGCCGGATAGAGCACGTCGGCCTTCTTGAGATTTTCAGAATCGGAAAAATCGAAATGCGGCGGCACGCCGGAATCGCCCGGATAGCGCCAATAGGTTTTCCAGCCCGGCCGCAATTTGACTTCGATTCCGGCACGCAGCACAGCGTCGTCAGCTTTGTTGCTGCCGGCGATCAGTCTGACGGCGGATCGCACGTCTTCGTTCCAGGGTGATTCGTCGGCCGCCTGCGCCGGAGTCCCGAATTGGACCGCAACGGCGCACGAAACCAATGCCGCGCAAAATGATCTGTGAATAGTGCTCATGGCCTTTGGTCTAGTTGGTAGCGGTATCCCGCGCCACTGAATTCATTGTGAGCATGCGTTGAACACGATCCTGGCTGGGCGCTGCCACAATTATCCCGTCGAATATGACGGTGAAAGATTGAACTTTCCGCCGCAAGCTTCGTTTGCAAAGGCGAGTCGTTCGGGTAACCTTTTGCCATGAAGATTTCACGCAAAGCGACGCAGCAAAACGCAGCGCCCGGCCGGGGGTATCTCGACGGGCAGATGCTGATCGCAATGCCAGCCATGAGCGACGAGCGTTTCACGCGCGCGGTGATCTATGTCTGTGCGCATTCGACCGAAGGTGCGATGGGCATCATCGTCAATCAGCCGGCGCAGAATATCAAATTTCCCGACCTCCTCGTGCAGCTCGAAGTGATCCCGGCGGCCGAGCGTATCCAGCTTCCGGGCCGTGCTGAAGACGTGAAAGTGCTCAAGGGCGGTCCGGTCGAAACCGGGCGTGGCTTCGTCCTGCATTCGGCGGACTTTTTTATCGAGAACTCGACGTTACCGATCGATGAAGGGATTTGCCTGACGGCTACGCTCGACATCCTCAAGGCCATCGCGCGCGGCAACGGACCAGCCAGCGCGATCCTGGCGCTTGGTTACGCCGGCTGGGCACCGGGGCAACTTGAGCAGGAAATCCAGCAGAACGGATGGTTGCACTGTGCGGCGGATCCCGAGCTGATTTTCGGCCAGGACACCGACATGAAATATGAAAAGGCCCTGCGCAAGATCGGCATCGATCCCGGTATGCTGTCGAGCGAATCCGGCCACGCCTGATTTTTTATTCAGATGCAATCTTGAGCGCGCGCAAGCGGCTCGGCTTGTCGACGAGCAGATCGCGCGCGGCATCCGACGTCATCGGTTCGCCAAAGGCAAAACCCTGCGCGTATTCGCAACCAAGCTGGTAAAGCTCGACCGCATCTGAATCGGTTTCGGCGCCTTCCGCGACCACTTCCATTCCGAGATCGTGCGCTAGCGCGATAATTGACCGCAGGATAACAGGCCGGGTGCCGCGGGCCGTCGTGCGCACGAACGACTGGTCGATCTTGATCGTATCGAATGGAAAACGCTGCAGGTACGCGAGCGAGGAATGTCCGGTGCCGAAATCATCGAGCGACAGACCGGCGCCGAGTTCCTTGATCCTGGTCAGCATCTGTGCGGCGTGCTCCGGGTTTTCCATGACCAGGGACTCGGTGATCTCGAGCTTGAGTGTCCCGCGCGCAATTGCAGTGCGGCCAAGGACCCCACGCAGATCCTGGATGAGATCGTGGCGCAGCAATTGCCGCGACGAGACATTCACGCTGGCGAAGACCGGCTCGCGCGCACGGGTCGCGGCCTGCCATTGCGCGAGCTGCTTGGCGGTGTGGTCGAGGACAAAAAGGCCCAGGTCAACGATCAACCCGATTTCCTCGGCGATCGATATGAATTCCTTCGGCGACAGTCGGCCGAGCTTCGGATGATCCCAGCGTGCCAGGGCTTCGAAGCCTGCGATGGCTCGATCCTCCAGCCGCACGATCGGCTGGTAGAGCACCTTGATCTCCTCGCGCTCGATGGCACGGCGCAATTCGGATTCCATTGTCAGGCGATCGGTCTTGCGCGAACGCATGGCCGGCTTGAAGATCTCGATGCGGTCTCCGCCAATACGCTTGGCGTAGTACATCGCCAGTTCGGCGTCCTTTAATACCTCATCAGTCCGGTGTGCCGCGTTTTCGGCGAGCGCCAATCCGATTGAAGCAGTGAGGAATATCTCGCGGTCGTTGAATGCGATCGGCGCGCGCAAAGTACGGCGTATGGTCTCCGCGAATGCCACGATACGGGCGGGTTCTCGCTCCGACAGCACGATAAGAGCAAATTGATCACCTGAGAGCCGCGCCAGGGTGTCCTGCGGCTTGAGCAGACGGGACAGCCGACGAGCGATCGTGAGCAGAATGGAATCGCCAACGGCCATGCCGACCGAATCGTTGACCTGCTTGAAGCGGTCGAGATCGATCACCACGATTGACGGACGGATCTGAGAGTCGGCGCGCGCAAAGCCGAAGGCGGCTTCCATGCGGTCGAGGAACAGCTCGCGGTTGGGCAGGCCCGTGAGATTGTCGTGGACCGCGTCGAACAGCAGGCGCTCTTCTGCATTCTTGAAATCGGTGACGTCGGTGAGCGTGCCCACGAGACGCACGACCTCGCCATCCGAACCAACCACGGGCCGCGCCTTGAGCGTGAACCAGAGATAATGGCCATCTGCGGTGCCCAGCCGAAAATCCTGGGTGAGGCGGCCGCGCCGCTGCTCGACCATGCCGTCAAGCGACGCGCGGAAGCGATCGCGATCGAGCGGGTGGAGCACCTCGAGCCACGTCGCTGCGGGCCCTTCGAGCGTGCCGCGTTTGAGGCCGAGCATGTGCTCGGTTTCGGGGCTGGTGAAGACTTTGTCGGCGGAGACGTCCCAGTCCCAGATCAGGTCGCCGGCGCCGGTCAAAGCGAGCGCACGGCGCTCAACATCGGACACGATGCCGTGCGTGATGCCGCCGGCGAACGCATGCTGCATGACGGTGAAGCCGATCAGCATCACGATCAGCACCAGGCCGCCGAGCAGAGCCGGACCAATGATGTCATTCGTGACGAGGCCAAGGATCGCCAGAGCCGCGGCCATAGTCCACACGACCAGCAGCAGCCAGGTGGGTATCAGCAGCACCGCGCGATCGAAGCCATGCGTCGACAGATAGATGACGAGGGCAAGACCGAACACGGCGATGCCGAAAAGCGACATGCGGGCAATGCCGGCGGCGACAGCCGGATCAAACACCGCAACGGCAATCAGTGCGGCGAGCGCGGCAAGCCATGCGATGGTGATGTGCGCGTAGCGGACGTGCCAGCGCGACAAATTGAGATAGGCAAACAGGAACACAAGCAACGTTGCCGACAGGATTGCTTCGCCGCAGGCGCGCCATACGCGTTCGGCGCCGGCCGACATGTCGAAGACCTTGCCCCAGAAACCGAAGTCGATTCCGATGTAGATCAGGACCGCCCAGCCAAGTGCCGCAGCGGCCGGAAACATGATTGAGCCCTTCACCACGAACAGGATGGTGAGGAACAAAGCCAACAGGCCGGCGATGCCGATGACGATGCCGTAGTACAAAGTGAAGGAATTGACCTTGTCCTTGTAGGCGTCGGGCTCCCACAGGTAGATCTGCGGCAGCTTGTCGGTGCGCAGTTCGGCCACGAGCGTGATCACCGTGCCTGGATCGAGCGTGATCCGGAAAACATCGGCGGTGGTGCCTTCCTGGCGCACCGGTCGATCGCCGGTGGACGGCGTGATCGCGGCGATGCGCGACAGGCCGAGATCCGGCCAGAAGATTCCGGAGCCGACCATCCGGTAATGCGGGACAACGATCAGCCGGTCGATCTGCTCGTCGCTGTTG
>Ga0157309_10000002_pt1 | contig 37642 bp, 61 predicted proteins | sample NitcycUS208509C2_FD_108383 | JGI IMG/M metagenome (GOLD analysis project Ga0157309, IMG submission 108383) | Soil microbial communities from Arlington Agricultural Research Station in Wisconsin, USA - Nitrogen cycling UWRJ-S208-509C-2 | ecosystem: Environmental > Terrestrial > Soil >... | reverse complement strand
CTTGCATACGTTGTTTGTACGTTCTTCTATCCATCGGAATATCAGCCACTACTTGAAGCAGTCTAATAGCATGTTCTAGCCGTACTTCCGGCATTTTTTCTATCATTCTGTGCAGGATCTTGCGCCTGTCGTTGACTGCAAAGAACAGCTCTACCGCCCGATCATTATCATAATCAATTTCCACCTCGCCCAGAATTTGGCTAGTTAACAAATTGTAAGATTTGGCAATTTGGGAAAGCGTCTCAATTCTTGGATGCGGGTGTTTGCCGTTTAATATTCTATTTATTGTCGCCGGTGATATTCCGGATCTGTCTGCCAGGTTGTAATCGTTATGGCCTGCTTTCTTCATTAAATTTCTAATTATTTTTATCCAGTTCGCTAATTCTGCCGGTTCATTCATATATGTTTTTTCAGGTTATTGTTGCCTTATATAGTTCGTAAACGTATTACCCCTGCCGATACTACTGAAATCGGTCGATATATTCAATAGCACAGTTGTACTAAATTAGGTTACGATTGCGAGATTATGATCGAAACAAAATTTATGGACATTCAAACAATTTTAAAAAATCTGGCCGCAGCCAAAGTAACCGATAGGGAAATTGTGAAAGCGCTTAAAGCAGACGGGTACTCAATTAGCCCACCAACAATAAGCAGATTACGCAATTCCGTTCATCGGCACACTAAGTATGCTACGCATATACGGATCAAGGGTCTGTACGATGAGGTACTAAAGTACGGCAGGATTATTGATGCAGAAGATAGGCAAAAGCAGTGGTAACACTTACCACACAACCAATTCAGATCATGCCATGTGAGGCGCGATCTAACGGCAATTCTACGCCAGCAAACGGCGGTTTATCCCCGATTCTCTCTCAGGTCGGGGATTTTTTTTTCAGCAATTATTTAAGACTCAAGTTGCTCAATAGGTACATTCATAGCGGCAGAAACACGCTCAAGTGTTGTTCTACGCGGATTCTTAGATGCTTCAATACCGCTATATCCAGTCTGAGTAAGCCCCATACGTTGAGCCATTTCAACTTGAGTAAGTTTGAGATGCTCACGCCAAGCACGAATAAGAGGAACACCAGCAATGGTTTTGTTAACCACTTCTCGCGGAATGTTCTCTTTCAATTTGTATTCTTGATCTCGTACAAAATCCTGATATGGAATAAAGACAAAGGCAGGATTACCGTTTGGATCGTTGATAACTTGATAATTAATAAGTTGTTTCATGGCATTTTACGTAATAAATTTAAATTAATATAAAAAATACCTTACGTATGACAAATATAATGCTATATTTAGCGAGTAATGAATATTATACCACATATATATAGCAATTATACGAAAACGCAACTTAAAAGGGAACAAGTTATGAGTGAAGGATTTAAATGGAATGAAGATGATGTATGTATTCAACCAACAATAAAAACTGCGGTTTATTGTGCTTATGATAATCAAATAGCCATAAGGCAAGAAGGCAATAGTTTGTTAGAAGATCAGATAATCATTATTCACCCTGAAAACGTAGAGGATTTAATAAATAAATTGATTGAAGTTAAAAAGGATATAGAGGCATCTTTTGAGGAATAAATATTATGCGTGAATATGGAGTTATTACCCCTCATTTTTGGATAGGTAAAACCGGCAAAGAATTACGTGGAGATCCTGAAGCACAGTTAGTTGCTTTATATCTTATGACTTCTCCGCATTCACATATGACCGGCATTTTTCATTGTCCTATTTTATATATCTCACATGAGACTGGTATCCCCTATGAAGGGGCTTTAAGGGGGCTTAGAAGGCTCATTGATAGGGGGTTTTGTGAGTATGAAGAAGCTTCTGAGACTGTTTTTGTAATAAAAATGGCGCTTTATCAAATTGGGGAATCATTAAAGGATACTGACAATCGAGTTTTAGGACTAAGAAAAGAGTTACTAAAAATACCAGATTCTCCAATGAAACAAAGATTTATAGATATTTATAATGAAGCATATTGCCTAGGTTTTAAGGGTAAAAATGATATTAAAAAGATAGCCCCTTCAAAGCCCCTCCGAAGCCAGGAGCAGGAACAGGAGCAGGAACAGGAGCAGGAACAGGATAAAGAGCAGGATCAAGATCAAGAGCATTACTACGTAGATTCGGGTACTAACGTACCCTCATCTACTCCGTTATCGGGGGAGGTCGCAAAAACCCGCGACAACACCCCGCCAAAAAAGCCAAAAAAGCCTGAAGAACCAGAACCGCTCACCAGGCAAACATGGGGTGCCTATTGCGATGCGTACTACCTGCGATACGGTGCAGAGCCGGTTAGAAATTCAACCATTACCGGCCAGCTTGCGCAGTTTGTAAAGCGCATTGGGAAGGATGAATCCCCGCATGTGGCGGCATTCTACGTACATCACAACAACCAGTTTTACGTGACCAAAATGCACTCAGTCGGAGTCATGCTATCCGATGCTGAAAAACTCAGGACAGAGTGGGCAACCAAGCGAACAGTGACCAACACACAAGCGCGGCAAATCGACCGCAAACAATCAACAGCAGCCGTTTTTGACCAATTGATGCAAGAGCAGGAGGACAAACAAAATGTCGCGCATTAGCAAGGAATTACTCAAGGCAATAGCGGTTACTGCGGAACTAACCGGAACCGAAATATCGGCGGATGCCGCACGAATGTTCGCTGAGGACTTATCACAATTTCCTGAAGAACAGGTTTTGAAAGCGTTGAGCAGGTGCAGGCGTGAACTAAAAACTCGCATGTCACTGGCTGACGTGCTTTCGCGGATTGATGATGGTAGACCTGGCGCGGAAGAAGCATGGTCAATGATCCCAAAGGATGAATCAGGATCGGTGGTGTGGACTGAGGAAATGGCACAGGCGTATGGCGTTGCTTACAGGCTGATGGATGATCATGTTCAGGCAAGAATGGCATTTATCGAAACTTACCGTGATCGGTGCGCGAAAGCCCGTGATGCAAGCATACCGGTCAAGTGGGCACCATCGTTAGGCCACGATCCTATGGGGCGTGAGTCTGTGTTGATGGAAGCGGTAGAGAAGGGCAGGTTAACCGCACAGCATGTTGCCGGTTTATTGCCTTACCGAGCCGGTTTGGATGGTGGTGAAAACTTACTAAATGTTATTAATACCAGTAAAGGAATGAACAAGTTATCGATAAAGACAACAGAAAATTTGCTCAAAAAAATCAGTGAAAAAGTACCCCATGAGCCGACCAGATAACCCCAATGAAAGCAATCGATGAAAATTGCCATGCCAAAGCCGCTTTACGTGCGCTTTCAGACGAAATGAATGAGTTGCACATGGACAAGCGACAACGCGATGATTTGATCAAGAGCCTGCAACAGCAGATCGCAGTTATGCGTGAAAAACGTGAAGCAGAAAAAAAGCGTGCGGCAATGGAAAAAGACCAGTTGATAGGCGATATCGAGTATTACCGCGATGGCTACGAGAATGTTTTTTCACGTTGGAAGCATAGCGAAAAAATAACGGATCAATCCATTTTTGCGATGTTTGCGGTGTGCGTACTGTCATTCTTGGCTATTGGGTGTGCGGTGTTGATGGGGTGGCTTTGGTGATGCCCTGCTATTGCGGGGATTGCGCGATCACGCCAGGAGATACGTATTCTGAACAGTTCCGACATGCCTGCGAAGCGCGGGAAATCGCAAAGCGCAAAGGATCTGAGATCAAGCTGTACCTTGAGGGGATCGAGCAGAAGCGTGGGGTAGATGCGCGGATCAAACTTCGAGCCGATATTTTGCAGATAAGGGAAAAATGATTAGAACGCACCACAATCGTTTGTAAAGTGTTGATGCTCACATACCCCTAGGGAGTGGTATTACAACGCAGTGGCGATACCTTAGATTAAGTTTAAATGGCATGTTGATGTGGTAGAGAATACTGAAAAGTGATATTGGTTAACTTTTAAGGAAATAACGTGTGATGGAGTGGCAATGATTCGAGTTCTGAGTTTGGGCGCAGGTGTGCAAAGTTCAACGCTGGCACTGATGGCAGCACATGGCGAGATTGACATGCCTGATTGCGCGATCTTTGCGGATACTCAGTCTGAGCCTGATTCGGTTTACAAGTGGCTTGACTGGCTTGAAAAGCAATTACCTTATCCGGTTCATAGGGTAACGAAAGGCAATCTAGGCAAAGCGGCAACGGTCGTGCATACATCCAAAGACGGTAATTCTTACCAGCGATCAGCACCGCCAGCATGGATCACGGAAGGGGATGGGCGCGTAAATTTGCTTATGCGTCAATGCACATTTGATTACAAAATTGATCCTATCCGCAAGGAATTAAGACGACTAGGCGGAAAAGCGTCTGGTGTTGAGCAATACATCGGGATATCGCTTGATGAAACGCACCGCATGAAACCTGCGCGTGATGCGTGGATTACAAACCGCTGGCCGTTGATTGAGAAAGGCATCAGCCGACACAACTGCATCGCATGGATGCTTGCAAAGGGATACCCAACGCCGCCACGATCAAGCTGTTCATTTTGTCCATACCATTCAAATGCAGAGTGGAAAAAATTAAAGAATGACGAGCCAGAAGCCTTTGAAGAAGCGGTGCAATTTGAAGTTAAATTTCAAAAAACCATGACAGAAGTTAAGGGATTCAGGGGTACGCCATACCTTCACCGATCCTGCATACCGCTATCCGATATTGATTTTAATGCACCATCGCCGCAAATCGATATGTTCGGGGATGACTGCGCGGGTGTATGTGGAGTGTGATTTTTAAATGAATAGATCCTACTACGTCCTATCGCATCAAAACGCTAGAAAAAACGCTTTGCATGCCGTGGCTATTGCGCCAGATGGTTATGTTGTGGAAGTGAAACCAAAGACCAGGAGTCTAGACCAGAATGCTAAGTTTCATGCCATTTGCGGCGATGTTGCAAAGCAATGTGAATACATGGGTAAAAGATGGCCGCTTGAGGCATGGAAAGTATTGTTTATTTCTGGTCATGCAATCGCCACAAAACATGGCGCAGAAGTGGTGCCAGGATTAGAAAATGAGTTTGTGAATATACGAGAAAGTTCAGCATCGATGAGCAAGTCAAGGCTATCAAGTTTGATTGAATATTGTGTCGCCTGGTGTGCGCAAAATGAGGTGTTTTTAGATGATGAATGTTTCTCAGAAACGCCACGTAGAAAAGGTTAAATCTTTGCCGTGTTGCTTATGTGGTGCCAGTGCGCCAAGTGATGCACATCATATTCTTGAAGGTCGCATTAAAGGCAGGAGAACTCATAATTTTTGCACGATACCGCTATGTAAAGACTGTCATCAAGGTGAGCGAAACGGTATCCACGGGCAGCAATTCATGTTGAAAGTAATGAAGCAGAATGAATTGAATCTTCTTGGAGAAACCATTGAGCGATTGTACGGATAAAGGACTGGTGAAATTTTGATGAGTTGGTATGTAAACAAAGACATTGAACGCGGCTACAGTGAATGCCTGGAATGTAAAAAATGCCTGATTCTGCATCAAGCTGGATTTGAGGTTGATGTTCATATGTGTTCGTTATGTGGGCAAATGGTTGCCGATAAGGAAGGATTCTTTAAATTTCAGACAGGCATGGATAAATAGCCATGGTGATCAATTGGATTAAGTGTTTAGAGCGTATGCCGCCAGATGACTCAACAAAGGTTATATGCCGCAGCGATTACGCTGAAACGCCGATCTATGTGTCGGGAACAGTGGTTAATAAAAACAGATCATCGGCGATAGTTCAGGATGTTGAGTGGACTTACTTTACGGAAGAAGCGTGGCGCGAGGTTAAAAAATGAAGATAACTTCACACGAATTTGTTAGAGCAGCAAGAGTGAAGCCGGCAAAGCCACAAAACAGAATGTATGCGCTTGGCCGCCTGAAAACTGGCGAGCGCAACAAGACCGAGGCGGCATACGAGAAACACTTGGAAACTAGGAAGGCAGTAGGTGAGATTCTTTTTTACAAGTTCGAGGGGATAAAATTAAGGCTCGCTGATAACACGTTTTTAACAGTTGATTTTGCGGTAATGCTGGCAAATGGGCAGCTTGAAATGCACGAGGTGAAAGGGTTTGCCATGGAGGATTCTTTGGTTAAGCTTAAAGTGGCGGCGGATATGTATCCATTTGTCTTTAGACTGGCAAAAGTAAGGTTGAAGAAAGACGGTGGCGGCTGGAATATAAAAACAGTGGGTAATGCAGGTGAATGAAGAATTCCTGAAAGCGTTAAAACAAGAAATGATCCTGACGGATGCTAGGGCAGCAGGGGCATTGTATGCGTATGCAGATGCACTGAAGCACCATTACGAAGCACAGCTACACAAACAAGGGATACATCGAGATACAAAAATAATTATCGATAATTCGTTTTGGAAAATACCATTTCAATTTGATTCATTAGAATTTGTGCTTAACACACATTATGGTAGAGCAACAAGGGATTTTGAACTATGGGTAAGCGCAACTGCTTATCTAAAAAGTGGCAAGTTATCAAAACTAGGCAAATCCAATATTCTTTGTTTGAATGACAGAAATATAAATAATATTCGCCGGGATGCATAAATGATTAAAAATCAATTTGCATTGAGCGATGAACAGATAAAAATGTTGGTTAAAGAATATCAAAAATATGTGGATGTGTACGGTATTGAGACTTTCCAGTGCATGATCAATGGGTTCGATTATTTTATTAACAACGGACTGGAATTGGTTTTACCAGATGAAGTGTCAAAATTAACAGATGGCAGTATCAATACCCTTTTTTTTGTTTTTGCTTGTGGGTGGGAGCAATGCAGGATAAATGATACTACTGTTCATTAAGGTGGTAAAAATGTGTACTGTAATTTATAATCCTCTTTCCAAAGTGTTAGATTACTCCTTGAAACATCGTTGCTTACGAACAAGTGTGGTACTGCAAGTTAAAACCTCTAAGCTAATACCTTGGGGGTTTTTTATTTAACGTGGGAGTAAAATGGAATATCCGATAGCAATAGAGCCGGTAAGCAATAATTATGCTTTTGGTGTTGTTGTGCCAGATCTGCCCGGATGTTTCTCTGCTGGAGATACTTTGATTGAAGCAATCAACAATGCCAAAGAAGCAATAGAATTATGGATGCAGACGGTTATTGATGATGGTGGTGATGTGCCAGATCCGAATACCATTGAGTATTATAAATCTAATGCGGAGTATTCAGGCTGGACATGGGCAATAGTTACAATTAATTAGGATAGTTCATTGTCAGAATTCGTTATGGATGGCTAATGAGAATACTGATACTCATATGTATGTATGCGATCCTAACAGGGTGTATGTCCATGGCTAATGGCTGCTATGCCACTATTTACATGGCCGGATGCTTTACCAGCACAAAACAGATCGAACAACCAAGGCAGAATAATTGTCAGGATTCGTCAGGATCTGAAGCATGTAAAGATACGAATAATTAGAATCAGAATTTTACAGAAGGATATTTTTCGTCTACTTCCTTAGTCTTTTCCGCTAGATGATCGTGCATATCAAGATAGTTATCAATTGCTTGTTTAACAACCCAATTTCGCGAGCGATCTAATTGCTTTGCAATAACTTCCAACTTTGCTTGTTTTTCTGGTTTAACCATTACACTCATGCGCCCGGTTTTTCCTGTCATTTGCTATACCTAGATTTAAAGTGATTCATGTTTAATCATGACATATGTTAATATATATTTCAATTAAACGGATAACCAAGCATGACAGATAAATCAACAGGAAGTAGCGAGACAGCTACGCCACAAACTACGACACCAGTAATCGGATATGGTCATCCCGAATATCATTTTATTCAAGCCATAATGGAATTGCAGAAATCCATCGGCGAACTTACAGCAACGGTACAGTTATTAAGTAAATCTGTAGACAGCACAAAAACAAAAGTGGATGAACTGATCAAATGGAAGAATATGATTGTAGGAGGCGCTATTGTTCTTGGTGTGGTGCTTGGCACGATTGTAACCATCGGCACAAAGGTATTAATGTAGCGTCATTTATTGAATTGAATTTGGGGGGTAAATTAAAGTCTATTTCAAAGAATACGTTAATGTACTGAGGTATAAAATATTGCTTCAATACTTAATTAAAGAGAAAACATGAAAACATTATTGATATTCATAGTATTATTAACGATAACAGGTTGTGCAAGCGCTCCACAGGGCATAAGCCGTTCACAGGAAATGCGGAACATAATTGAACAGTCCAGAATGGATATGGAATCAGGAAAAATAACATTTGAGCAACATATGCAAAACACGACCAGAGCTATTAATGCCATGCCAGACCATACGGCAAATCTTGCAGCACAGGCAGCGCAACAGGATAGCGCACGTGTATTGATGGAAACAGGCGCAAGATTACTTGGCGGTGGCGGCTTTGGCTACAATCAGCCAAGATTACAAACCACATGCGTACAACAAGGCATGTTTACTCAGTGCTGGTGATGGAAAATTATAATTTGATTGGTGCAATGGCAATCATTATTGTTTTTGTAGGGGCGCTATTACTAACATATAACCTGAGTTATAGACTAGATGACTCTACCGCAAGATGCTACTGTAAGAAATTGAATGATGGCGCTAACACCTAAACAAGAGAAATTCTGTCAGTGCATCATTAAAGGCATGAATCAGAGCGATGCTTATAGATCTGCTTATGAGGTTGGGGTTGATACTAAGCCAGAGTGCGTTAATCAGCAAGCGTATGAATTAATGCAAGGCCTTGATATTTCCCTGAGGATTGAACACCTTAGAAAGCCAATAGCAGAGCGGGTCGGCAGAACATTAGAACAGCATATCGCCCGTTTAATGGAACTTTCTAAGCATGGTGAATCATTAGATAAAGTAGAAGCATCAATCAAGGCCGAGGAGCTTGTTGGTAAGGTTCTTGGCTATTACGTCAACAAGACAGAATTAACCGGGCGCAATGGTGGAGCAATTGAACATAAAGTAGTGCGCGAGATTATTGACCCTGCCGATAATGGCAATAATACATATTAAGACCGCCAGAGTCTTTAAACCATTACTCTATCCGTCCAGATATAAAGGCGCATTTGGTGGGCGCGGTTGCGTACATCCTGATACGCTTATCGATACGCCAGATGGACAGATAAAAATATCTGAGTTTAGAGGCGGCAAAGTATATTCATATCATGATGGCAAAGTATTTATTGCTAATGCAACCAAGCCATTAAAGTACACCAAAGAACAGTTATACCTGGTTACTCTGTCTGACGGTAGATCAATATCGGTTACTGATCAACATCGGTTTCTGACTCAGCGTGGATGGGTTGAATGTCAACACCTTTCCATGTCCGACGAGGTATGCGTCTCGCCCTATCTAAAGACTTCTTGCCATCCTCAGACCATTCAGGAATCTTGTCCTTTAAAGTCGCCGCCAAATGTTCTGCATTACTTGCAAAGACTCGTAAATTATCTGGATGATTGTTTGAAGGATCACCGTCAATATGGTCAACAACTTCAGTTGTCAGCAAATAACGGTCAAGCTTTTCTTCCATTACTAAGCGATGAACAGCCACATAATTACCGTATTTCGATGCATTCGGATGTCCTGGAGTGCGAGAATAAGCATAACCTTTTACAATTTTTATGCCGCCAGTCCATCCAATCCTTTCTTCCCTTCTTGGAGGACAGAAATTATACAAAATTGGAAAGTTATAACGGCGATACATCTTATGTACTGCCTTCTCAGACATTCCAACAACTAAACCAATCTCTTTTGCAAAATAACCATCGGCGGCCATTTCTAATATCTTCGGCATTTTATCTTTGTTCGTTCTTGCGCCGGAAAAATCAGGATGGAAGTTACGGAACAATTCACGGCAAGCAATCTTTCTTTTCTCTTTGTAGGTCATTGTTTCCTCTTAGTTGTAACCACAACCTACCAATTATAACAAAGATTAAAAGTATACAAAAGCATGTCAAAGAATATTATTGGGATCTCCACGTACCTTATTTTGAGAATTACTTATCTAATGGGATTGTTAACCACAACTCAGGTAAATCGCACTTCTTTGCCGAGAAATTAATCGAAGATTGTTTGTACGAGCGTGGCACTCGCGGCGTTTGCATCCGTGAAATTCAACGGACTCTCAAGGAATCATCCAAAAGACTTATTGAAGATAAGTTATCCGCGTTCAGGCTAGGCGAGGCCGAGGGCTTCAAAATATATAATGAAGTCATCCAAACTCCCGGTGATGGCGTTATAACATTCCAGGGGATGCAAGACCATAACGCGGAATCTATAAAGTCACTTGAGGGTTTTAATCGTGCCTGGGTCGAGGAAGCGCAAACACTATCAGCCAGATCATTGTCATTACTACGCCCAACAATCCGTGTTAAAGAATCAGAATTATGGTTTAGCTGGAATCCACGGCGTAAAACAGATCCAGTTGATGAGATGCTGCGCGGTGAAATTCTGCCCACTGGCGCTGTCGTAGTACGTGCTAACTGGTCGGACAATCCCCTACTGCCTGCTGTACTCAATCAGGAACGCATGGACTGCTTGCGTGACAATCCCGAACAATACGATCATATATGGGAAGGTGGTTATGCTACTGTCAACGCTGGCGCATACTTTGCGCGAGAGATTGCGGAGGCCAAGAAACAGGGCAGGATTGGGCGGGTATCTGCTGATCCATTATTAACTATTCGTCTTTTCGCGGATATCGGAGGCACTGGCGCAAAGGCGGATGCTTTTGTTTTATGGGCATGTCAGGTCAGAGGGAAAGAGATTTTGATGCTCGATTATTATGAGGCAGTCGGGCAACCAATCGGGGCGCATCTTGAATGGATGAGGTCACGAGGTTATTCACCAGGCAAAGCGCAAATGTGGTTGCCGCACGATGGCGCACAGAATGATCGGGTTTATGCAGTGAGTTATCAATCGGCGTTTGAGGCTGCTGGCTATAACGTCGAAGTGGTGCCTAATCAGGGCAAAGGCGCGGCTATGATGCGCATTGAAGCAATGCGGCGATGGTTCGGGTCAATGTGGTTTAATGAAGAAACAACCAAGCCGGGACTTGATGCGCTTGGCTGGTATCATGAAAAAAGAGATGAGGTTAGGGGCATTGGACTAGGTCCTGAACATGATGCAAGTTCTCATGGGAGTGACGCCGCCGGGATGCTGGCAGTGGTTGTTGAAGATCTTTTCGAGAAACCGAAGCAGCGAGAAAGAGCCTATTCTATAGGTGGATCTTGGATGAGTTAAGACAGATTATTACGTATACTAAACGTTTAGTTGACAATATGTAAATAAATAGTTATAAAACAGAACAATACCAAAATCTAACGCCGGGAGGCGCTGATTGGAAGATAAAGACCTCATCGAGCAGGCCAGGGAAAAATTCAAGCTGGCCGTCGAAGTATCAAGAGATAACCGCGACCTCGCGCTTAAAGATATCAAATTCGCCCTTCTTGGCGGTGACTATCAATGGGATGATAAAGCCGTCGAGGAAAGAAGGAACGAGTCCAGACCATGCATTACAGTCAATAAACTTCCTGCCTATATCCGCCAACTTGTTAATGATGCGCGGCAAAATAAACCTGCAATTCGTTTCCGTCCAGTAGATAACAAATCAGATCCTGCCACAGCCGAAGTGTTAAACGGGCTGATGCGCAATATCGAAACCAGCTCAAATGCTGACATAGCCTACGACACCGCTGTCCATCAAACAGCATCCGGCGGTTTCGGTTATATCCGCGTCAACGTTGATTATTCCGATGATGAGACATTTGACCGTGAAATAAAGATTGACCGTATAACCAATCAATTTTCTGTTTTTGAAGATCCGTATGCAATGAGCGCTGATGGGTCAGACTGGAATTGTTGTTTTGTTACTGAGCGGGTGACTAAAAAAGAATTTGAGAAAAGGTACGGTAAGAACAAAGACCAGGTAGATTTTGAATTTGACCGCGATGATGATTTTGAATGGATTAATGACGATGGCGTTTGGATTGCTGAATACTGGAATCGCGAGGAAATAACCAAGCAGATCTGCCTATTATCTGATGGTGATGTAGTAGACGAGGAAGTTTACGACGATCTAATCGAATATTATCAGACAGTTGGAATTGATAAGATTGATGTCAGGCCGACCACAAGCCATAAGGTTACTCAGTACATAATCTCAGGCAAAGAAGTACTCGAAACTAACGAATGGAAAGGCAGTTACATTCCTATCATTCCAGTCTATGGTGAGGAAATAATCGTAGAGAATAAGCGGTATTTCAAGTCACTCATACGAGATTCAAAAGGCGCACAGATGCTTTTAAATTACTGGCGCTCATGTACTACCGAATTAATAGCGCTCGCGCCCAAAACGCCATTTATCGGTGAAGAAAAGGCTTTTAGTGTTGACTCTGAGAAGTGGATGACAGCCAATACTAAAAGTCATGCCTTTATCCGCCACAAAGACGGCACTAATCCCCCACAGAGACAGCCATTCGCAAGTGTGCCAGCAGGCGCGATGCAGGAAGCGCTTACCGCGGACGATGACATTAAAGCAACCATGGGCATGTTTGGCGCGTCAATCGGGCAGCAGGATAATGCCACAAGTGGCCGAGCAATCATTGCAAGGCAACGCGAATCAGACACTGGAACATTTCACTTTATAGATAATCTCTCTAGATCATTGCGCCAGATCGGGCGGGTAACGCTTGATCTAATCCCCTATGTAATTACGCCTGGTCAAGTGATACGCGTCGTTGGTGAAGATGGCAAAGAAACTCAATCAATAGTCGCAGGCAATCCGCAGGAAATGCAGGAAAAAATGCAGGACATTTCTAATGTCTACGACCTGACTGCTGGCAAATACGATGTTGTTGTTGATATCGGCCCTGGTTACACAACCAAGCGCCAGGAAGCAGCAAGCCAGATGATTGAGTACTCACGGGTCAACCCGGCGGCATCCGGCATGATTGGCGATCTGATAGCTAAAAACCTAGATTGGCCGGGAGCTGACGAAATAGCCGAGCGATTGAAACCTGCCGGTGAAAACCCACAGATTCAGCAATTACAGCAACAGTTGCAACAAATGCAGCAACAATCAAGCCAAATCCAACAACAAGCGCAGCAGATGGTCGGGCAATTACAGAATCAGATTGAGCAATTGAAGCAGGATAAGGTTATAGACGCTAAAAAGGTCGCGATCGATGCTTATAACGCTGAAACCAATCGATTCAAGGTATCTCAGGTAGGCATGACACCAGAACAGATTCAAGCGCTAGTAATGCAAACGCTACAGCAATTATTGCAAACGCCTGACATAACTCCAGCAATGCCGCCATTGAATGGTGGGCAGCAACCAATACAACAACAACCAGAGGTAATTCAATAATGTCAGATGATCTGGAAATAGAAAACGCAATTAACGAAAAAGGTCTTAATGCCCCACGAGTAAATATTGAAACAATAGAACAAGTTATTAAGAATAAACAGTTTTATATTTTTCCTGATAGTTGTTTTACCGTCTGTTTATTGAGTTTAAAAAATGGTTTTAATGTTTCTGGAGAAAGCGCATGTGTTAGTGCAGAGAACTTTGACAAAGAATTAGGCGAAAAAATAGCATTTGAGAATGCTAAGGACAAGATTTGGCAATTGGAAGGTTATTTATTAAAAGAAGAATTATTTAACCAGAGGTAATGCAATGAGCGACGAACTGAACTCAGAGGGCAGTCAAGTAGATCCAGCGGACGTGGAATCGAACGAACCCAACGAGAATTTTGAAGATGAAAACACTTCGCCAGAATATGAAGGTGACGATCAGCCCGATGAAGGCCAAGACAAACCTGACGATGAAGGCGAGGATATTGAATTCAATGACAAATCATACAAACTGCCAAAAGATATCGCAGAGGCTGTTAAGTCAATGCGTAAAGACTACACAGACAAAACGATGTCACTGGCAGAACAAAGAAAGTCATTTGAACAGCAATCTAGTTTTCATCAACAGAACATTCAGGACGTTGCGTCAATTGTAGCTATAAACAATCAATTAGCTGAGTTTGGTCAATTGGACTGGAACTCACTAATCGATAATGATCCGGTCATGGCGCAAAAGCTTCAAATGCAGCAACAGGCATTGACGACCAAGCGTGATGGACTGGCGCAACAAGTATCACAAAAGCAACAGCATATGAACCTTGAGAAGCAGCAATTAACTGCTAAGCAACTCGAGGCAAGCGAGTCTGTATTGAAGCGTGATATTTCAGGATGGTCGCCTGAGTTTGAGACCAAATTACAGAAGTTTGCGGTAGATAGGTTGGGTTTTGACCTTGATGATATCAAGACTGCGAAGATTGAGCCAAAAGTCTACAAGCTTCTGAATTTAGCTTACATGGGCGATCAGGTTTTAAAGAAACAGAAAGCAAAACCTACGCTGGAATCAGCTAAGCCGGTTCCTATTTTGAAAGGTAAAACACAGACATCTAGCCGCAGCCCGGCACAAATGGCAAGCGGCAAAGTTGTTTCTGAGGATTATCTTAAATGGCGCAGGAAGGGCTATTAATCACAACACTTTACAAACTCTAAGGAACTAAAATGACTACAAATACATTTAAGTTCATCGATATGGTCGCAAGTGAGGCGCTGGCAATTGCACATGAGCAATCGTCATTACTGGCAACTGTTGACCGTCAATACGATGAATATTTTGGTAAGGCAGGCGGCAAGATTGGCGATACGCTGAGAGTTCGCAGCCCGAACCAGTACAAAATCAGATCCGGTAACGCGATGGACGTTCAGGCACAAAACGAGGTGACTCAGAATGTGACAATGTCGACACTGAAGGGCGTTGATATGGATTTCAGCCGTGTAGATCTGCTGTTAAAAACAGATGATCCTAAGCAGGTTGCGGCATTCAGCAAGCGCTATATCGAGCCTGCAATGTCAACGCTGATCAGCAATATCGAATATGAAGCGATGGCGTATTACAGCAAGCGGACTTATAACCTTGCTGGTACTGCGGGATCTGCTATCAATAGCCTGACTACGCCAAATCTGGCGCGTGCAAAACTCAATCAAAATCTGGCACCGAAGGGTAAAGACGGACGCGCAATCCAGATGGATTCAATGACTATGGCATCTTTGGTTGGTGGCGCCGCCGCTTACTTTAATCCGCAAAAAGACATTAGCGAACAGTATCGTGAAGGATTGGTTGCCCGTACTTCAATGGCGGATTACTACGAGAATGAGCGCGTATGGACCATGACTAACTCTGGTGACGTGGGTGGTGAGATCAATTTCGGTACATTATCAAGTGGCATTACTTCACTGACTGTTGACGGCTTCACAGTTGCGCCGAATGAAGGGCAGGTTTTCACGGTTGAAGGTGTTTACGATATCCATCCGGAAACCAAGGCGGCTTATTCGCACCTTAAACAGTTTGTTGTTACCGCAGGCGCTACCAGTACTAACCTGACGTTCTCACCAGCAATGATCTACAGTACGACAGACCCACGTCAAAATTGTGCTGGTATACCGATTGATGGCGCTGACATTACTTTTGTTGGTGCAGTGGGTGCCAGTTATGTACAGCCGATCATGTACCACAAAGAAGCATTCCAGTTTGTGACTGCTGATCTGCCAACATTCCCAAATACTACGATGTCACAAAAATCATTAGATGGTTTGTCATTGTGCGTCTGGATGGATGCTGATATTCGCAATAATAACCTGCTATGCCGGATTGATATTTTATACGGTTTTGCTGCATTACGGCCAGAATGGGCATCAAGATTAATCGGAATTGCTAATTAAATACAAGGAGTTACAATAATGGCAACACCAGATAATTTAGAAAGGATCGGTAACGGCAACCCTGATGGTTCAATCGTGCGCGGTCAACATCGCCTGGTAATTAGTGGCACAGGCGCAGCACGTACATTACAGGCTGATGAATCAGGCGCATTGGTATTGCTGGACAAAGCCGACGGCATGACAATTACACTTCCAACGCCAGCGGAAGGGATGCAATTCGAGTTTTTCTCTACTGTTTCTGTAGCAGGGGGAACAATCAAGATTGTGACGGCTAATCCAGCGACGCAATTCCTGATAGGCGAGATTCTTGCTTATACCACCGCAACTGCTTCACCAGGCGGATTCGCGGCCAATGGCACGACCATTGTCTCAGTGGCAATACAGACTGGTGGTACTTTCGGCGGGCTGATTGGTACGAGATTGCTGTTTACGGCGCTTGGTACTACTCAATGGGCGGTTAATGGTCAGACAGTAGGATCTGGTACGCTTGTTTCACCGTTCGCTACAACGTAATAGATTAGGGGCATTCGTGCCCCTTTTAACAAAGGACATGAATTATGCCAATCAAAATTTATCACCCTGATCACGGTTTTGTTTTTGCTAACCAGCAATCCGAGATCGATGCATTACTTGCTAAGGGTGGGAAAGTGGTTGTGAAGAACAAAGAGATAGAGGTTACTACAGCCACAGTCAAGCATGAGGAAGACGAACCAAAGGCCAAGAAAGATACTGATCCAAAAGATTCGCATAAATGGTCAAGTAAAAACTAATGCCCATCTCGAACTATACGGAATTACAGGCGGAGGTCGCCGCATGGAACCATAGAGATCCGGGGAAAATACCGGATTTCATCATGTTGGCTGAGAACCGCATTAATTCTGCATTAGCGGCAAGATTGTCTGAAGTAGAAACGCAATTGATAGCAACGCCTGGTAGCAGATTTATTCCACTGCCGCCGGGTTATATAAGTAATCGCGGTTTATGGATGACAACGTATGGCAGCAGAATCGAAGTTCTTTATGTCATTCCTGAGATGCTGCCGGTTACTGATTCAATAGGTCAGCCACGTTATTACACGATAGATGGGGCAAATGTTGCCTTTGAATACCCATGCGATCAGATACATACGTATGACTTCAGATACAAGAAAGGCTTTGATATAGCGGTTTCATTAACTAACGATATATTGACCAGATACCCGGGTGTTTATCTTTATGGTGCATTGATCGAGGCGGCTTTGTTCGCTCGTGATATGGATAACATGGGCATATTCGAGCAGCGGTATCAAGAAGCACTAAGTAGTGCGCAAAACTCTGAATTTGAGAACAAAACACAAGCATTTCTGCCAGTTGACAGCGCATTGTCGCAAGGCAGGCAGTCAAATATTATTGCGGGGGATTTTTAATGCCTATAGAAACCGGTAGTTTTATCAGTTCTTTGAATCCGGCTAATCCGCCAAGTAATGATCCAAAGTCAGAAGGCGATAATCATTTAAGGTTCATCAAGGAAAAGATAGTCGAAACATTTCCTAATGTTGATGGTGCGGTTACTGCTTCACCGGGTGAATTAAATATTCTGGATGGTGCCACGCTTGATACTGCTGAACTTAATGTTTTAGATGGGGTTACCGCTTCGACTGCGGAAATAAACCTTCTGGATGGTGTTACATCAACCACAGACGAGATCAATAGCATACACCTGAAAGCAAACATAGATTCTCCTACGTTGACAGGTACACCGAAAGCGCCTACGGGTGCTGCTGGTTCTGGTGGAACTCAGATTGCAACGCAGGATTATGTCAATTCAACGATCCTGAATGTCTCACTGCCAGGTCAAGCGGGTAATGCGGGTGCGTTGATGCAGACAGATGGCACAAACGCCAACTGGACTAAAACGATAAACGGTGGCGTGGTAAAGCTGTTGTCTGGTGGGGATATTGTTGGTACGACTGAGGCGCAGACTTTAACGAACAAGACAATAAACCAGAAAGATGCTTTGTTTACCTTGCAGGATGATGCAGACATAACCAAGCAGGCCAAGTTTGAATGTTCAGCCATATCCACAGGCACGACCAGAATAATCACAATGCCTAATGAGAATATTACATTGGGTGATTCAAGTATGAAGTTAATTCAGACATTCACAACGCTAGGTGGATCAAATACATGGGAAATATCTAATGTATTCAGTAGTGCTTATGATGTTTATATATTTGAGTTTTGGAATCTGATTGTTAGTTCAAGCAGTGTTAATTTATATATGCAATTCAAGGCAGGTGGGGCATATTTAACTACTGGATATTATACTACAAATGCGGCATTTACTGGTACTGAAATATCAGTAAGTGGTTTAAGTGTTAGTCATATGACTTATGGATATCTAAAGTTTTATTCACCAGGAAGTAATATATCAAGAAAGATGGGATTAAATGTAGCATGTAATACTGCTCAATTAGCAATAAGTCCTACTTCATCTTCTAATTTCGGGAATCTTACTGCATTGCCATTAGAAGGTTTTAAATTCTATCTTTCATCACAAACTATTACTGCTGGTGGTATTGGAAAATTATATGGATTCAAATAATGGCAATCGTGCGCGTGCCTAATTGCGGCTCAGTTGGTGTGATACAAGACTTATCACAACATGAATTGCCAATTAACGCGTGGACTGAAGTGCAGAATATTCGGTTTCTTGATGGCTATGCAAATCAGTTTTTAGGCCATTCTCAAGCTTATGGTACGCCTGCTGTAATTCCTTATCATGTACTGCCAGTCATCATCGGATCTCAAAGATACTGGATTTACGCATCACTAACCAAAATCTACGGGGTAACAATCACCGCAGGATCTGCTGTTCATACGAATTTGACAAGACAAACTGCTGCGGTCGATGTTGACTACGCAGCAACGCCTAATTCTTGGACTAGCACAGTTTTAGGCGGGATCCCGATCATGAACCCCGGTAATACCATAGATCCGCCGCAACAATGGGATTTGAACACAGCCAACAATTTCACCGCACTCAGTAACTGGCCGGCCGCAACCTATTGTAGGTCAATGAGAGCGTATAGAAACTTCCTGGTTGCGCTGAACATTACCAAAACATCAACGAATTATCCTTATATGGTCAAGTGGTCGCATCCGGCTGATCCTGGTGGAGTGCCTATATCGTGGGACCCTGCTGACACCACGAAAGATGCTGGTGAGTTCGATCTAGCTGAAGGTTATGACCATATCATTGACGGTTTGCAACTGCGTGATTCACTGATTATATACAAGGAATCTTCAGTTTGGCGCATGGACTTTTCAGGCGGTCAATATGTTCACCGCATAACTAAGGTGATGGGCATCAGTGGCGCAATGAACCGCAATTGCATTGTTGAGATCGATGGATTTCATGTTGTGCTGACAACTAACGATATCATCGTACATGATGGCGTACAGGCTACTTCAATACTTGATAAGCAGACCAGGCGCTGGCTGTTTCAGCATATTGACGTTGATGAAACCTATCAATGCCACGTATTCAAGAATCCATATTTCAACGAAGTTTTCATCTGCTACGCATCAATAGGGGCAGATTACCCAAATGCTGCGATTGTCTACAATTACAAAGACAAAACAATAAGTAAGCGTTCACTTCCCAATGTTCACCATGCTAACTTTGGGCAGGTTGACACTACATTAACGGGCACATGGGATGCAGATCCAGATCCATGGTCTAGTGACCTGACATTATGGGATGGGCCGGAAGCGGTGCCGAATGCTGCGCGCGTACTTATGGGATCTCATGATCAAAAACTGTTCATGCTTGATTCATCAGCGTCTTTTGATGGTGCAATGCCGGATGCTTTTGCCGAGCGCATAGGACTGAATTTTGGCGCATCTGAAAAAATAAAACTGATTAAGGGAATTCGGCCAAGGATAACCGGCAATGTGGGGGAAACTGTAATCGTAAAAGTGGGCAGTCAAAACGATCCTTATGAAGCACCAACGTACACAACGATGACACACACTATAGGCGACACTGTGCGCAATAACTGCCTGGTGGCTGGACGGTATAACGCTATTAGATTCGAGACTGGCACAGCCTACAATTGGCGGGTTGATTCTTATGATGTTGAAGTAGAAACGCTGGGGGATTGGTAGCAATGCGCCCTATAAACAAAAACACCGTATTCTATTCTCCAGATACGCCGCCCTTCAGGCCAGAAGAATTGCATGGTTATTTAGATCGAGAGTTGCAAAAGATTAAGGTTGCAATAGATCTGCTTGCTTTGGGGCATCTAGATAAGATATTTATTCTTCCGGAGAGGCCCAGGGATGGTGATATTCGTTTCTTTGCTGAAAATATTACCCCGGGGGGATCTAGCGCGGGATTTTATGGATATTACGATGGATCATGGAAAAAACTAGGGTGACGATATGGGCGTAATGACAGACTTATTTGGCGGGAAAACTAATACAAAGAGTTCATCGGTTCCTTACCAGAAAACCCGACAATACTTGACTGGTGAGAATGGCGACCCTGGCATTTTTGGTGAATCAGCTAGATTATACGAACAGGGCGGGTTTACGCCCGAGATGCAGCAGGCGCAACAGCAATATTTGCAACAATTACAGGGCAGACAGGGCAATCTAGGCCAGGTAAATTTACCGGATTACAATAATCCTGCTTTTGCTGGCAACCTTGATCCTAATGTAGTCAATTCAATCAATAATCCGGCATTTGGTGGTAATGCTGGTAATGGTGCCCCCCCGGGTACACAGGATTGGCTAAATAGAGCAGCCGGGGATCTTGGGAAAGCGGCCTATGATGTTGCTGGTGGCGCATTTGATACCAAGTTTAATCCGGTTGCCAATATCAACTCTGAGAATGTTAACTTGCAAGGTGCAAGACAGGGGCAGGGGCAACTTGATCCTACCAAGTCATTAAGTAACTTACTAACCGGTAATGTAACTAATCCATATTTGCAGCAACAGGCGAATGCCATGACTGCTAACCTGACTCGTAATCTCAATGAAAATGTTATGCCGGGAATCCGATCAGAGGCGCTTGCGTCTGGTCAGTATGGCGGAACAAGACAGGGTTTGGCGGAAGGTCTGGCCGCATCAAGGCTCAATCAGGATCTCGCGCCTGCTTTGACGAATATGTTCGGCGGTGCGTATGAGAATGCGCAGCAGCGTATGTACGGGACTGCGCAAGGATTGAATGAACAGGCAGGGCAGAATGCTACGAATAATGCTAATCGACAGCTTGATACAAGTCAGTTCAATGCAAACTTGGGATTGCAGAACAATAATCAACAAATGGCTATGAATCAGGCCAATCTTAATAATAGGATGAAAGGACTTGATATTGCACAAGGTGGTCTTGGATTGCTCACAGGTGGTCAGACACTGCGCTCTAATGAACAGAATATATTAGGAAACCAACAGGGATTGAGAGGCGGAGAAATCGACATCCAAAGCGGATTGCAGGGATTAAGATCCGGTGAACAAGGCATATTAGCCAATCAGCAAGGGTTACAGGGCGGGGTGCAAGGGCTATATGGCGGCAATCAAGCGTTGCAGCTTGGTGGACAGCAATTGCAGCAAGGCCAGAATACATTGCAAGACCAGAACTATGCACAGCAAATGGCCGCATTAGGAATGCCGCAGGATGTTAATTGGGGAAATCTTGGAAACTATCAGAATGTCATTTACCCAGGGGCGCAATTAGGTGGTACGCAGTGGGGTAGCAATACCGCTCAAATGGGCATAGTTCCTGCTGGATTGGGGACTGTTAACACTATCGGCGGGTTAGCCAGTGGCTTTGGGTTACTTGGTGGACAAACTGCTCCTGGTGGATTCAGTCAAGCTTCCAAGAATTTTATGAGCGGTAATAAACCAATGTTTTCTGCTTAGGGGCAATTAAATGGTTGATTTCTTTAATGAAGAAAACTGGACAAGTCCACGGACACTTGCGTTATTAGGTTCTGGCGCTGGCTTTCTTGATCCACGTGGCGGCATGGCTGCTGGTATGCAGGGAATGATGCAAGGGATGCAGGCTGGCAATACATTACAACGGCAGCGGCTATTAGCACAACAGCAACAAGAGAAGCTACAGAATGATATTGCTGCAAGACAATTGCTGTCTGACACAATGAAACAATATGGCAATGATCCATTGAAGGCCAGCAAGGCGCTTATTGCTACTGGCGTACCTGAAATCATGCAGCATGGTTTTAATATTCAAAAGAATATGCCGACAGCCAAATCTTATATCAAAGGTATGGATGCATCAGGGAAACCGGCATATTTTGCAGGAATGAGTACCGGTGAAGTTATTCCAACAGATATATCTCCTGCTGAAAAGCTTATGCAAACTAATGAAGGCAATCAGATAGGATTAAGAAATCCATATACGGGGCAATTGCAATCTTCTGTGGGGGTTGGAATGTCACCAGGCGAGGGTGCAAGGCTTTCTCAGTCAGCCCAACAGTTTGAACGTAGCCATGGACTTGACCAACAAAGGACGCAAAACCAGATCGCACAAGCCAAAATACCTAAGTTGCAAGACGGGTACTGGATCATGCCACCAAGCGAGGCCAATCCGCAAGGATCGATTATTCCTACTGAACTATCCACAGCGCCAAAAGGCAGCCAGTTAGAGAAAACAAAAGTTGCTGAGAAGATAAAAACCACGCTTGGCAATGACACTGAGGATCTAATTAAATCAGCCACGGGCAGTTTATTGGGTGCAGGACGTGATTTTGCTGCATCAGCGGTCGGGATAACGACAGATCCGGCTAAGGCGAATGCCACGCTACAAATGAGGGCGGCAACATTAGCAGGCAATATGCCACGATTTGAAGGGCCGCAATCGGACGCTGATCGTGCATATTATGAGCGCATGGCCGGTGATCTAGGCAATCCGACCAAGACAACAACTGAGAAGTTAATGGCGTTTAATGAATTGAAGCGTATTCATAACCTGGTTGAATCTGATGGATCAATCAAAAAGCCGATAACGCCTAGTGGTATCGGAAATAAAGGCGGCGTGAGCGGCTCATGGGGAGGATCTGCACAAAGTCGCAATGATGGGTGGGGCGAACTCAAATAATGAGAACTTACACGATAACCGATCCAAGCGGAAAATCTCATTCAATTGAGGGGCCTGAAGGTGCTACACGAGAACAGGTTATAGCAAAGATACAAGAGCGACTAGGTCAAGGTGATATAACCCAGTCAAAACCTGCTGATCCATACACGCAACAGGCACAAAAGCAGTCAATTGGTGAAAACTTGCTGGCCGGTATCGGTGGCGGCATGACTGGTCTTTATCTTGGCGCAAAGCAGTTGCTTGGTCAGGCAAAACCGGAAGAAATAGAAGAACATAAGAAAGCCATGGCTGGTTTGCGGTCTACCACTGCTGGTACTGTTGGCGATATCGGTGGCCAGATTGCAACTGCTGTTCCTGCTGCATTTATCCCCGGCGTAAATACTGCGGTGGGATCTACTCTGCTAGGCGGAGCCATGGGCGCATTACAGCCAAGATCAGGAGATGATTCACTGGCCGCAAATGTAGGTTTTGGCGCTGCTGGTGGCGCTGTCGGTAAATACATAGGGGATGCTGTAGGCAATCTCGGATCGAAGGTTATGGCGCGGATTAATCAGCCAAATGCTGCGCATATAAACCTGACAGGCGAACTATCAAAGCATGGAATCGATTTCTCCAAATTAAGCAAGGAAGTTCAGGACTCCTTACTTGATGATGCTACCAAAGCGCTGAAAGCAGGCGGCACATTAGACCCGGCTGCGCTAGTCAGGAAGGCCGAATTTGCCGCAACTGGTATTAAACCTACATTGGGTCAGATTACTCGAGATCCAAAGCAATACACTTTCGAGATGAATACTCGCGGCATTGCCGGTTCTGGTGACGATCTGGCACAACGATTCAACGAACAGAATGAGCAATTGATCGGCGCGCTTAATAAAACAAGGGCAGGCACAGGCGGCGCGAATCAAGGCAAGTATGAGGCCGGTGAATCCATGGTGGATGCCTTGAAAGCCAAGAATCTAGAGGCAGAAAAGCATGTGTCAGACTTGTATGAAAAAGCCAGAAATATGGCCGGAATCCATACGCCGCTTAACAATTACAATTTCAGCAATGCGCTTAATGATGATCTTGATCTAAAAATGGTGGGTGATGCGCTGCCTAGTGATATAAAAAACACACTGAATAAAATAGCGAAGGGCGACATGCCTTTTACTGTGCAGAAAGCGGAGCAGATAAGACAGGCGATTAACGGCCAATTGCCTGCAATACCAGGGCGGGAAAGAACAGCATTACAGACGGTAAATCATCATCTGCAAAAAGAAATTGATGCACTTGGAGATACGCTAGGAGGCGATGCAGGAAAGGCTTTCATAGCGGCTCGTGAGGCTGCGTCAGATCGATTTAAGTCACTTGAAGTATCACCAGCACTAAAAGCCGCAACAAAGGACTTTGAACCTAATGATTTTGTTGATAAATTCATCATTAAGGCTAAACCGACACATTTAACGGCTTTGATATCAGATCTTAAAAGACAGCCAGAGTTATTGAACGAGGCCAAAGGTCAGGTTATTGATTACTTGAAAAACAAGGCGCTTTCTGGTCAGACAGATGAATACGGAAAATTCAGTCAGGCAGGATTGAAAAACGGCATTAACGCAATTGGCGAAAAGCGTCTTGAACTACTGTTTTCACCTGCCGAGCGAGAAGAAATTAAGCGCATTCAACGAGTTGCTGCGTCTATTATGGTGCGGCCTGCTGGTGGATCTGTCAATGAGTCTCATACATCACAAGCAATCGCCAATCTACTGACACGGTTATCTAATATCAAGGTGCCTTATCTTAAAGAACTGGCTGTTGATCCAATAATGAGATTCAAAATGCAGGGCAAAGTCAATCAGGCTCTTAATCCTGGTGCGCAAGTGGTGCCTGCTGCGGGTAAGGCATACAGCGGTAAAGTGCCGGGATTGGTGGGCGGCTCAATGGGTGCAAATATCAATAATTACTAGCAGGGAGCAAATATGCGTGAAGAAAACGAATACAGCCTGGGATTGACTACTGTAATAGATAAAACGACAGATCCGCTCTACGTATTTACCAGTGTCACACTTAACCCGGATGCTGATGAAGCAGCCAAAGAATGGGTGTGCTACCGCACGACCGTCGCATCTGGTAACAAAAAGTTCGCAAAGCATCCAATCAAGTTGACTCGAGTTGCTAATTTCGACCAGAAAGAAAAACTACTGCAAGCAAGTCTTGCGGCCACTTACGCATACTAGGGGGTAAATTATGGCAGTCGGTGAACTAGACCTTCAGAATCCAGGCGTGAATGCCTATGTATCAACCGTTTATGAGTATTCCGGGGAAGATTTAATCCGCACGATACATACATACGACGACGGTCATATATTACATAATTGGGTACAGGTACACGGGTATACGGACGGGAAAAAGACCAGCACAACGCCATGGAAACACCACCAGGAACCATCACCAGCAAAAGAAACAGATCCGCCACCAGAGCCTGAGATTGATGATCCTGATGATATTATTACAACCCTGCCAGGGGGCGCAGCATGATCCGCGGTGATCGGGAGTACAGACGGGAGAAATTGGGGATTGGTCGGCCTAGTGCGAGTCAATACGGCGCAAGTCAATATTGCACCCCAGCATCAACCAAGAAATGGACTCCCGGCATTTACCATGAAGTGTCGGCTATGGGATCTAGCAGGGCAGGTGAGTGGAATGCTGTTAAAAACCGTATGACTGATAACGATGACGGTGCGATGTTTAGATTTACCTGGATGGAATTAGAAAAAGATACGCTGGGAAACTATCAGCCTGGGTTTAATTTAGTACAGGATTATTTAGACCAATGCGCGGATCTTAATAAGCAATTCATAATGTTCGTGCAGGTCAAATCATTTGGCGGTGATTCAGTACCCAAGTATATGAAAAACAGCACCAAATATGCTGACGGCAAAAACTACTACGGATGTCAGAATGGGCAGTATATTTATGAATCAAGCAACGGGGGTAATGGTGGAACAGTGCCTAATCTTCACGTTGATGCAGTCAAAGAGAGATTCCAGGAACTGCTAAAGGCATACGCTGATAAATTTAATGATCATCCTAATTTTGAATGTTTAGTGTTATCAGAAGCATCATTAGCAAAACCTAAAGGTTGCCCGGATCCTTGGACTGATGAAACTAAAATTTACAATAAGTACGCTCAGGCATTGGTTTATGCGAAAGAGTTTTGGTCTAATTCGCAAATCTGTCAATGGGTAAATTCGCCGCGGAATCAGATGGAGAATATGGTTCCTCAGTTACTTGAGGTTGGTATTGGGGTCGGCATGACAGACTTGGGATTCGAGGATCGTGCATTTAACTATCGCTCAGATGTGCCGAATTCTCAGCCCAGGGGTAATATCGAGTGGTGTGAAATAGCCAGTGGCAAGGCAATCGTGATGGGGCATTTTAGTAAGCCAGCTTTCGCAGGAGAGGTTATTGCTCGTGGTCAGGTTTCTGGAACGATCCAGAATGAGCCGCACGTATTTCCCACGTACCCCGGCAATGCCAAGACGAGGCAGCAGACTTTTGATCTAGCTGTTAACAAGGCTAAATGTTCTCACATTGTTTTTATACATAATTCTTCAGCACAACCATATGCAGGCGATGAGGACAATTCGGCCCCCGCAAGCGCCAATCCATACAAGGCTTGTTCAGACGAATATAGTGGCAATTATGCAGGAAAGTCATACAATGTTGTGACTGATAATTTCCTGTCTGGATCTGAAAATCTAGGAACGCAACATTTAAGACCAGATAATTGGGATTAATTCCCCCTATTTCCTGCCGTGGTTTTCATGATAACCAAACTCTTTTTCTTTGGCTTTTCTGGCAATTATGGCTTCTTCCTTAGTATTGAATGAACCTAGCTCAATATTTGTATTGATTCTTGCTCGCCATTTATTTCTAGCAGCATGAAAGCAAACACCCATTACGCCAGATGTATTTTTAGTATGAAGCTTTTTATTTCTGCCATTTTCTATCCCAGTAACATCTCTTAAATTATCAATCCTATTGTCTAATCCATCGCCGTTAATGTGATCTATTTCTCCTTTAGGCCACTTGCTATAGACATACATCCAGGCTAAACGGTGAGCCTGATAAAATTTACCATTCAACTTGATTTGTATATATTTACATTTCTTGCTTAGTCGAATAGTTCCTGCTGTTTTACCTATTCGATGATATTGAGCAACCTTCCACGTAAATACCCCAGTCTCACTATCATAATGTAATCTAAATTGAATCTGTTCTTTGGTAATTGGTTCTAATTTTGTTTTTGTTGGTATCATTTGGGGTTACTATATTCCGCGGTTAATTTGTTTAACATTTAAAGGGGTTACGGCATGGATCAGGCATTTCTTGAGGCAAAACTGGCTAAAGTAGTACATGCGGTGCAGGAATTGCGCAATGTGGTAAATGAGGATGAGGAAGCATCGGTTAATGTTGATAATGCCCTGGTAGTGGTTGAGGACATACTTGCAGAAGAACCGGGCGCGGATGCGGCGTAAATTGGTTGTGGACTGCCCATGCCGTGAATATCTGCATGGGTCGATTTTCTTATAATGACTTATTGTGCAATTGTTTCTGTTTAATAGGCTGGTTACTCTTTCGTCGATACAGTTTTACCAATGCAAGCCTATCTCCATTAAACATATAACGCACATTAATAAAAAAAAGGTCTCTTGTTACAGAACGGAAAAGAAATTCCTTCTCTAACAATTCACGCAATCCACGATTAAACGTGCGAACATTAATATCAGGTTTCCATTTTTTTATGTGATGGGCATTTAATGCAACGGTATCTTTATTCATGCCATTATGACCTGTCATTTCACTGTACACATAGTCAAAGATCATTTGTCCTGACTTTGTTAATTCCCACATTTTTCCTATACCGGTTTTATACATTTTCATAAATTCTTCGGTATCAACTTCTTTTTCTTCAACAATACTCAACGCTCCATTTGCAAACAATTCTCCGGTATCAGGTGAAAATAGTGAAACCTTTGATGTTCCATGGCCACCTTTCTTTATGCGTGTTGGAACTTCATCAGTTATGGAAGGATTTGTTTCGTATAGTTTAATACCAAATATTTTCTTTATTACTTCGTTCTTTTGTCCAATATTAGCCATTCTAACTCCACACAATCAAATAATTGCGGACAACACGATGTCATAAATCGGACAAACTGTAAATATATTTTTATACTATTAAAGACAATATATTTAATAAAGAAGTCTCAAATTAGCGGATTCTTGTCTACTTTTAGCAGCTTTCTGTCTACTTTTTTACGGTGTAGTAAAGGTTTCCAACCATTCCTTTCTTAATAGACTTAATAAAGGATTAGGATTTGTCCACGCTTGGCGACGCATGGCAATGTGCAGCCATCGAGCGAGGCAGGGGTGCGTCAAATCCTACTAATCAAGAAAAAGTGTGGCATTCTGGCGGCGCTGTTTCATCGTCTGTTCCCCATGTATCCATCCATGTTTTGCATTCTTCCCAAGTTATGTGCAAGCCTGTTTCCTGAAACTCATTCCAGGATTCCGTGGCTTCCTGATGGAATCTTTCTCGCCTTTCTTCACGCTCAACATAGTCGCGGAGAGCTTCACAGATGATCCACTGCGCTGAACGGTTCTTAGTTTCGGCCAGATTAAGGACACGGATTTTTAAATCATCGTCTATTTTGATTGTCATGTTTAAAATCCAGTTAATTGGTGTTATTTATGCAGATCACGTTTAATTTACGGAACAAATCTCTGTAAACTATGCTGTGTCTTGTTTAAGGCTTCCTACCATAGGACTCTGTGATTAAACACTACTCAAAATCCTGCATGTAATTCAAAACAAGACGTTCAATAATTTCTCCAACAGTCGTTTCGTTATCAATCGCCATGATTTTCAATTTACGGTGAAGGTCTTCTTTAATGTTTATCGTTAACCTTCGATCACCTTCCGGGGCAAATGAAATCTTTTGTACGTGTGAACGAATTAACGCGGTTTTAGCGAGATAATTTCCTTTATCCTTATCACGACATGACTTTTCAGATTCAATCGATTCTGATGCGAATTTAATCGCTTCCTGAGTGTTTAGAGTTGGTTTAGTAATGTGCGAGTTCTTCATTTTCCATTTCCTATGAATTTCGTTCGTAAGATCCGTTCTATTTCCTTGCCGAGCGCTTTTGACTCTATCCTTGCTTGCTTATCAGGCCATTCAAGCGCGGTCATTCCCCTGGCTAGGGCTTCCGAGTAAGCTACCCGATAACCGAGCCTGCTTCTGAGTTCTGGCAATTGCAATTCCTTGTGAGCCGCTTCAGATAATTCAAGCGCGGATCTGGTTGTTATCCGGTAACGGTTCCAGATAATCCGCACATCAATTTCAGGTTTGTGTACTTTTGCGGCACTAATGATTTTGCACAAATCTGACGTTGCCCATATCTCAGCGGCACTTGTACCAAGCGGTACCAGGCATAAGTTACTTAGCATCAAAGTCACTTTTGTTATCTCAGCAATGCGCGGCGGCGCGTCTATCAGAATGTAATCGTGGGTATCGTTGAGATTCTCAATTGCTGTAACTAGCTGCAAATGGTCGGCGGCTATAACCGTACTGATATTTTCATCATGCCGGATGCTTGACCACGATGCGCTTGTTGCCTGGGGGATATCCGCATCTATGAGTGCTACCTTTTTGCGTGTGGACATCATGCCTGCCAGGTTAGTGACTATTGTGGACTTGCCGGTTCCTCCCTTGACCTGGATTACTCCTATGATTTGTGCCATTTGTGGATAACTTTTAGTTTGCTTAATTAACAGGCAAAAATCTCTATCTAGTTCTTAAATCTATAACATCTTATATATATTAGGGGGGTAGACATATTTGTCAGGGGTGGGTAGACATTTATGTCAGGGGTTACCTTCATACCCTAGACATTTTTGTCGGGGGTTGTGTATAACCATTGTGTATAACTTTTATTTTTTCTTGTCGATTGATTTTTTGATGGCAAGAACTTTTCCTTTTATCTCGTCTGGTAACTTATCAAGAGATTCATTTATTTCAGCACTAAGTTTTATTTGTGCGTTATGGTCTCCTATCAGTTGTGTGCTTTCATCATTAGCAACATTTAGTTGATTGATATGAATATGAAAATGAATACTTTTGTCGCCTGGAAGGTTCAAGTCGCCGATTGATACAGCATGTTTTAACGCTGCTGCAATATCTTTCTCAAGGCCTGGAGTATGATTCCATGATGCTATGGCACATGAATTGCCATTAGAATCTTTAATCCTTATCTTTTCATGTACGACAAAGATGCTCTTTTTGCCTGGTGTATTTTTCCTTGATATGAAACCGGCATTTTCTAATACATTAATACACCTTGTTACCTGCCTTTCCGATAAACCTGTTTCTTTAGTAATGTCATTATTTGAGCATTCTGCTTCGCCTGTAGAAAAATCCAAATGGGATTTAATAATCAAATAAACAATGGTTGAACTACCATCCACTTTCTCAAAGGCACCGCTTCTTATCATGTCTTTATAAACACGAACCCAGCTAAGGTTGATTTCTAATTCTTTAGTTTTGTCGTCTGTCATTCCTGGTGATCCATTGTAATAACTACGTACGGAAACGTATCGTATCATACGTGCATATAACTGGATACATACCTAAGCTGCATACGTGCATACATACAATTATTGTCACATTGCGCCATTCATGGTAAATTCACCGCATGAGTATAAACAGAAAAACCAGAAACATTGCTCTCACAATTGAGCAGGATAATTTCATTGCAGATCTTGTTGATTCAGGGCAATACCAAAGTGCCAGTGAAGTAGTGCGGGCAGGGTTGCGCCTGCTAGATCATGATATCGAGAGGCACCGCGCTGAAATTGACCAGATTCGTAAGAGTATTAATGCAAGCGTTCAGGCAATAAAGGAAGGCAGATATACAGAAGGAACGCCGGAGGAAGTTATTGGTTCTATTTTTGAAGAGGCTTTAAAAGAGATCAATGAGTGAAGATATTAATAATTTCCGCCCCAGCCAAAGTTACTCTTAAAGAGATATTCAAATATACCTTTAAAAATTTCGGAGCAGAGCAAGCGGATCATTACCAGCGTCAAATTATTGCAGCTGCCATGCTTCTTTGTAGCAATCAAATACCACATGCCCGTAATTGTTCATTACTGTTAGACAGTACCAATAATGATGATTCTCAGTTTTTCTATATCCGTGAAGGTATGCACTATCTGATATATGCAGAAACGGCGGAACATATCGTATTGCATGATTTTATCCATGTTAATAGAGATATACCCACTCTATTAAAATCAATAAAACGATACTACAAGGACAGCCAATAATGGATTCATACTCAGCCAATGATGCTAAGACACAATTTGGACAACTTCTCATGAAAGCGCAACGCGGTCCGGTTCAAATTAACAAGAATGGCAAGCCTACAGCGGTTCTTATTTCAATGGAGAAATATGAAATGATTGAACAGTTGATTCTAAGAATAGCGGATTTGTTAGAGGAAGAAGAAACGGCAGGCAATGAATCTAGCGATTTTGCGCTTGAGGCTTTTCTTTCAAAAGTTAAGAATGCGCAGCGCAATTAATCTGAATCGTCTGGATCTTTTGGTAATTCCTGCCAGTGGGTAGGATTTATTGATCCTGAATCATCTACCCAACAATTTTGAGTAGTATTCCATATACCAATAAAGTATTGATGACCATTACTTACTAGAATTTCTCTATCCTTCGGCGCTTGCTCAATTGGTTTCCATTGGTTTAGTTCTTCCACCTCAGAAAGTAGGCTGGTAAACCACATAACCGGATTAGTTTCCGATTTCATATATTTAAGAATTTCATGTAACCTTTCTTCACTAATTCCCCGTGTCATAGTGGATCTTCCGGCATTTCCATCCAGCAAACAGGATCTACCGGAAGGTTATTAACCGATGTTGAGAATGCTGTTTTAAGTGTTTTGCTGTATACAAGTACCTGCCTGTCATGAGGTATTGTTTCTATTGGGTGCCATGGGCTTAGTTCTTCGCATTCATGAAGTAAGGATTTGAACAGATCCGTATAAATTCCATTCCTGTCTATCAATTCTTTTAACCCTTCTTCACTAATTCCGCGAGTCATTTTTTATACTCCGTACATTTGACTACAATTATATTTTTATAACTGGAGATAACCGGCATGGTGGCGAATGGTAAGTTACTACAATCTTTTTTAATGTTTGCGCATCCGGCACACATGCCCACCTTGGGGATATGGGTTACTTGGTCAGTCATCTATTTAACTCCTCCCAAGTTTCGGGGGTATAGGGAATCCATTCGACTCTATCCTGTGGTCTTCCACCAGTTGTATAGTCTCTCCCTTTACAGATATACATTGACCAGTAACCCCAGGAATCTCTAAATATGAATTTATTTTCATCATCAGGCGGCATCTGGTCTGAACATTTAATGAATTTTACTTTCATGTAAAATCACTCCATTCGATTGTCATGGTTGTCATTTTAACAATCCACTTTCTTTAACTACTATCTTTAATTCTTTTATAATCTGTTCTTTAGTCACAGACGGATCTTTTTCCCATTCGTCGACGTGTTCTTTAAATAATCCTCCAAACTTCATAATAAGCCCAATAGAGAACCTTCCGGTTTTTCTACGCTGCTTAGAATTCATATCTTCCCTCCTTGCAATTCTTTCCTTTTGGCCATGATTACTCCTTAATTTCGCGCAACGGAATTCTACTCTGAACATTTATATTAAGACCCTCATTCTCAAAATAATATGCATAATTAGTGCCTGGTATTTTCTCGCCAGTCTCCTCAAGCACTATCCGGCGCGGTTGGATTTTTTCTACTATTAAGTGCTGTCGAATAGGTGCTACGCCATGTGCATCAAAGATTAAGCCATCAACTAATACATGTTTATCATTTTCTAGTGGAAGTCTATAAGCAATAGGCTTCCATCCGTTCGGCAATCCTTCAATCTCTATTTCTTGTTTTTTAGTCATGATAATCCCTGCTTATGCGTATTATTGTTAGAACTATAAATACCCAATCCAGCACAGTAATTTATTGAGCATGGTTATTCCTTGTACACTTGTAAATATTCTTTATAAATTCCTCATCGTTCATCTCTTCACTAATTTCGCGTGTCATTTGTTAAGTACATCCAAAGTATATGCAACGCCCAAAGAATCTCCACAATCTATCTCGCCCGTTTCATATTCGGAAAACTCTCTTTCGCCAGTTACAGTATTAACTGTCATTGATCTGTTAAAGAATTTTATTTTGTGACCATGCACCTCATGGCGTGGTGGCAGGATATGCACTTCTTTTGATGGTTCGCCAATGTCAATTGCGAATTTATCACTAATATCATATGTCATTTGTTAAATCCCTTATAAAATAACTTGTCGTTTAAATTCGTCAAACGCATACTCATAATCGTCTGGAAACTGGAAAGGCTGGTGGGATCTGCTTCTACATTCCCCGGTGTAATCCATGTACTTATGTTTATAAAACACTGGTCGCCTGGTGTGCAGCCACTCCCAATACATATCGGCCAATGGGTGAGGATCACATATTAAATAATGCGTTATTTGATCCAAGGTGGTAGGTGATAGCCATTGTATTTTTTCTTCTGATCCATTGATAAAACGTGCCAGAATGCCATTTCTTGCTTTACTCATTTCTTTATACTGATGATCTTCCCCGGTGTATCTCACCCATTCTGCTGCCATTTCGTGATCTCCCGTACAAAAACTTAGCAGTTTTTACTTTGGTCGATGTACTGATCAATCAATTCAGAAACCAGTCTGCTCAATGAATAGCGTTTTTGTTTGCGGATCTTCTCTAGAATCATTCTGTTTGCCTTCGGAATAACGACATTGATCTGGGTGCTATCATCCATTCTGCATTGCCGTGAATGGTACGGCTTTATCCGCTCATGGTAGACAAGGCAGTTAAAAGCGTGGCGCTTGCTAACGTTCAGCAGTTGCATAATGGTGGGGATGGAATTGCCAGCGTCATAAAGTTTCAGGATATCAAGTGATGCAGGGCAGTACAGGCCAAGTTCTTTTTTGACCTTTGACATAAAAGGCCGCACTGAAACAAGTTCAGCGGGTTTCCCTTCGATATCCGGTATGCAATTGTTTTTCTTCAACTGAATATACATTTGCTTCTGAGTCATATTGCCTGATTTAAGGCAGGCCGTTATGCAATCGATCATCCGTGTCATGTGGGCATCTGATATGCGCGGCTTTTTGATTTGTTCTTGATCTTCCTGCAATATGCGTTTATAGCCTTTACTTACACGGCCATTGGTTCTTCTGATATTAACTTTCTCTAATCCTAAATCAGCCATCCAGTTATTTTGGGTTTGCATTGGTAAACCTTGTGGTTGAACATTTTGGGGAACAAAAGTTTTGTGCCTGCCATTGAGGATTTGAGCGGCATTTCTTGCGGAAAAAGGTAATTCCGCATGTTGGGCATTGTTTGGTTTGAAGCGGGAAAGTCGGATCGTCTTTGTCGTGGTTTCTTTCCCTATCAATAACAGGATCTCGCACAACCTTGTTTTTAGGACTGTGTAAATGTTCCGGGATAGGCACCATGCCAAGGGTAATCAGAAGTGAAGATTTGTGTATTCTGGTACGCATGGCGTGGTGTCTTTATTCTTTATTCGCTATTCTGTTCAGGTGGTCATCTTGCAAATCTGACAAAAACATATCATCCCTATGCTCGTTGAATTTATCTACCATGTCAGATACAAAGTCATTCTCCCAATCGCCTGATGCTTTGCCTAAGGCTTCTTGTAGCAAATCATCAAATTCTTTCTCGTCATATAAATCATGTACTCTCTGACTCATGATATCTCCCGTTATTTGCCTGATTCAAAGATCAATTGCTGCCTGATTTTCTCCTGTTCTTCGGGGGTTGGTTCATTGGGATCTGGATTGTCCGATTTGGGCGGAATAATTTCGCCGGTTGTTTTATCAATATCTTCAACGCCATGCGAGTCTGTATCAATAACAATGCCGTTCTCAATAGTCACACCGCGGCCACTCTCAGCCGCATGACTAACGTGAAGCGCGTTTGATACTTCAATTGAGCATGGCATGTATTTTAATACCTGCAGCAATGGTATTTTTCGGCAGTACATTTCCCAATCACGATAACTGTAATGTGATTTCCCGACTTTGTTATATTTATCACGGTGCTTGGTTATTTTCGATACGCGCCACAATTCAATGACTGGCATAGCAGCGTCTTTAACCCATCCAATGGCGTAAGCATGGGTTATATCTTCAGGCGCATCAAGGTCGGTCTCATTGTGTATGATCAGATCACGCCTTGCTCCGTCTGTATAAGTGTATTCCTGGTCTTTGAAGATAACGCCGGTATAAACCGTACCGCGACCGCTACGAGCTACCAGGTCTGTTAAACCGCGCCAGCCTGGAACGAATGTGCAAGTCTTACCATAAGGTATTAAATATCCCGCGCCATTGACACCGACCTCAAGGCCAAGCTGCCCTGCTGTCATGATTGCACCGGCAATGCTTCTATGGTCGCATTCCTGCAATTTTGGGCTGGTACTGAATGCAGTCATAGCAAGGCGTGACATACGATCAGCCGTTAAGTGTTTTGGTAATGCTAATGCCAATTGTGGTTTTAACTTATCCATGAAACTACCAAAGACTGTGATTGGATTCTCTTTTTTGCCGTTGGTAGCTTCTTTTAAAGCGCTTATAGACATGGTTCTCTCTTATGGTTTAATTAAAAAGGGCCGGGCCCCTGGTTTTGTTGTTGTGCATGTTCTGATATATGCGTCTATATCATCTTGTGAGTTTTCGGCATAGTCCTTAGCAAGCGCATAAAAAGCCCGTTTCCAATCGGTTTTGCTGCTATATCTATTGGACTTCCAAGAGATTAATTTATAGCCGTTGTGTATAAGTAGAGCCGTTTCTCCCATTCGCCGTTTTATATTTGTACTAAGGACTTCAATTTGTGCTTCTCTTTGCTCTACTTCCTGCCTGATACTGGTTAATTGTTCATACCATCCAAGTAATTCATTATCGGCTTCAATACTTGTGCCCGAATCAATCTGGTATAGCCGGTTTATATCTTCAGCGGTGGCCGGTTCTGGTGGATTTCTATCCAGTATTCTTTGCCAAAACGCAATCTCCCGATCACGTATGTATGTAATCATGTCATCATCACGGTTCACGAAATGAACTCGCAAATCATCTGCACCAATCAATGCGGCGACAACTGTTTGATTTATGCCTGTTACCATCTGCCCATGGAGTATTTGGGCAACGTAATGCACAGGGATTTCGTCTGTATCCTCAGTACCCCAATGTTTTGCGGCGAATGGATGCACTGTTTTAATCTCGGCGTTCATTACTTTGCCATTCACAATCAATTCAAGATCAATCTCAGCCGCCATGTAACTATATTCAGGGTCAATGTACCGATTGTTCCGACCAATAATATTAACGTCATGGCCGCGATCCTGAAGTTCGTCAATAAGCATCTCGCAAACGATCGGCTCCAATCTTTTGCCGCGATTAAATATTTTCTGTTTTGCCGGTGTTACTTTTTCCTGATACTCACCGATCTTTTCATCGTAGAGTTGCCGCTCTGATTTCCACGGCGATACACCAAGAATCGCAGCTGCATCACTGCCGCCAATGTACCGTGTGCGATCTGGATTAATATCCTTCATTATTGCTAGGGAACTCATGTAAGTATCCCTATGCCTTTCATGTTCTTCTGGAATAACTCAAGGGATTTTTTACGCTCATCACTATGGCCGTAACGTGTGTCCAGATCCACGGCGCTCATAGTGAATTCAATTACCTTTTGCTGATACTCAAGGTTCTTATGCCAGTCAGAACCATTGAAACCTTCTATATCTTCAATCAAGCCTTTTTCCAGTGACTCCATAGCTTCAAGGATCATGCCCATGAAATTGCAGATTCCTTCACGTTCAATCAATAATTCTATATCTATTACATTTCTTATATGGTTTAAATCATTGTTTCTCTTTAAGTTCTTCACGATATCCTGCGGTATTTAAACGCCCTGCTAAGTGATTTAGTGTGCAACAGCCAGTGGCAAATGTTCTTGAATTGTCGCCAGGCTGTTGGCCTGTATGAAATTGCCATGATTATTCCCCGCAATAACCGATAAATTGAGTATCAGCTACAAAGGCACTATCCCTTTCCGAAAGCCAGGCAAACGTTGCCAGCAATGCAAAAATAATCAAGTAAGTGACTGTTTTCGTGCTGAAAGCTTCTTCAGGTGCGCGATAATTTTTCATGTCTCTGTTAGTCATTTTTAGGTTTCCTTCAAAATAATTTCACACATAAGATATTACGGATGCGTATTCATTATGTCAATACGGTAACGAAACAATCTACTACAAATATTGAATATTGGGGAAAATAATTACGCTATTTATGAAGAAAACGAGGTGTGGTAAATAAAATACGCTGGAACAAGGCAATAAAAAACCCGCTCTCAGGCGGGTTAATGTAGGAGGTGATAGGTTGATATGTATGGTGAGGTGCGATTATGCGGCCAGCGTGATCCTGGTGATTCTGGTGATGCTAGTGGTCGTGATTATCGCGCCCATTGCCCTTATTGATATGCCTGCGATCAGGGTGTACGCGCTTATCAG
>Ga0157309_10000001_pt1 | contig 58645 bp, 88 predicted proteins | sample NitcycUS208509C2_FD_108383 | JGI IMG/M metagenome (GOLD analysis project Ga0157309, IMG submission 108383) | Soil microbial communities from Arlington Agricultural Research Station in Wisconsin, USA - Nitrogen cycling UWRJ-S208-509C-2 | ecosystem: Environmental > Terrestrial > Soil >... | reverse complement strand
TTGAGCGGGGAAGTGGTCATTTGGCTTCCTGAATCAATTTCCGGTTTTCAGGCTTGGCGATGAAATCCCGGAACGCCTCGCGCTGAATGTCGGAAACGTCCAAGTGCTTGGCGGTGGCAATTGATTTGAGAGCCTTTTTGATGTTCTTCTCAACGCGGGTCTTGATGTTGTCGGTAAGTGTTGCTGTTCTCATCTGTCCCTAGTGTCTCACATTGGGGAACAAGTGTCAACGGTTTTTTCAATATTGTTTTTAGCCATGCCAGCAAGGCTCAAAAGTGTATATTTTTGCCGTTATTTTTATTTGACTATGGGGACAATGTGGGACATTGTTCCCGAAGTGAGCGGAGTTATTTAACAAACTAAAAACAAAAGATTGAGGTGGTTTATGAGCAAAGCGGCATTATCAGAAGAAATCAAAGTGCGGACAGACGGGCGGATGAAGATCGGCTTGGAAGATATTGCGATTCGTGAAGGGCTGGACCTTTCAGACATTGCCCGACGCGCGTTCCGTCTGCTATTGCAGCAGGAACAGTCGCGTTCCAATACGCTAACTACTGGCTATAATGGGAACTGTTAAAGATTCGGAAATGAAAGTGCGGGTTCCGGGGGCTATGAAGCAGGCATTCATAACCTTGTCGGACTCGCGTTTAACATCCGAAAGCGAGTTGGCGCGAGAGGCGTTCATTGATTATCTGAAGAAGCACGGAATTACTCTGGCCAAGGTTCCAGAAACGCCCACAGACCCCAAAGTATTACCAGACGCCGAACGTCAGCAAAAGATTCGGCAGATAGGCACAACCGTTGCAGACCTGAAAAAGCTAAACGCCAATCCCAAGAAAAAGCGCAAGGCCGGCGGCGAGGACGGCGGATCTAAAAAGGCAACTGGTGACTGACCACCAGCCCATCATTCATGTCACCTTCCACCGCCAGCAGGAAAATGTTCCGCAATTCGACCGGATGCCGATGTGGGATTTTCAGCGTCACATTCAGCATCACCGGCGTCCGAACCGCGAGCGCCATCCGGTATGCCGCCTCCACGCGGGCAAAATCTTCCGGCGAGACATATAGGCTGGCGCAGCTCCATGCCATCGTTTCGGACGGGAACATCCCGAAACGGCAGCGGTTTTTAAGGTATGCCCGGTTGCGCCAGATCAGTCCGCCGGCACCGAGGCAGTGTCGAATTGTCCATAAATCGGGATCGTCCCGCAGTTTATCCTGCCAGGCTTCAAAGAGTCGTTGCATGACCTTTCAAATACAGATTGTGACAGAAGTGCCATTTGGCTAAAAATGTGAAGCGCCAACCATAACAACCGCACCCCATGAAATCAAAACTAATAAATTTCTTAACCTCAAAAAACCCATCTTACATAGGCAGTTCTTACATAGGTGGCCTTAAAATGGTGAATCTGGGTGGTTGTGAGTGGATGTTTTCGCAATCTGACAATCAAAAAAGCCAATAAAACCGGCATTTGGAATTGACTGTGAAGGCTTATGTAGGTAGTCATTCGGTTTCGTAAACCGTCGGTCGTCGGTTCAATCCCGACAACTGGCTCACTTTTATGGAGATTCTTACATCGTCGTCTTACATTAAGAAAAGGCTGCAAAAGACCAAGTTCGCCAATCTTTACCGCGACCGCATCTCCGGCACCTACTTTTGCGGGGCGATGGTTTGCGGTCAGCAACTCAAAAAAAGCCTCCAAACGAAGTCGTCGGAGATCGCCAAGCTGCGGCTGGATGAGCTTTTGAGGAAAACGCGGGAGATGCGCAAGGCTACGTCGGGGCGCCCGAACGTGGACGATTACGCTTTCAAGCAGGTTGCCGATGCCTGGGCGAAGAAGGTGAAGGCGGACACTAATTGCAAGCGCGATGGCGTGCCGCGCAAGCCGCGCGCCAAAGAATATCGGCTGGACACGTTAAGGATGCTCCGCAAGACGTGGCCGGATCTGGATTCGATGCGGGCGAATAACATCACCGAGGCGGATTGCAAGGAGTGGGCGGTCAAGTTTTGGCGCGCGGGTTATTATCCCGGCCGGTTCAATGGCTGCCTTGAGACGTTGCGCGGGATATTGAATCTGGCGATTGAATTAGGCTTGGCGGCGACGAATCCCGCTTTGAAGGTCAAACGGCTGGCTTTACCCAAAAAGGAGCGCCAGATGCCGTCAGAGAAACAATTGGCGCAACTGTTGAGGCATCTGCGGCGCGACCCGACGCGGCGGCGGGCCTATTGGTTCATCCGGGCGCTGGCCTATTCCGGCAAGCGGCCACATTCCATCCGGTCCATCTTGCCAGTGGACGTGAACCTGGAGCGCAATACAATCCGCTGGCGGGCCATCAAGCATGACAAGGAAGCCGATGAACTGCCGATGGCGTTTCAGATGCGCGTGGTGGTGAAGGAATTGTTGAAATCTCATCCCGGCGGACGCTCGCCGCTGGTGCCTATCAAAAGCCCGAGGCGGGCGCTGGCGGGGGCGTGCGAGGATGCCAAGATTCCAACGATGACGCCGAGTGATTTCCGGCACTTGTTCACGACCCGCGCGCTGGCCAAGAACATTCCGCCAGCGATGGTGGCCCTGCTGCGTGGCGATAAAGATGGCGGGAAAATGATGCTGAAAACCTACCTGCACGGGCGGATGGAAGATTTGAATGCGGCGGTGAGAAAGCTGTGACACGCAAGCGCGGGCGTCTTTGAGTCGCAAAATAATTACGCTTGACACTATTGATTCATTGTGTTTTTATAGGCGCAGTTATTTAACGCAGAACCAAGCGGCGGACGGCCACAAGGCGCGTCACCCGCGAGAGCGGACTAAATGCGCCCAAGGCCGTCCGCTTCGGTGATTGGTTGGGTGCGATTAAATGCAAAAAATATGAACTGTAAAAAACATCCAGAGCGTCACGGCGCATTCGTCGTGAACGGAGAACAGGTCTGCACGGAGTGCCACATCAACAGCAAAAGTCCGAATGGTGATACGCTTGTTGGTCTAAACGTAGAACTCGACCGAGCCAAAGCCAGACACCAAGCCGCCGTGGTGGCCGATAGGGCGGCCAGAGAGGCCGCAAGAATAACCGACGAGGAGATTGACGGCGCTTGGGGACAGCTTAAAAACGTGGAAACGCGACTAAAAATATGGAAGGAGTGGCGGTCAAATACTGAAGCACCCAACGTGGAATCCAGCCACCGCGAACCATGATGACCGAGCGCACCAGACGTTACCGATTGACCAGCAGCGCCGCTCGCGGTTGGTCTGCGATGACTGGTTAGAGGCGAACATCAACAACACTAAAAACATGAAAGCAACAAAAAAGCAAATAATCGAAGCCAAGAACAAATCACTCCTTCGGGCGTGGCGCAAAATCACTGTCCTCTCAAATGCACTTGAGATGATTGGAAAAATCTGCAAATCCAAAAAGCACAAAGACCCCATCTCGGACATCCTGTGCGAAGTGAACCGTGCGGAACGTCTGCAAGCCTCTAACGTGAAGCTCACGCCATGACTACCGCGCCAACAGCGTCCGCCTCGCCTGAAACCGTCAACGCGGTAGTCATTGAGCGTGCAGCGACTGGTTCGGCTTCTGTCGTGGACGTGTGCTGCGGCTCTCGGATGTTCTGGTTCGACCGGAAAGACTCCCGCGCAATCTTCGCGGACAAGCGGCGCGAAACCCATGTGCTGACGGACGTGTCGAGTCGTGGCGGAAGTAGGACGCTCGAAGTGAATCCCGATGTCATCGCCGACTTCACGAACCTGCCGTGGCCTGACAACCGTTTCGCGCTCGTGGTGTTCGACCCGCCGCATCTGGTGCGGGCCGGCAAGAAGGGATGGCAGGCCAAGAAATACGGCAAGCTCGAAGGCGACTGGAAAGAGATGCTGCGCCTCGGCTTCGCTGAATGCTTCCGCGTGCTGCGGCCGGAAGGGACTCTGATTTTCAAATGGAACGAACACGAAGTGCCAGTCTCACAAATACTGGCACTCACTCCCGAGCGTCCGCTCGTGGGGCAACGGTGTGGCAAAACGGCCAAGACGCATTGGATGGTGTTCATGAAGCCGAACGAATAGCTATGCAGCCACCGACCGACCAACTCACGAGCGCAAGGGACGTTACCGATTCACGGGCAGCGTGGCCGGTGGTCTGCATCAGCGCATGGTTCGGGGACTGGTCGAATAAAAATAACCGCTTGACAATGCGAGCTAGCTCGCATAAGATGGTGGCGTATGAAACAACAAATACCAATGCCATTCATGGAATCCTACGCCCTCGCCGACTGCTGCGCTCGCATCTTCGCCGAGTGGAGAACATCGAAACACCCAGAAGCGGACGATGCCAAAGTGCGGCAAATCCTGCGCGATCAAGCCGTGCGAGGCCTGCGCTACCTCTGGCAAACGGGCGACTACAGCCAGCGGGCAACCGTGGCGTGCCGGGTCGCAATCTGGATGAAACATCCCAATGTCTCGACGCTGCAAAAAACGGTGGTCGAACGGGAGAAAGCGAGGCTCGCATGAAATGCCCAAAATGCGGCCATACCTTCAAGGCACAAAACCAAGTGAAGGGCGGAAAATCACGATGGGCTGGAATGTCCAAAGCCGAGCGCAAACAAGCGGCCAGTGCCGCCGCGAAAGCTCGATGGGCGAAGTCCACGAACGCGGAAGTGAGCGGAGCGGCGGACAATAAGCGTTGAATTTGCGAAGGCGGTCGCCCGTCGCTTTCGCTCAACTGACTGGTTAGGGCACGGCGGATAACAACAAAAACAAAATAACATGCACTACAAGAACGGCAGAGAAGCAAGGAACGGTGACAAGGTGGTATTGATCCCATCGTATGGGCCGCCAGTGGCGGGAATCCTCTACGATGCAACTCCCGGCAACGATATGTGTAACGGGAAAATCGCAATCCCGTCCAACAACGACCGATGCCCAGACCTGCGTGAGTGTCTGCACGCCGATGACATCAAGGCTGCAATGGAAGGCAAAGGTGGTCCGATTCCATTCCCAAACACAATCGAACCGTGAACGCAACGGCACGAGGAGACTAAGTGCCCTAACGTCTGAGCTAAGTGGCATCCCTGAATCAAGCATATATGAAAAAAGGCAAACGAAGAAAAGAACTTTTGGAGAGACTTGGCGACATCGTGCGTGGTGGTGTGCTTGATTCAGGGACGGAGCGCAGCGAAGCCCGGCACGGGTGTCCACCTTCAGCGATGGGTTCAGCTTCCGCCGCGCCTGTCGAGCCTGAAAGCGTGCAGAGCCAGAACGCTCCAATGGCAAGTCTGCCGTCCAGCGATGAGCGGAAGATGAAGCCAGCGCTGATAGCTCAGACGTTCAGCTTCCAAAGCGGTCCGGCTGGACTTGAGGCGTTGCCCTGCCCGTTTTGTGGCGCACAACCCAAGGAAACAAGCATCGAGCCAGATTATTGGCAGCTATTTTGTGTGAACATGGAATGTCCGGCAGAGGTGTCTGTTGGAGCCATTACGCTTAAACGCGCGATTTCTAACTGGAATGAACGGGCAGGAACTAAAAGCGTAACCCAGCCGGCACACCCCAGCGCAGCGGGTGTGAGCGGCGGAAGCTGAACGCCGCGATGAGTGGCACGAACAAAGACCATGAACAATCCTGACGTTATCAAATCGCCTACGACGCCCGCCGTGTCCACTCCATCAAGTGGTTCAGTGGCACAGTGTGACTGGCTATACAACTTCCGAGACTACAGATGCCAAGAAAACGCAGAGTGGCAATCTCCGGCACTGATGGACGATGGCTCTGTGATGCAGTGGCGGCTGTGCGACATCCACAAGCAAGAGGCTGTGAAGATGTGTGAACCCCTCATGCGGGAAATCGCTACCAAGCTCGGTGGTGATCCTGAAAAGCTGAGAACGCCGTGGCATAGAATAGTGCCACTGAACAATCATTAGACACAAACATTGTGTTATTCTCGGCTGAACAATTTAAGCAGAAGTCGCCATTGATTAAACGGTTGCGGGAAATCATGGCGACGGCGCACATGGCTCAAAGCACGGTCTATGCCTATGTAAATGTTTGCGCTGATTTCTTTTCTTGGGCGGATTGCGGAACGGCTGATTGTCTGGATGGCAAGATGGTTGAAAGATACCTGACGCATCTGGCGGTTGACAGGAAAGTTTCGGCCTCGACCCAAAATCAGGCGTTCAATGCACTCCTGTTTTTGTTCCGTCATGTCCTGCAAAAAGAGTTTGGCAAGGTGAAGGCCGAACGCGCCAAGACGCAGCCGAACATTCCCGAATGGCTGACCCGTGATGAGCTTTCTGAATTGTTCAAAAAACTTGAAGGCGACTGGCTCTTGCTGGCGAAGCTGGGCTACGGTTCCGGCCTGCGTTTAATGGAACTCCTTCGCCTGCGGGTCAAGGAACTGGATTTTGGGAACAAAATGGTGATCGTCAAGGACGGCAAAGGCGGAAAAGACCGCCTGGTGCCAATGCCAAAAAGCCTGATTGATGATTTGCAACTTAGGGTTGCCAACACAAAATCAATCCATGAAAATGATTTGAAGAATGGTTTTGGCTCGGTCTGGTTGCCCGATGCGCTGGCTAAAAAATATCCCAATGCGCCGAAGGATTTCAAATGGCAATGGGTTTTCCCATCACGCGAGATTTGCCTGGCGGATGACGGTGCGATGCGGCGGCACCACTTGTTTCCGAATGGGTTTCAAACCGCCCTGCGGCTGGCCGGCCAGCGCGCCAAAATCAACAAGCGGGTTCATCCGCACATTCTCCGCCATAGCTTTGCCACGCATTTTTTGGAGAACGGTGGAAATTTGCAGATGCTTCAATCACTGCTGGGCCACAAGGATATTACGACGACCATGATTTATACTCATTGCGTCAATCTGAATCACGCGAAAAGTCCGCTGGATCAGTTGTGAGTTTCCAAATAACTTTCCTCACGCCTCCGTCTGCTGGTCTTGCTCGGCGAATTGCAGGTAGGCACGCGCGTCAACGTAATTATCACCATGATAAACCCGTGCCGACCGCTGGCATTTGAACTGCACCATCATCAGTTCCACCAGCCAGTCGGGCAATGGATGGTCGAGGCGGATGCCGTAGTGCTGCTGGATCATGCCCGTCCACGCGAGGCCGATGTTTTCGTGCGACAGGCGCGGGTCGCCGTAAATCTTGCTTCTTTCTTCAATGGTTTTTTGGACGAGGTTGGAAGAATTTTCAAGCCGCGAAGGTGTTGCCATTGCTCAAATGCGAAGGAGTCAAAATGGAAAATAAAGCCGCCGGATTTTACTCCGGCGGCATAGGTCTAGGACAATTCTTTCATTGTCGAGAACCCGTTTAAGAATTGACGGCCCAGCCGAAGCTGAACCATAGCTCCTTCCACACATGGCGGATGAGTTAAATTGGCGGAAGCTGAGGGACTCGAACCCCCGACGGTGTTACCCGTTGCTCGCTTCAAACGAGTGTCCTCGACCAGCCGGACAACTTCCGAATAGTGACGGCAATCACTGGATTGCTGTTTGGAGCCACACAGCGCAATGAACCTCTCGGCACTCACTAGCTTCCATCCTTGCGGCGGATGCGTTGGCTGTCATTCTCAAAACTTCCCACCGTTTCCGGCGTCACTAAAATTGGCGGAGCGAGAAGGATTTGAACCTCCGTTACCATTTCTGGTAAATCCGGGTTCGAGCCGGATGCTATCAGCCTCTCTGCCACCGCTCCGTTTGTTGACTTGGCTCCGCGTTTATACGGCACCGGCGGTCACAGTGGATTTACACCACCCACCACAGAATCAAAGTTCTGCTCCTTACGTCAATCTTCGGGGAGCGGCCTAAGCCCGCTCGTGCTTTCGTCAACAAAAACGAAGTTAAGTCAATCGCGCCGGGATGCAAGCGGATAATTCACGACTCATCCTTGCGCGGGATGGCCGTCTGTTTATCGGCCTCGGCTTCCACCTCGATCTCTTGAATCTTGTTGGCTAGCAGATAGGATTGTTCCACGATGGCCGCCGCGTGCAGGCGCGAACTGTTCGTGAATGAAGCCGGGATGCCTTCAATCAAGACGACGTAAGGCACGTTCAATTCGTCCAGGGCGTGCAGGGTGCGCGCAACTAGGTCGGCGGTGATCTTGACCTGTTTGCGGCCGGCGCTCATGGCTTTTTGATGCGGTAGGCGGGCACGAGCCGGATAGTTCCACGCTTCCAAACCATTTCAATTTTCCCGGTGGAAATCCATTGCTCAATTTGCCTTGATGTCTGACGAATGCTGGCATTTTTCTTTTTTGCTATTTCACGGACCGTTTCCGCCTTTTCGTCAACAATCTTTTCTTGGAAAAGTTCGCTAACGAGCCTCGCCGCCGTTTTGTTCAGCGCGCTCATACAGGCAATCGCCATTCCTTTTTCTGGCCGTTATTGAAAAGCTGAATCCAGCCGAGTTTGTTCACGCAGCCTTCGCCATAGACGATGCCCGCCGACCATGCGTGCGTCTGCCGACGGTTCTTGGCGTAATCCATGTTGTCAATGCCGGCAAGGGTGCCGACGCAGATGCCGAAGGGGTTGTCGTCGCGCCGGCCCTGCTGCTGGGCAGCCGTGTGCGCGTGGGCAAAAACGACGTTGCCGTGCGCTTCAGCATGATCCCGCGCACATTGCTGGCCGAACATATAGCCGTGCATGAATTTGATGTCGTAGGCGTAAATCCAGTTGCGGATGCTCCAGGTGTTGACCCAGTTTATTTTCAACCGCTTCATCTCGCCCTCGATGCCGAGTTTCTTCTTCCCGTCACCATAAACCAAAAGCGAGGCGAACCCACTGATGATGGCGTTGTGATGTTTCAGGAATCGGTAAGGCCGTTCGTCGTGGTTTCCCATTGGGCAATCCGTCACGCCAAGTTCTTCAAGAAATTCGAGGCCGATGTCAATGTCCGGGGAAACCGGCTCATCTTCATCACTGGTGCCTTTCGCCCCGGCCCGCAACGCCGCCGTGTCACACCAATCGCCCAAATGAAATATTCGCTTCGGCTTGAACCGGGATTTGAATTCCAACGCCGCCGACCGCGCATTCGGATCTATCAGATTGCCGTGCGAACAGCCGACCGCCATGAACCGCTCCCATTTGTGTGTGATGTTCATTAGGTTTTGGTTTTGAACTTTTTCATAATCTCCACGGCAAAGGCGTCGTCGCTGAAATCTTCGGCATCGTCCGGCAGCCAGGCGAGCTTGGCGGCGAGCAGCAGATGGTTCCGGTCGCGCAACTGCCGGCGTAATTCAGCGTTTTCGGTGTTGGCTTGGGCAAGCTCCGCCATTGCTTTCTGCGATACCGCGCAAGTGACGGCGATGCCCGCATGGGCGGTCCAGTCCATGCCGCACGCCGGACATGAATCGGTTTTAGCCATGATTGGTTGCGCCGGCTTTTCGGATTCGTTTGGCGACATGGGCGGATGATGCGTGATGCGTGATGCGTGATTTTCGGATTGGAAGCACCCATTGTTCGACCGGGTTGAACGCGACGAACAGATGATGCCCGGTATGCTTGGCCTGCGCCTGCGCGACCGTGCCTTGCGAGGGTAGGTATTGGGCGTTGTGGGCGATGGCAGTCATTTGCGCACCGGCACGTTGCCGGACCACTTGGTTGCCGCGCGTTTGCGGTCCTCGTCAAAGGCCCGCCAGCCGCAGAGTTCAAGCGCGACCCAGACCACGCAGTATTCCCAGAACAACGCCTTTTGCGTGCTCATGGCATCCCAAATCAGGTTGTTGGATTCGTGCTGGGTCAGGGTGCATTTCACCCAGATTTTTTTGACATCGTTCCAGCGTTCAAGGTTGTCCTGGTAGGCGGCGTCGTGGAGGATGTAGCTCCACCACCATTCGGCATAGGACATCAGGTAAAGGCCGGCCACGCAGATGACGAGGCCAAGCACGGCGAGCAGATTGAACCAGCTTGAAAAATGGCAGAGCCAGTGGGCGACGAACACAACCACGCCGCCGATGACGCCAAGGGGCGGAACGCTGCCGCCATCCGTGTGCAAATAGGGTGCGGTGCGGTAATAATTGCCGAGGCGATCCGCGAAATACAGCCGGTCTATGGCGATGACGTTGCCGCCGTCAAAGGACGTGTTGCGCAGGCCGGTCGTATTTTGGAAGCCGTGGCGCATGGGAATCAGTTGATAGCGGATAGTCGGGGAGTTGATAGTCGGGAAGCCCGCTTGCGTGGTTTCGGATTGTCATGCAACGGACAATCGGCGCTGATGTAAAACTTGCCGCGCCCCAGACCGCGCCCGTGGCGGTTGTCGAGAACGGCGCAGGTGCAGCCGGCTTTTTGCGCCGCCGCACTGCCGGGATTTGGAATATGCTTGAGCATGTTTGCCAGCGGTGGCTCACCGCAAATTTTGCGGGACGAACGGACTATATTTAGTTCTGGCCAATGACAGGCATCGGCGGATTGATTTGATTTTGCCCGTTGTCCCGCGTCTTGCAGCTTGCGCCACAAGAAAATCGTTTCAAAAACTTTTAACCACGAATGAACACCAATGGACACGAATCACCCAACCAAACCAATCAGCAGCTTGGCCTGTTCGGAATCCAGCGGTATGCCCTTGGCCGCGAGCCGCGCTTTGAGGCGGTCAATGGCGCGTTGGTTGCCCAGCGCGCGCAGTTCGTCGAAGTTCGCCTGCGTCGGCGGTTGGCCGTTCGTCCATTTTTGAAATAAAGCTTCCGCCACGAGCAAGCCTTCGTTGGCGATGATCGGGATCAGGATGTCCCACATATTTTTCTTTTCCATGTTATCTGCCTTTCACTTCGACGATGAGGTTGAGGACATCCTGCGACTCCACGACCAGCGAGGCCGGGGCGAGCGCGTTGGTGTTGAACTGCACGGCATCCAGCGCGACGAGAAAGGACGCATGGAATTTGTTGTAGGCCGACCCGACCCGTGGCAGGGAGTTCGTGCTGGTCTGACCGGCAATGACGGAATCCAGATAGCCGTCAAAGGCGGCCGTGGTGACGCGCTCGACCGAGTAGAGCGATTTGTAGGCGATGGTCTGCTGCGTGGTGTTGCAGCCGGTGAAGGTCATAGACAGAAACGCAAGGGCGCAAAGGAGCAGGAGGAGATGCGTGATGCGTGATGCGTGATGGGTAAATTTCATAATCAGTTGAGTTGCCATAAACCGCGTGGAGTCAAGCCGGTGGTCAGTGGTCAGTGGTCAGTAGTTGGGAATCGTTGCGGCTTTGCGCCTCCGCGTCTTTGCGTTAAATCCCGCCCGGTGGCTTGTTGAATACGCGGGCGTCATCGGTGGGCGGCTTGAGCATGGTTGGCCGGTCGCTGCCGTCTGCGTCGGACCGCAGCCGCACGAAGTTGATGCAGCGCGCCACAACTTGACGATGGGCGATGAACGCGAAAAATCCGCAGATTGTCCCGTTGACCACCAAGACGGCCATTGGATATGGATAGGAGCTTGGAACGCTCGCCGGGGTGGCAAACATCCAATAAATCGCGCCGCCGGCAATCACTGTGAGATGCGCAACATAGCGCGAATTGACGAACGGCAGGTCATCCACGAGCCAGGCGATAATGCAGAGAAAGCCGATGACCGACAAAGACGCCGGATTGTTCAAGACCTGATAGAACATGGCCGTGATGACGTTCGGATCGCTGCTGCCGGGCAGTGGCGTGACGGGCAACGCGGCGGTGGATTGGCCGAGAACGGAGATGACGAAGAACATCAACCCCAGAAGCCCGCCGAATATGATTTTTGCTTGGTCGTTCATAAATTCAAATTTCAATCCCGCGACGGTTAAACAGTTTCTTTGCCTGCGCCCAGAGGGCGTTCCAGACGACGGCGGCCTCGTGGTTCTCCGCGAAGTCGGTGCGGATGCGCTTGACGCCGGCGAGGTAAAGCTGCTTGGCCTGCTCGCATAAATCCCAGAGGCGCGACTGGTTGACGCCGTTGCCAATGACGACGCCGTGGCTGATGCGCGGCACGCCGAGCAGCCGCAGGCATTCGGCCAATTTCATCCGGCTGATGCGGTTGCCGGAGCGCACCATGCGGTTCAGGGATTGACGGGTGAGATTTACCACGGCATTCCCTTCCAGCGATAAACGACCAGAGCTTCGCCGGTGTTCGGCGGCAGGTTGGTTTGCACGTTGCCCAAGCCGTCGCCGTAACCCCAATGCCAGACCGGAAATTGCGGAGCTTGCGGGTTGGGTTCGACGTTGACCCATGAAATCAGGTTGGTGCTGGATTGCAGGCACCACACGTTGTCCAGAAAGCCGTCAGAGAAATGGAATGATGGCGGGACGGGCGCGGGCGGCGGCAGAACCACGGCCTGCGTATCCGCGCCTTGCTGGTTCCCGCTACTGACGACTGACAACTGACGACTGACTTGCGCCTGTGGCGCATGACGCGGATCAAGGTCGGGCATTGCTGATGTCAGCGTTTCAGGTTTCAGCGTTTCAGCGTTTTGCCTTGGTGCCACGCACCCGCACAACGCGAGCAGCAGGATGTAGGGGATGAATTTCATTGTTGAACATGGACTTGATGCCATTCGGTTCCTTCGATTATGAAATTTCCACTGGCTTGATATTTCCCCTGATAGTCATTGTCCTGAAAGCCGATGTATTGAATTTGAAGATTCCCATGACTGTCAGGAAACACCGCAATCGCTGGTTGCTGCGGTTCTGCCGTGGTGGTGTTCAGATTGGACACATTGAGAAAGCCGATTGGATTTAACGCTGTTAGATTCGCCGTGTCGAACAACTCTGTATATCCCCGGACGCTATTGCTGATGACAAACGACCCGGCGGCAATCTGAATGTTCGTCCCCAGCCGGTAAAAATTCACACCTTCTGAATCAATCGTAATGTCAGTTGCAATTTGCGTGTTGAAATTGGTTGGCGAACTTCCTTTGACCAAACGTGTCCGCCAGTTTGAACCAGTCCATTCCGTCATGGTCATATACCAGTAGGGGTCAACGTAAATGACATCCGGCCCATACATATCAACACCAATCCCATCAGCGACAACTGCGACTGGGGCGAGCGTTACGTTGAACGTGTTTGTGAAGCCTGCGTCTGGCACGAAGCCATACCAAATCCTGACGCCAGTGTTGCCGAAATCGAGTGTAGTGAAGTTGTCGCTGAAAATATGATAGCCATGAATGGCATCGTCGTGAACCACCGCCGCCTCTGCAAGTGCGGACGGCGTGTTGCTGAATATCCCACCGATGTTCACGATTGCTGGGTAAAGCGTCCGCGTGGCCGGGTCATATTCGTGGATTTGAAAACTGGTTGACGGGTCTTGTTTTCCAATCGTTCCCGGAACAGTGGAACGGTCAAGTCCCAACATATAACGCCCATTGGAGTTCGTCGGCATTGAAGTCAAATCAAGATTGTGAACCAGCGAAACCTCCCTTGTTCCGCCGGGGCCATTGAAATAGGTCGCATTAAAATTAGTCAGGTAAATGCTTCCCGCACCGCTCGTGTTGTAAACGTAAAAGGCTGGACTCCATGCAGCGAGATTGGTTGAATTGCGAAGGTCGTATGGCCCTTGGTAATCCGAACTTACCGAGCCGGCAATTCCCCATCCCGTGCCGCTGTTTGTCCATACATTGACGATATTGTGTAGCATCTCCAACGCGACCGAAAACGCTTGATGATTGGTAACTGGAAGAAACGGAACATGAGTGGCGAAGCTGGCACCATTGGCACTCGATAAGCGCAGGCCATCGCCAGTGGTAAAATCCGGGAACGAACAAATAATCCCGTTTTGTCCATCCGCAGTCATCAGCCCAAAAGCGCAAGTGGCATTGGTCAGTGCCGTTACTGAAAGCCCAACGACACATTGCGGAGTGATGAAGAAATTATTTGTTTCCGACAGGATGAGCGTAGTTGGACTGGAAATGATATAGCTCAACGTTCCGCCGCTTGCGGTCAGGGTTCCCGTCCCGGCGGCCGTCACCTTCAAACTGCCAAGTCCGCTCTGGAAACTTTCATTAGCCAGCACGAAAGGCGAATAAGGAGTTGGCGGTGTCGGCTGATAGGTCGGCGTGTTAGTCAGCGTGAAAACCAGATTTGAGACATTGGCGATGGTTGAACCGCCCGCATAGTTCGTGAAGTAATAATAATTTGTAGGATTAACCGGTCCAACCGAAGCCGATGAGCCAAAAATTGACAATCCTTCGGCAGTCAAAATGCTCTGCGCCGATGCGCCAAAGCAGAAAGCAGAAAGCAGAAAGCAGAGAAAATATTTCTTCACTGCCCCTCCTTCATCGCGGCCACGATGTCATTCGTGCCGCCGTAGCTGGTGAGCGATAAGATGCCGTTGGTCATCACGCTGTTGCTCCCGGCCAGCCATTTGACCGTGGGCAGGGTGACCGGAATCGGGGCCACCGGACGAATCCTGAAGCTCAACGAGCCATTTGCGCCCGTGAGGTTGGTCAGCACGAGGGCGACATTCGTGACGGTGAAGGATTGAATCGTGCCATTGAACACCATCGGCGTGTTCGTCGAAGTCAGCAGCGTCCACGGAATCGTGTTGGTCAGTTCGATGGCGTTGCCGTTCATTTTTCCGGTAAAAACAATTTTCCCGTCAACGGTGTTGCTGCCGCCTTGAATGTTTATAGAAGCGCCTTGACCGCCAAAATCCGACGCGCCGCCTTCCAACAATAATGAACCAGCAGCAGCAACGCCATTGCCACCGCCAATAGTCATCACTGCGGGGCCGTTTTGAATGGAATCATTTCCGCCAGAAATTTGAGCCGTGCCGCCGACGTTCAAATGTGCCGAACCGAATGTCAGAAAACTGCCCAAGGCACCCAATAAACTTTCTCCGGTGCTAAGGCTGGCATCGCCACCAGCGTCGTTTCCGGCATCGCCAAATTGAAAATCAATGCCGGTGTGATTCGTTGAGGCGCGAGTTCTTATGGTTCCGGCATACCAAGTGCCTCCATTGACTACTACATTGGTCGAGAGCCGGGCGTCGGGGAGTGTGCCGCTCGAAAGCTGGCTGGCGTTGTTCGTATTCACAATCGGCGGGAGGACGGACATGGGCAGCGTGCCAACCAGATTGGTCGCGCTCATGTTGGTGCCGATGTAGGCGGTCTGGTTTGCGATGTAGCTCAACGTGGGCGAACAGTTCGTCAGGATGGCGTTGGTGATGCCGGTGAGCGACAGGGTGGCGGTGATTGAGCCGGAACCGTTGGTTGAAAGTGCCACGGCCAAGCCGGCGGTCGGGGTTATGGTCCCGATGGCGTTGGTCGCGCTGCCGCCGGCTCCGCCAGTTGAACTGATGGTGATGGTGTTGCCATTTGTGCTTAACGTGACGTTGCTGCCGGCCACGAGTTCCGTCCCGGCGATGAAGGTGTTCGTCTGGACGGTGATGTTGGTGATATTCTGCGAATTGGTCAGGTTGATGTAATTCGTGGCGATCAGGAATCCCGACAATGACGAGAAGGCAAAAAATGGATTTGGCCCTTGCACAAAGATGCCCTGGTAAAAGCCGGCGTTGACGGAGCCATCAAGGTTGGTCTGGACGGGCGCGGGCGTGGTGGGGATGAAGATGTTGGTGGTGTAAGTATCCCATGTGGTGGCGAAGGTGACTTTGTAGGGCACGCCGCAGACGAGGTTGGTCAGACGGACGCTGCCGTTCGTGATCTGCGGATAATTCGACCGGCTGCGGGTGATGGGGTCGCGCGAGTAGAAGTTGCCGGCGGGCAACGGCCATTGCTGCGCCTGAACGGTCAGGCTGGTCACGCGGTCGGCGGGCAGGCCGAACGAGGCGAAGGTGAAAACGACGTTGTTGGTGGACAAAGCGGTGTCGGCCAAAGCTGAAAAGCTGAAAAGCTGAAAAGCTGAAACCAGCAAAAGGGTGGCGGCGCGCAACCGGAAGGCGGTGGCTCGCGCCGCCGTGAAGGGTTGGACGGCAACATGGCGGAGTAACGAGAAGATTGGCTTCACGCCAAGGCGGTAAAGTCAAAGCGGGTATCGCGTATTCAACCATTTCTGGCGGTTGGAGCAAACGCAGGGTTGTTTGAGCAGCGCAGCGTAGGCGGTCTTGAAGGCAGTGCCGACCATGCCAAGCTGACGTTCCACGATGTCGCCAAGGCCACGGTCGCCGGGATTGGCGAGCAGTTTCAGGGGCAGGAGTCCGGGCGGCCAGTCCCGATGGACGGCGGGCTTGGCAGTTCGTTTGGTTCCGGGTGCCGGTTTTTTCTGTCCAAGGATCATGCGCAGGGTTCAAATACGCCGGAGGGGATCAGGGTCGCCACCGGAACGTCGCTGGCTTCGCCGGGTTCGGGCGGCGTGAGTCCGGCGGTGTCAACGGTCGGGTCGAGGATGGTGTAATCAATCGGCGGCGCGGGCGGGTCCTCGTCTTGCGCATCTCCGGCTCCGTTGTCGGGCGGCAGAGTATCACTGTTGGCGTGCGGCAGGATGGCGCGGGCTTCCACGAAATCGTAAATGCACGTCGGCGGTTCGCTGCCATCGCACGCCTGCTGGTCGTCACTTGGCAGCGGGATGAACAACGGATTTTCCATCGCCTGACTCGCAATGAGCCATTGCTGGGAGCCGTAGGCTTCGTCCAAGTCGGACGTGTGCTCAAAATCATATCGGACGCCCGCGCCTTCTGGTGGCGTGTCGGTTTCATTCGGCGACAGGACGATTTTCCAAGGGGTGCAGCTCAAAAATCCCTTGTTCTTGTCCAAGGCGGAAAAATAATCGTAGCCGCTGTCAACGGTGGTGAACGGTCCGCCGGGCGGCCAGGCGGCGGACGGACGGTCAACTTGCACGCCATCACAATCCAGAACGCCATCGAGCCGAGCATATTCACCGTTGGGTCGTGGATTAAGCGACCATTCCAACAGCACGAATTGCCCCTTGCCGCGCCGGTCGGCCCAATACCATGAGGCCACGCCAGTCTGCGGCGGGTCGCCTGGCATTGCGCCGTAGAGTGTCACCCAGCGGGCGGCGCTGACGGTGGCGAATGACGCCGTGACGGTGAACTGCGTGAGCGAAAGCGTGGTGACGGTGAGGTTGCCGGCGAGCATGGTCATGCCGAGGTCGCAGAGGTTCACGGGAAAGAGTTGCAGGCTCGGCACGGCGTCATCAATCAGCACGGTGGTCGCATCATGGGTGACGGTGCAGGTGCCGTCCATGTTGTCAACGATGGATGAAATGGCGAGACGGCCGCCGAAGGGCGGGCAGCTTGGGAAGCGTAGGCCATCCGGCGTCCACGTTCCATCCGGCGGCGAATCTCCGTCGCAGGTGCCGGTGGGCGTTTCCAGCAATCGGTCCGCGCCATAAGTCCGAGCATGGTCGTAGCTGGGCAACCGGATGACGCTCTCAGCCCATTTTGAAACCCACAAGGAAGCATCCGGGTTCACGTCGGAATAAACATCCGTGAGCCGACCGTAGCGCCGGATGCGCCCGTGCGACAGAGCGAAGGCTTGATAAACATTCGTCCATTGGGTCGCACGGGGTGGCAAATCGGAACCGGCATCCGAACGCCAACCGCCGTAACTTTGCACGAACCATGCGCTCGATGGTGTCGGGTCGGGCTGTTCCGGGCAGCACCCTTTCATGTTGATGTAACGCGGGTCGAAATAATCTTCCGGGTAATCAATCGTGGTTCCGGGGACGGTGTTATCCGCGCTGGGATTTTCCTCGGTGGCTGGGTTCGGCAGACCGAGAATGTCGCCAGGATTCACACCATCATCGAAGGTGAGCAGCGCGATGTTCGGGTCAACGTAGCTGTCGGGGTCAGTCTGGTAAAGCGGCAGGCTGACATTCATTCGCACCTCGTTGCGCGAGACTAGGACGGCGATGCCGCGCCATTCGTCGTTCGTGAATGGAAACAAAACATGGTCTTTGAAGTCCCACGGGGCCATGAGATCTTCAGCATCCTCGATGACGGCGGCGGACGTGTTGGCATCGTCCAGAGTGAGGCTGAAAGAGAGTGCGGTGATGGTGAGCGTCCCGCTGGAATCAGGACCGCCACCAGGCCCAAGGTCAATCACCGGCACGGCGATGGACACGGACAATTCCGTGTCCGTCAGCGACGTTGTGGCCGTAGAGCCTGGATAATTCCCAATGAACGGCAAGCATTCATTCTCCAGAAAATCTTTCATCGCGGCCGCGTCCATCACGCCTTGGTTGGTGAACTCTTTGTATGCGTTCCATGAACCGCCAATGCTGTCGTAACCGGAGATCGGCGCGCTGAACTGTCCGCCGCACGCCGTCAGCGCCGCCAGCCAGTCGCCCATAACGATGGAAGTGCTGAAATTCCCGTAAGTGGCCACTTGAATGCCGTGAGTTTCGAGCCAGGTCGAGAACGCGGTCACGTCGCCAAGGTCAACGCCGGACTCGGTATAAACATCGCCCGCCGGAGGAAACGGACTGCCAGCAATCGGCACGCCGCTGGGCAACCACACGTCCACGCCAGCGACGACGCCCTTCAAGGCCACCGGCCCGGCGTAGTGGTAGTTATCCGTCAACGTGCTGGTGATGCCGGTGAGGGTGATGCAGCCGCTATGCGGATCAATCTCCGCCGTGTAAGTGTTTTGCCGGTCATAGGTGTAGGTGAGATAACCAAGGCCGCGCATGGCGGCGGTGGCGTCGTAAAAGTTGTCAACGAACTCGGCCGTTTCCGCCATGCGTGAATCGAAGGTGCCGGTGCAATACTTGGTGGTGGCCGGGGTCGGATGCCAGCTTCGCCAGTTTTGACGGACAAAGCCGACATCGCAACCGGCGCTGTCCGGGCAGTTGGCATCATCATTGAGAAAGCCCCAAGCGCCATGCCATTGACGATGCCCGAAAACGGATTGCCGACCGACCATGTTGCAAACGGCGAGGTCAATGGTGGTTTCAGCATCGGCGAAGGTGTTGACCGGCGTGAGCGTGAGCCAAGGGCCGATGAGGTTATCCACGCCGTAATTCGTGCCGTCGTAATCTACTCCGGTGCCGGCGGGCTTGGAACTGCAAACCGAAGTGTCGGGACACGTCACTTCTTCGTTGCCGAGCAAGGCTTCAATCGCGGAGCGGCCGGTTCCGTCAACGGTGTAACCGTCGGGCGTGCCGTCGCCCAGCACCTTGGGGATGGACGTGGTGTTTTTGAAAACCTTGCGGACCAGACCGAGCCGACCATGCGACGGGTTTCGGCAGATTCCGTATTCAGGAAACTTGGCGCGGAACGGAGCGATGTCGCCGCCGGGAATCATGCAACTTGATTGGCGCAGTAATCGTAGGCTTCAATCTGAATCCAGAAAACATCCGAGCCGTCAAGGTCGCCGGCCAGCGGGGTGCCGGATGGCGCGGTGGGCGGGCTGGTGGTTCCGGGATAGGGCAGTTGCGGGACGTTGTAATAGACGCCGGCGGGTAATCCGGCCGGGTTGGTGACTTGGGCGGGGACGGCTTGCGCCGCCATCCAGATGCCGGGCGGGGCGATGACCAGTTCGCCCGAAATGAGGTCGAGCATACCGTCGGTGCAGAGCGGATTGCCGGGGGAGAGATAGACGGCGGTGTAAGTGTCACCATTCGGACCGGCGACGGCCACGGTTTGGTCGAGTTCTTTCTTGGGCGATTGCCATTTCCAGCCGGAGCCGCCGGAGCCGCCCTTGGACGGATCGGCGCTGACTTCATAGTAGCCGTCCACATAGGCCACCTTCGCGCCTTTGACGCCGCGAATGGGAAACTTGCCGTTCCATAGCATCTCCCAGATGGCGATGACGAACAGGGCGAAGCCGGAATCGCCGACGGGTTTGAGTGGCTTGTAACCTTTCATGGTTCACGAGGCGGTGCCGTAAGTGTGGATGGGCCAGGTGTCAATCAGATACTCGGTGGTGATCTCAATGCGGCCGAGCGCGGCGAGGACGGCCGGGCTGCGCATCTTCAATGCGCCGAACATGAAGTTGGCCGGCTGATAGGACGGGACTGGATAGGCGTTGATCTTGTAGGCCAGATAACTGGGCAACGGCAGAATCCAAAGACTGGTGCTTTGCAGTTCGGTCAATAACTGGCTGATGGTGTAAATCCGGCAGACGTTGAAATCGGCGACGTTGGCGGCGTAATTGTTCGGCGCGAGCGTGGTGTGCCGGACGGTGTATTTGCCGCGCACATAGTTGGTCGCACCGCGAAAGTAATCCTGCACCCAATTTCTGATGGTGGAGATGCTGAAATTGGCGGAGATGGTCTGGCCGGCGATAGGAGCACCAGACGAATCCACGATGACGGCGACATCGGCGGCAGCCTTGAAGCCGCCCCAGGTCGGGTTGTCGCTTGAAGCCACGCGGCGGATCAACTGGCAAATCTGCTGCGAAAGCCCGGTGAAGGTGCCGTCGGCAGCGGTGGCGTAGGACAGGAAATTGTCGTTGTCGAGCAGGTCGGGCTTTTCCTGGTCAACTGAAATCTCCCATTTGTCGGTGATGGCCCCGGAACCGCCGCCGCCGCCCCACGAACCGCCGGTGCCGCCGGACATATCGCTGGACTGAAGCGTGAGGGTGGCGAGATTCTTTTCCAGGCGCAATTTTCCGCGCCAGCCGGCGTTGTAATACGACTGCGCGAGCGCGGACATCTTGGCGATGTTGTAGCCCTTGAATTCCAGAGTGCTCGCGCCGGAATTCCAGCGCGAGAAATCCTGTTCCCAGAATTGCTTGGCTGGTTCATCGCTGCCGTTTAAGATTGGTGTTCCCATGATAGTTAGACAAAGTGCGCGCCGCCGACGGCGGGATTGCCGTCCACGGTCTGGCTTTGGAAATGTTGCAGCAGCTTTTCCTGAACGGAGAGCTGGCGGCGCTGTATGTCGAGCGTGGTCGCCTGCATGGCATTGCTGGCCGCGCCGATGCGTTCGCGGTCGGTGACTGAAGCATTGCCGGAGCCATTGGATTGGCCGTTACCCAACGGATCTTTCCTCGCCAACCGCAGCGCACTCACGGCCGCTTCCTGGGCATCGGAAGCCTTATTTGCTGCAACTTTTCTGGCAATCTCGCCTTCTGGACCTCCCAAAATGGCGGCAGCAGCGGCGGATTTCTCGGCTTCGCGCCGCAGATCCTCGGCTTTCTGGAAAGCGCGCTTCACGTCGCCTTCGTTGTCCAAAAGCCTGTTGTAGGCGGTCAGGTTGCCTTGATTCTGGTTGATGCGAGATTGGGCGGCTTGGGCCACGGCGCGGGCCTTCTCCAAACCATTCTTATAGACCGGATCGGTCCACCAGTCAGCGAACTTGGCCCGGAACCAAGCCATTTCGGACTCGAATTTGTCAACGGAACGGGCGAGCACGCGGTCCTTGTCCATGCTGAAGGCGCGGTCATCCTTCTTGCCGGGTTCGGCCTGTGCAAAGTAGGCTTTGGACTTGTCCGCCGCCTCCTTGGCGTTTTGCAAGTCCTGCTCATGGCGCGCTTCAGAGAATTTCGGCGCGGCTGATTCCATATCGAGCAATTTTTGTTTCGATTCGGCTTCGAGCGCGGCCTTATCCTTGATCATGGCGGCCAGTTCGGCATCGCGCTGCTGTTTGTTCAACGCCATGCCCATCGCGGCGTATTTCTTTTCGATTTCCGCGCGCTGCCGGACGCTGGTGGCGGCTGCAAGGTCGTTGGCCTTGCGCGCCTCCAATAACTCGCGTTCGTAATCAATTTTTTGTTTCGCCACGGCCAGTTCGCGCGCGGCAGCCTCGGAAACGGAGTTGTAAGCATCAAGCCGTTTGTCCACAGCATCGGTCACATCCTTTTCCGCCTCGGCCATCTCGTTGACCTTTTGCAGATATTTCGGGATATGGTCGGCGTTAAAAACCTTTTGGACGGAATCGTTCAGTTTCAGAACCAGGCCGTTGACGCGGTGCAAGAAAATGAACGGGCTGGCGACGATGCCGGCCACGGCGGCGGCCACCACTCCGAATCCGAGGATGAATTTAGCGGCGGCCGAACCGCCAAGTGACCAGAATGCCTGCAACGCCTGTGGCGCTTGTTGCAGGAACACCCGGAACGGATTCATGCCGCTCGCGAGCGAATCAAACGTGGCACGGACGACGTGGACGAGCTGCTGCATACCGCCGCTGCCGTGCCCCTTAAGTCCGTTGATGAACCGTTGGAAGAAACTTTGGCCGGTTTTGGTGCCGGCATCCGCCACGGCTGGAGCGCCCGTCGCAGCCATTTCGGCACCGGCGGCCTTGGAAATTGCCACCGTTTCAGCAACTTTCTGCTTGAACGGATCGTTGCGTCCGTCAATGGTGACAATTAAGCCGGCCATGATGCCTCCTTTTCGTCAGCGTCGGTGCCGGTGTTCATTCGTTTCTCAAAATCTGATACTTCGGCTTCCAAGCCGGCGAGTTCTCGGATGATTGGGTGCTGCACCAGCGCCAAAGACCGCTTCGCATCGTCATCGCCGGCCAGATGCCAGGCGGCGCGGCCGTTTTCGCATTGCTGATGGTAATCGTCGTGGGTTTTTTGCTGGATGTTGTAGATGACGAGGTTGCCATGCGATTCGGCATGGCCTTGGGAGAGCATTTTGGCGATGGAATACGGGAAATCCCACGCGGTCGCGCCCCAAATAGCGTATTCGGCGGCGGGAACATGGGCCAAAATGAAGCGATAGAGCCGTAAAAGCTCTGGTTCTCCCAAATAACGCACGGTGTCATCCTCGGTTTTCGGCAGGTCGGCATGGAATTGGAGCCGTCCATCGGCCAGATAATTGCGGAATTCAGCGATGCAAACGACCAAATCAGCCTCTTTTTTGGGCACATTTCGCTTGGACCAGAGCCAAAACCAGCGCGGTTGGCGTTTGGCGCAGATATTTACGGCGCGGATGAGGGCGTAGATCTGTTTTTGGACTGGCAAGGCATCGAAATCGGAGCGGTCAAGCGTGATAAAGGCGTTGTCCTCGCGGAACAACTGCAATTCGCAGCCGAGCGAGTAGGGCATGAGGTCGAGGCCGAGCACGCGGCTGGGCATCGGCAGGACGGCGGCGGCGAGTAGCTTTTCGTGCATTTTTGTTAATAAAAAAGGCGCGGAACGATTGCTCGCCGCGCCCTTGATGTCTTTTTATCCGGTTCAGCCAGTAACGGTCGTGGTGAGCGACGTGTTCTGCGTGGCGTTCGCCCATTTCTTGAGTTTGACGCCGCTCAATTTCACCCAATCGCCTTGCGCCTGGTCAATCTTGGCCCCGCCGAGATATACAAAGTCGCCATCGAACAGTTTCACGGCGCTGGTGGCAAAGGTGCCCTGCGTTTTGAGGTGCGAGAGGGTGATCTTGGCCAAGGGCGCGGGATAAACAGCCAGGGCAGCGGCGGATGCGCGGGTGCCGGCGGTGCCGCCGGAGATGGTGAGATCAATCTCGATCTCGTGGCCTTCGTTCACAGCGTCCATCGCGGTGGTGAAATCGGTTTCATCCATGAGTTCGTTCATGGTGAAGGTGTGCGCGCCGCTGACTTTGGTGAGAACGAAGGTGCCGTAGCCGGTGATGGCGATCTGTGTGCCGTCGTTCTGGATGCCGTGGATGGCGGCCTGACCAACAAGGATGTCTGGAATCATAATTTTGGATTATTTGAAATTGCTGGCTGAGTAACGGATCTCTAATTCGGGATGCGCCATGAAAAAAGCCTTGCGGTCGGCGGGGTTGCGGATGGCATCCACGCGCGCGGAGAGCAAGTTCACGAGGTTGACGGACTCGGCATCCTTGTTCTTGAAAAAGTAATTGCGCCGTTCGTCGGGCGTGAGAGCGGACAGCTTGGCTTCAAACGCGGCGAGCAAGGTGTCGTTGGCAGCCTTCAGGGCTTGCAACGAACTTTGCGGCGGAGTCGCGGCGGGTTTGGGTAAATCGGCCATAAAAATTACGGGGAGGTGACGCCAAGCTGGATGGCACCGACGGCTGCCGGGTTGGTGATGGCAAGCATCTGCACATAGACCGGAACGGTGACGACCTGCGGCGCGATGGTGACGCTGCCGGCGTTGGTCACGGACGGATTGAAGATGGGCGTGTTGTTGGTGAAAAACGTGGTTCCATCGAGCGACCAGCGGAAACAGCCGGTGTAGGAATTGGTGGCCGACAAGCCGTTATTGGAAATCGTGACTTGCGGAATCGAGATATAGGCGTTGTTCGTGACGAACGTAGGGCTGTTGGTCTGCGCCGTGGTGATGGTGGTGAGCGAACCGATCAGGATGCCGGCGCGGGCCGGTGTGAGCAGCAACGCAAACACGAAAAGCAAAATCAGGAGAGCGAGGAATCGTTTCATCGTAAAAATCGTTAAGTCAACTTTAGGGGGCGACAAAGATGGCCTTGGTGCCGACGGTGACGTTGTTGGTGGCGATGACCATCGTTTGCTGGTAGATCGGAATCGAAAGCGTGGTGGATTGAACGGTGTAATCCTCGGAATTCGTTGTGGAAGGCGTCCAGGTGGCCGTGGTGGACATCAGGTTGCTCGTGGTGGAGGTGCCGCTTTGGATGTTGACGGTGAGGGCGGCCGTGTTGGACAGGTTGCCGTGCGAGATGAGGATGTTCGGCGGCATCGTCACATAAGCCGTGCCGATGCGGACAGGCACGCCGTAGTTCGTGGTGGTGGTCGTGACGCCAGTGGCGGCGTAAGTGACGAGATTCGAGACGGTGGTGGTGCCAGCGAAAAGTCTGCCTGTCAAAAGGACGAGCAACAGCAGGCTGGTGGAAAATTTATTCATGCAACAATCGGAGAAAGTCAAGCGGCGCTCAATACAACTTCAGCACAGAAGCGTTCAGGATGGTCGCGCCTTCATGGAAATGTTCGTGGGCGTCCACGACGACGCCGGCAAAACCGGATTTCTCGATCTTGCGGATGAGCCAGTCGCGGTCCTCGTCGGGGATCTTGTCGTTTTCGCGTAGTTTGGCGATGGCGTCGGTCGCAGGCAGGCGCAGGCCGCGCACGGACCAGGCTTCGGATTTGGCGGGACTTGGCTTGGGTTGTGGATTTTCGGGTGTGTCGGTCATAAAATTTAATCCCAATAACCGCCAGAGCCGATGACATTGACCTGAAAGGTGATCAGTTCGATGTAATTCACGTCGGCATCGGGGTCGTGGTCGCCGCCGAGGGAGGTGTGCAACAAAGCAAGGCAGGAATAATCCGCCATGTCGGCATCGCGGGCAGCACGGGCGGTTTCCACTTCGTCGGTGCCGCTGGATTGGTCGGTGATGAGTGAATTACCAGCTTCGGAAATCAATTTGGCGGTGGCGTGGTAATCCTGGCCGTTGTCGGATTGGTGCAGCACGTCGTGCAGGGCGTCTATCAGGTCGTTTAGAAAGCCGTGATTGGTGTTGGCCGGCTGGTCGGGCTGGTCGGTGCCTGACATTTTGGCGCGGACAAGGACGGTGAGGAAGTAATTGCCGCTGCCGGGGGGCGATTCCGGCCCCTGCACGGTCTTGACATCCACGAGTCCGGGGGCGGTGGCGACATCGCGGGATTCAGGATCGCGCGAGATGTAGATTGGCAGTTTGGCGTTGACGCCTTTTACGGTGGCGTAGATGAAGGCGCGGATGGCGCGGTCGTTTTTGTCGCGGAGATTGCCCATTGTCAGAAAAGCCTTGAAGTCAAAGTGGCGGTCAGGACAGCATTTTGTTGAAGCGGGGCATTCCTTCCTCGATGCGGCGGGCGAGTTCGCGGTTGATGGCGGCGGTTTCGCGGTTGATGGCGGATTGGAGGGCGGGACCGGAATGCTGAATCAAGGCGAGGCGATGCTTGGCATCGAGGATGGCATTGCCGGACTGTCCGACGTTGTTCTCGGCGGTGATGCTGAATCGGTCGCCGTCGGGCGGGGTCATGGTCAGCCGGCCGAGCGCGCTGGCGTCGAGCTTGTTCATCGAGTTGGCGTTGGCGACTCCGGTGCGGGCGCGATACTTATTTTTGAACAGCGGGCTGCTCACGCAAAGGTCGCGCACGAACTTGTAACCGGATTGCAGGTAATGCCCGGAGGAATGCCGGGCGAGGGTCATGCGGCTGAGTAAATTTCCGATGATGGTCTGACGATCCCGCGCGCTGCCCTTGCCGGTGGGCAGGATGGCGGATGGCAAGGCCCAACGGCTGCCGGTGAGGCGGTTGTATTTGGAACCTGGCCGCATCCGCGCCATGACGATCAAAACACCCAGCGGCGTGGCGTGCCGCCGCCATTGTCCGGGCGTGACTTTGAAATGTTTCGGATTCTTGGCCTTGGACGGACGGCCAGTGCCGGTGATGCCTTCCACGTCCACTTCGAGGTCGGCATCCATCCGCGTGGTGGCCACAAACGGCGTCAGGTTTTGCGCGTCCTGAAGGATCATGCCCATGCTGGTGACGCATTGTTCGGCGACGGTGCGGCGGCCGAACGAAACCAATTCAGGAATCACCTTGGTCAAGCCGGAGGTGTCCATGTCCATCGAGATTGGCTGGTTCATAAAATTTCATTCACAGGGCCGGCATCAATCCGGCACAGTCAAAATCGGGATTGACTCAAATGGGGCTATTCCAAGGTTTTAGTGTATATTCGAGAAAATACGGTGCGCATGGAAAGATTTGGCCGTTTCGAAACTGAATTGGGGAACGGACGATCAAAGAAAATATTTACGGGGTGGGGGGTCATGGCGCGGTGTCCTTCGTGTCGTGGTGGTTGCGGGCTGGGCCGCCAAGCCTTCGTGCTCGCATCTTCGACCGAGCCGACAATGAGCGTGAACGGCCGAATTTGACCCCAAAGGTGTCTTGGAACTTCACCGAAGCCTTGCTTAATGCCGCCTTGCTCAGTCCTAGCCGCTTCGCTAGGTCCGTCTGCGTTGCGTCGTTCAGTCCTGGTGCATCTGGCCTCAAGCCAGCGCCAATGACAGCGAACTTGGCCGCTGCTGCGGTCAGGTTGCCGTTGCCAAAGCAATACGGCAGGTTTTCGCGTATTGCTTCACCAGCCATTTGCCGCGCTTCTTCCGGCGCGGATTCCAGCACGCCGTCGAGGGCGGCGAAATCGAATTCCACCACTCCGACTCTATGGCCGTCCTCAGAAAAACCGACGAGATCGGGTTCAAATTCCGATTCGCGGTTATGCTCATTAAGGTCCACCGGCAATTCAATTTTCCCAGCCAGAACGCCAGCATTGGCCTTTCGGATTTTGGTCGCGCACTTGGCGCAGATCCCGCCATTGGCGGCTAATTCCGCAGCCGGCGCATGGTGCAGCTCGAATCCAGATAACAGATTCGCGTTTTCGAGACTGCGGCCACAAGCCGGCCAGCCGTCGGCGTTTTGAAAATCGGTGTTCATCATAATCTTGTCGGGTCAATTCGCCTTGGCCTTAAAATGCACCTCGTAACCTCCGGGCACGGGTTGAAGATTGGAAATGTGAAAACCGTTTCGCTCTGCCGTGTGGCGGAGAACTTGAAGCTGGTCAAATTTGCATTCAACGGGCTGCTTCCAATCAATCGGCGCGGTGCTGAATGGCAAGGTTGGGTGGGTGGTAGTTTTCATTCGATGGCTTTTCGCATGGCGGCAACCGCCGCTTTCAGTTCTTCCGGCGACATCCCTGGAATCTGTCCGGCTGGTGCTTCCGATTCTTGATCCCGTTCCGTCTCCAAAACTTGAGCGGAAGCGTTCTCCCGCTTTTGTTTGGGGGCTTTTGTTAAAGAAGCATTTGTTTTAGTGGTTCCTCCAGTGGTTCCGCTTGTGGTTCCTCCAGTGGTTTCCAATTGGGTCTCGATTGGTTGCTGATTGGTTCCTCCTTTAGTGGTTCCTTTTTTGCCCGTTTCGTCTGATTTCTCTTTTAGTGGTTCTCCATTGGTTCCTGATTGGTTCCCCGTTGGTTTTGAAAACATGTCGCCCGCCGTTCCCCTGCTCTCCCGTCCTCGTTCAAGGAAGCGGGCTTGCCAAAGCCGGTTGGAAAGCGTTTGATTTACCGCGCGTGAATCCGCTGGCATTGATAGGAAGTTTTTTTAAGTGGCTCGGCTGGCGGCAGAGCCGCGAGACTAGTCTTAAGACGGCGCAGTTGAATCTCTCGGAAGAACAACACCGTGCGGAAGTATTCGCGCTTGAGCAAAGCCTTCAAACAACGGAGTCGGATCGGGAACGTTTGAAGGCGCAATTGATTTCGGTAGAGAAAGAACGCGATGCTGCGATACGCGCACTGAATACGGAAAAGGATGAGAGGGAGAGGCTTCATAATCAGTTAAATTTAATCCAACAGCAGACATCGAAAGTTAGAGTTGACCGCGAAGCGGAGAAGATGTTGGTTCAGGTTGCAACCCGAAAAGATGGATGGGCGCAGGATGTTTTGTTCAAATACTGTTTTGGACATGAAATTCAAAAAGCTGAATTTTTGGTAGTGCCTTAATTTGAATTTGAATCCAGCCGGTTTTGATTTACTTTCTTTGCGGGGTAGGTTTGGGGTGTGAGGAATCGAACCTCATGCTGCCGTGGATGTATAGCCCAGCGCAACTCCAAGCCACCCCATTAAAATTATTTATCATCCGTCAACAACTCCAACTGCAGCACGCTTCCCTTTTTTGGAAACGCTTTGTCTAATAAATCGTGGAAATGCGTCCAATCTTTGCAAGCGCGCATCAATCCAATGACCGCATGAAGGTGTTGAGCGAGCGCTGGGTGTCCAATATCATCTGTGAGCCATTGGTGATGTTTCTGGGGACGGCGGCCTTTCTCATCGCGTGGATTTCGTCCCTGCAGCTCATTCAGAATGCCAGTCGCCAAGCGTTCATAAACAATATCGTTTGTGAGTCGGCCAATATAAAGCGGCCTTCTAACGGAGAGTTTATTCCAAGCCAATCCCCGCAAACGGAACATTTCCTTGTAAAATTCATCTGGAAATCGCTTCGCCCAAGCAGCAAATTCTTTCTGCAGAAACGCATCCAAAAGAGCCTGCAGCGCCTCTTTATTGCGAACTTCTTGGTATCCAGTCGCCTCATCAACTAGCGCAACAATGCCAACGTGAGCCAGTGCTCGAATTATGATTTTTGCTTTTTGCGCGATCTGCTTCTGTCTTTTCCCAAGTTTAATTTCCTCATCTGCATCCAGCCATATTTCACAGATTTTAGGTATTATTTCGGCTTTAATGCCGTGGGCAATGCTTCCCTTTTCTGTGCGATATTTAACAACGATAGACTGCAGGTCGCCTAAATGCTTTTCAACATAGGGCTTCAGTGTTTCAAAGGCTAAAAAATGCGGAACGTCTGCAGACTGGTCAGTTGGTTTGTTTTTCGCAACCCAACCGCTGTAATACATCCCCATTCCGGTCATAAAATCACTTTGCTTACTCAAGGTTGGAAAAAGACGACATCGGCACTACCGATGGCGTGGATTCAAAAGGCCGGAAAATAAAGGTTTATATTGTAAGCGAATATGGGCTTTACGACCTAATTTTGCAAAGCCGCAAGGCCGAGGCTAAAAAGTTCAAGCGATGGGTCACGCATGACGTAATCCCACAAATAAGAAAGACCGGATCATTTTCGCTTGGAAAAGCCTCACTGCCAGCGTTCGTGAGGCGATTTAATGCCAACTGGCATCGTGTGGACATGGGGTATTTTTCAATCATTAGCGAATTGTTTATACGAGTTTATGGGCGACTTGAGCAAATGGGTCACACATTGCCCGACAAAGGCTATCAGGGAAAAGAAATCAGGCCGGACGTAAGCGTGGGCTTGATATTCCCAAAATGGCTTAAAAAGAACCATCCGCTGAAACAGCATTTGTATAAATTTTACGACCACGAATTGCCAAACAAGATGATAATTCAAGCGCGCCAATACAGAAACGATGTGCTGTCCATTTTCATTGAATTTATTGAAACAGATTGGTTGCCAAACCACGCCCACAGATATTTCAAATCAAGAGACGCCGTGGCGTTGGATTATCTGCCGAAGCTGATTGCGGCCAAAAAACATTAGTAATTGAAAACCTGTGGCGAATAAATCCGATTATCTAGCGCGGTTGCAAGTGACCGTTCAGCAGTTGCATAACTGCGGGGCGGTTTGGCGTGAATCCGTGCCTGTCACGGAAATCTTTGGCGGCAAGACGCTCTGGCAAGGCGAGGTCGAGGTTTTTGATCTGACAGGACACCCGAAGGCCAAACGCGCTTATGGCTGGTCGCATCCTGAAAATGTGGATGGAACTGGCGAGCGATTCGTTACCGTTCTGGAAATACCGCCAGTGGATTCGCCGGCCATGGCTGTTAAAGTGGCAATCATGGCTGATTTGAAAAAGGGAAAACAATGAAGATTACAGGCAAAATTTTAACCGCGCTTGATTACGTTGCAACGACGATTGGTTTTTTGACTGCTTTAATGATTCTCGTAATTTCTGTTGTGGGCGCGTTTCAAGCAGTCTGCAAATATATTTCTCATCTGTGGTCAAACGGAAGCGACCGTTGGGTGTGTATTGCAGCTCTCATTTCAATTGGCTGGTGCGTCGCACGGTGGAAGAAGTTAAATTCAAATTAAGGCACTACCCAATGATTCGGGCGGCCGTATCGAATGCGCGGCGCTTCATTGTGTGTCCGTTAATCGCATCCATATCTGTTGGAGACAGGTCATCTGGCAGCGATTCGCAGTAGTCCCACACCGTTTCCGCATCGCGTTCATTGTTGGCGATAAATGTTTCACCAAGCACACCGGCCCAACCGATTACTGCATTACTGCGAATCATCAATGTTTATCGGCTGTTTAACGATTCATGCAAAGCGCCAATGTTTAGCTGTAAAGTCTGGCGTTCAGTTCGGCATTGACAAGCGCAAGCGGTTGCATCATGCTCTAGCAATGTCACGACGAGACGATGAGAAGACGAGACGGAAACACCCTGCGGCGGTTGCGCTGGGCAGGCTAGGCGGTGCGGCTGGTCGTGGGCAGGCTAAGGCTAGATCAACGGCACAAGCGCGCGCGGCTGGGCAGGCAGGGGCCGCCGTTCGCTGGGCTGACCACGTTGCCAAGCGCGACACAAAGCCAGCCTGAGCGCGCTGCTATTCACAATAGGATTTTAGCCTGGATTTTTCCGCTTTTCCGCTTTTCTCCAAATAAATCTTCCCCGTTTCGCTCAATGTTTTCAATGCCGAATTGAGATAGTAAAAATAAATGAAGATTTTTATTGCATAGCGCAAGCGGTTGCGGTATTTTGTCGGCATGAAGATTAACACGGCGAACATCAAAACGGGAATGCGTCTCATCTACAATGATGGACGCGCGGGCCACACAAGCGCCGAATGCCGCGTCATGGCGATGACGGCCGGATTTATTATTAACCCCCTAATTTTAACCACCACCATTTTAACCACTGAAATTTTATGAAAACCATTATATGCGCATCCCTAAACGGCCGGCCGGTTTATCTTCGGAAGGATAAAAAAGGCGTTTATCATTTGAGAATCAGCGGAATCAATCGCGGCCGTTTTGAAATGTTCGGCGATGCGATCCAAGCAATCGAAACACAGATTGAAAACATCATTGCCGAACTTGAAACCAGAATTGCCGCCGATTGCAAAATTGTGGACCGCGAGGCGGCATTTAATGAATGCTTGGACGCTGAAGGCGAAGTTAATGTTGCCGGATTAACTTTCATGCCGTCGCAAATTTGGCGCGAGATGGACCCTACCGCGCACCGTTGCGGCGTGAATGATTACGCTGACGGGCAGGATTGGGTTGAAGTGCGTGGGGAAACCTACCAGCAAGACGACGCGGAAGCCATTAAGACAGATTTGACCGATGATCTTGACAGCCAGAAAACCGACTTGGAGGGGGAACTGGACGCGGAAGAAAACCCAGACGAGGGGGAAACCGTCAACGCGGAAGAAGTCGCCCGGATGAAGGCTGAAATTGAAGCCATTGAAAGCCAGCTTGCCGAGCTTGAGAAACATTCGTTTTAACACCCCGTTTTTAACCATTAACACCACAAAATTATGACATCGAAAATCAAAATTGGCGTGCGCAAAGCGCCTGGAAGCGGCGATATTAACCCGAACTATTTTCCGACACACAATGGCCGGCGGATCACTCCATGCAGTTACCGTAAAGACCTTGCGTTAAAAATGGCTCAGGATGCGGCTGACAATGCTGAAAAGATGCTGGCGGAAACCGAGCCGGAGCGCGGGGGGAAATTGGCAGGACACACCCCGAAGCTGAAAATGCGGTTGCGTGCCGGCATTGTGACGGTGTTTGACCAGAACAAAGGCGGGGGGACTGTCTGCATGGCTGATGCTGCTGACATTGTTAAATGGCACGCCAGCGCGCCGGACCTGCTATCGGCTTTAGTTCGATTTGTGGATGCCGCAACAATGCCTTGGATGCAAAAACGCATGATTGGAGCATCCGCTGGTAATGACGTGCAGGTTGCTTTGATGTCAGCCCGCGCCGCCATCGCCAAAGCACGCGGAAACTAGCCCGGTTTTAACCAACTGAAATTTGACAACTATGAAAACCATACAATGCCGCAACATCCACGACGTTTCCGCGCCAAAGTCGGATGAATTAAACGGACGCTGGCACAAAGGCGAACGCCTGGAGCAATCGGAAACCGTCGCCTTTTATTTCAAGCGCGATTGGTGGGCCAGCGTGCCGGGACTGGAAAAAGTTATCGGTCCTTGCGAAGATAAACACGCCGCCTTGCGCGGAGTATTGGCGGCCGCATAACCGCCCCTGTTTTTAACCATCCAAACCCCATGAAACCAGATTCACGCATCACGCAGCACGCATCGCCCGTGCCCCGCGTCACCGAGGAGGAAGGCTACCGCTCCGCCCTCAAGAACATCATCCACAAGGCCAGCGGCGAGTCGCGGCACGACCTCACCCCGCAGACCACCGCCGCGCTGGAGGCCCGCGTCCTGGAGATCGCCAAGGTTGCGCCGGTCGTCATTGCCCGCGCCTGCCGCAAACTGCGCGACACCGCCCAGACCATCGAGCGCGATGCCGGCAACCGCCAGGACGCCACGCCAGAACAGTCTGCCGCCAAAGCCGCACGCCTGCGCGCACGGGCTGAACGGATTGAGAAACTTGTTGCCTCCGTGCAAGGAGGTGCGAAGTGAATAAGCCAGCAAAATCATTGACGTTTTTATTTTGTTCAACGTGCGGGAATACCAACCAATATAGGACGCTTCGTAGCCGTCATTTTTCAGGCGGGAAGTTGTGCGCTGGGCAATTAACCACAATAAAATATGCGCTTGTGCGCGAAGGAAAGGCTCAATCGTGAAAACCACCGACACCCTGCCATTTCCAACCAAGCACCTCGTCACCCTTGCCGAAATGCAGGCCATTGGCAAACACGGCTCGCGCTTGATCCAGCGGAAAATGGATGGCGAACTGGACAGGTTCGCGGTGGCCGGCGCGGGTATTCTCTGCGAATGGATGAAGCGTAAAAGCGGGGGATTTTATACGCCGGAAGATGATGCCATGTTCAAGAAATTTCCGAACGGCTGGCGCGCGGCGATCACCGTTGAGTCCGTCCACGGCGAGCCGGTGTTAAACCGCTCCACGCGCGAACGGTGGGGCATCTTGTGCAGCTACGTCCCGCACTTCCCGCCGGACATGATCCTGGTCGAGCAAGTCAGCGTCCCCCCGGTTTTAACCACGGAGGAAGGATTTTGCGCGCACGATTGGGACGCTCCGTTTGGCTCAATGCTCTGCGTGAAACAGGAACAGATTTACGATTGCACCGTGACCGCCATCGGGGGAACCCAAAGCGCCGAGGTCAGGGTCGAACAAACCGGCGCAACCTGCCGCGTGAAGCTGGGTGGCGGCAAGATTGACCAGTGCCGCGTTGGATCTAAAATCCGCGTGGGTGGAATGGGATTAACAGACGATGGTAAAATCAGGCAGCCAGTCGCTTGTAGGGCGTGGCTGGTCAAGTTCTAAATTCATTACGCCCAAACTAAATTCATTACAAAGCGCAATTTAACCTGAAAATTCATTATGACAAACCCGAACGGTCCGAGCGTGGAAGAAATAGACGATTGGCAGAGCGCGCAACTGGACGCGCTGATGGATGAACAGCAGGCAAAGGAATCAGCCGCCAAGCACAATGCAAAATGCGCCATCTGTAAAACGGAATGGGTGGATGTCCTGAACGGAGAGGACACCTGCGCGGACTGCCAATCAAAAATATAAATCGAATAATGAAACCACCCTGTTTTTAACCATCCAAAATATGCCAAACTCCATCGAACTCCCAAAATACGCCTATCCCTATTCGCATCCCGCCGCGCAAAAAGGCGACGTTGGCGCATCCTTTTACGAGGATGAAGGCGGCGGCACCATCTGCGTCAGCATCGAGCGGACGGAAGGCGGCCAGTTAAATCTCATCACCCTGCGCGGGGGGATTTGCGAATCGTGTTTCACCCGCAACGAACTAGCCAGAGTCCTGGAACTCGCGGGGATTTTGTTCAAGGCGGTATAGCCCCGTTTTTAACCACCCCGTTTTTAACCATCGCCAGCGGTGGCTCACCTCCAAAAGCAAAACCGCCGTCACCTTGCGATGACGGCGGGAAACGAAACCACGGACTCGGAAAAATTATCGGGTGGCCGGAATGCTCAAAACCTTCGGCGCTTTCAGGTTGATTTCCAGCAATTCGTTCGTGGAATCAAAGATGCCCGTGTTCCGCTGCACAAAAGCCAGCGTCGTCGCCCCGCGCACATCCAGCGCGGCGTTGGTGACAAACGTGCCGCTCACCGCCGTCTGGTTCGCATAGGTGAAATCGGCGTTGGTGCTGTAAGTCACGCCGTTGTCATACGACTTGTAGATCAGCAACGTGTTGTTGGTGGACCCGCTGAACGTCCAGGTCAGCCCGACATAATCGAATTCATTCACGGGCAATGCCAGGTTGGTGGAGGTGCCGGCCGCGCCGTAGGTATTGGTGGTGGTGCCGACCACGACCACGTTGGTCGAACCGGCGAGGACACGGGCCGTCGAGCCGCTGATGATCGGAATGACACCGAGCGCGGCGTGAGCATCGCGGCCAGTGGCGGCGAGCATGGCGAAGCCAAGGATGAGGGCCAGAAAAATGCGATTGAATTTCATAATGTTTTTCGTTTTGATTTTTTAACCGTAAAATTATTCCGTCACCACGGGTTCCGGTGCCGGTTTTTTCTCCGCCAGCAAGGCATCATAAGCCGCCAGCAATTCCTTCACGGCCGTATTTTCACGACCGAGCAATTCCAGTTTCGTGCGTTGCAGTCCGGCCCGGCGTTCCAGATAGACCGCCTGGGTGACATGCTCGTTCTCGTGCACGACCGGCAAACCCTGCTGGATCTTGAACACATGCGCCTTCAAGGCCAGCAAACGCGGCTGCTTGTCGTTCCATTCTTCCTCGCTCGTCACCGTCTCGGCGGAAAGCTCCTGCAACAGCTTCAGCGAATCGGCAAAATTATCCGGGAACTTCTCGGCGGCGGCCACCTCGGACACCTGCTCCGCCAGTTCTTCCGGTGCGGGCGCGGGCTTGCTCCGCTTTTCCGGCCGCTGACCCGCTGTTAATTTTGTCGCCATGATGCTTAAAATATATTTTCAGTAACCTACCGCTGCCCATTGTCCAGGCGGCAGGTTGCCGCTTACCCGTTGGTGCGGATACAAGCCGCGCCAACGCGGTTGGCGGACTGATATTTCAGCGACCATTTGGCCGCCGTCTGCAATTCCGCATCCGTCGCGCTCGAAGCGCCGAGGGAAGAATCATCAAACGCCGTGCCGTCCAGGCCGAACGAAATCCGGCGGCGATCCCAGATCAGGTCGTCGTTCAGGTCGCGGTCGAAGAAATAAGCCAGGCTGGCCAAGTCCGACTTGTCCGCCACCTGCGGTTTTTCACCGAAACCGATGCTGTTCTCGGCAAAGATGTAAGTGTCATACACGAACCCGTTGGTCGTGCCCGCCCGGCGCAAAGCCGTGCTGGTGAAGATCGGCACATCGCGATAGGTGCGGATGGTGAAAGGCAGTTCGCTCGGCATCACCGTGGTTTTGAAACCATTCACGTCCAGCTTTTTCAAGCGGGCCAAAACCGTCGGATGGATGAAGATCGCGCCCGTCTTGAGCGTGTCCTCCAATTCGCCGAGCAACGCGCAGGTATCAATGAACAAGTCGGGCGACATCAAAGCCGCGTCCGGGGCCGCGAGACCGGTTTCCGAGAAAACTTCGCCGGTCGTGCCGCCGTAGCGCACATCCGTCAGGGCACCCGCCGCGTTGATTGCGCCCGCCGAACCGAACAAGCCGCGCGCCATCGCGATGAGCGTGGTCTGATACTGCTTGAGGCAGCGTTGGCCCATCGTGCCGAACACATGATCCATGATGTCCGCGCCGGAAACATTCTTGGCCATCGCCGTCCACGCATTCTTGGTCACGCGGTTCAGGATGGGGAATTTGCAGACATCGCCGGGCGCACCATTGATGGTCGTCGGGGCGGTGTGCTCGATCTGGACCTCGTTGGCCTGGTCCGTGATGTCCTTAAGGAACGGCACGTTGGCCTTGGTGCCCTCGCCGCTGGCGAGTTCGGTCAAAAGGTTGGTGCGCGTGACCGCCTTGCTGTTGAACAGCGAGGGGAACGTGGCCTGCTTTTCAGCGATGCCCGGAATCCACACGTCCGGCGTCCAGAGAGTAGCGAGTTGTTGAATTGCCATATATTTATTGGTTCAGTGTTGGATGGGCTAAAAAATTTGGTTAAACCGATTTGCCGCCAGCCTTGGCGACCGCCGCCAGGCATTTTTCCGTCGCGGTCAATTTCTTCTGCTCCGAGCCGGGCGCAGCCGCCGCCGGCTTGGCGAACAGGTCCACGCCGATCTTGCTGGCCGCCGCGTGCAACGCGCCCTTGTAGGACGTGGCCAGTTCGGCATGGGAAAGTTTCAGGGCCGCCGCCAGTTGCGTTTCCGCCGTTGCTTCCTTGGCAAGCGGTTTGCCGTCCGCGCCCACGAGGTTCAAACAGCCGACCGCGAGGCAATCCTTGGCGAGTTCCGCCTTCTGATCGGCAAGCTGCTTGGTGAGGCGTTCGCCTGCTTCGGTCGTGGACTTGAGCAGGTTGGACGTTTCGAGATTCTTGGCCGTCAGCGTGGTGACGGAATCGTTGGCCACCGTCAACTGGCCGGAAAGTTCGATGATTTTCTGAGCATGGGCAGCGACGGTCGCATTGGCCGCGACCAACTTGCCTTCGAGGGTTTCAACTTGGCCGGCGAGTTCGCCATTGGCGGAAATCAGGGCGGCGGAATCTTCGGTCTTGTCGCCGGTCGCGGTCAGCTTGCCGAGCGCGGTGATTTTTTCAGCCAGCGGGGCGTCGGCCGCCACGGAAAGTTTGGCCGACACAATGAAAGGAGCGATGGCCGCTTCCGCCGCCGTCAGTTCGGCGTGATTCTTTTTGAAATTCAAAGGATTGCTTGCCATAAAATTTTAATTGGTTGCGGTCGCACCGCCCGTAATCGAAAATGTCCGACAGTCAACCGACTGGAATAAAAAAGGCGTCCAGTTAAGGACGCCTTGAAGATTTTTGGCTGAGATTATTCGATGAGGAACGCTTCCAATTCTGAAAGGCTGTTATAGACACCATCCACCAGACCCTTGGCCATTGCGTCAGTGCCGGAGAAGCATTGTCCCTGCATGTCCTCGTCCTTCACCGCGCCGCGTTGGGCGCGGACGTGTTCGTAAAAATTCTGTGCGAGTGTCATCACCCGGTTTTGCAGAAAGATTTCCTGCTGCGCCGTCAGGCTGGTGCCGGGCGTGCCCATGCCTTTGTATGTGCCGCTGCCGAAAGATTTGACCTTGATGCCCACCATGTCCGCCATTTTGCTCAAGTCCATGAAACTGGAACAAACGCCGATGCTGCCGATTTGAGAACTGGGTGTGCAAAAAATTCCGCCGGTGCAACTGGCCAGCCAATATCCGGCGCTGGCCATCGTGCCGCGCGTCCAGGCGTAAATCGGTTTTTCAACGGCCAGAATCCGGTTGCCACATTCCGGCGTGCCCATGACCATTCCGCCGGGCGTGTCGAACACAATCAAGATTGATTTCACATCGTCATCGGCCTCGGCTTCGTCCAGTTCCGCGCAAATATCGTCCACGTCCACGCAGCCGGCACCCTTTTCAAACTCGCCAAAGCCCTGGCCGAGCGGGCCGCCCACCGGCACATAGGCGATGCCGTTCTTCACCTCCATCTGCTCGATGTCAAGCTCGCTTCCGCTCTTGGCTTTGCCGGTGCGCTGATGTTTGTAATCCGCCGCGCTCAATACCGCGTGCTGATCAAGAATTTCGAGCAGGGTTTCGCGGTAGCCCGATGCGCAAAACAGCGGTTCGGTTTTCAGCGTGGAAATAATTTGTGCGAGTCTCATAAATTTGGTGCAGGATTACTCCGCTTTCTTGGCCGGTTCCGGTTTCGTTTTCCCCGGCGGTAAATTGGTTTTATCCGCTTCCGCCCCGGCCGCCGCTGCCGGTTGGGGCGTCTGGATGTTCGCGTTGGGCATCCAGAAAAAGCTGCTGGCCGATTGGTATTCCGGCGAGGTCAGGTCCACCTTTTCGCGCTTGGCGTATTCCAGCATCTTCTTCGTCTGGTCAATCAGCGTGTAAGATTCCTTCAGCCGGTCGCGGTCAATCCGTTTCTTGACGTAACCCCACCGGCTCGCGCCGATCCGCTGGCTCGTCAAGCCGAACCGCAGCATGTTCAGATACGCCGTCACATCATTGCCGGCGTCCACGGAGATTTCCTTGGGCGTCCCGAACGTCCACCGATACGGCATGTCCAGAACACCAGCCGGCGGCGCGGGGATTTTCTTATAGGTGATTCCGCAAGCGAGGGCGTATTTCAGAAACCAGAACATCCGTTCCTCGCCCGGCGATTGTTTCTCGCCGATGGACCCGTTCGCCAGTTCGCAATCCAGACGCGTGGCCGCGCGCCCGGTGCCGCCGCTGTCCAGGAACGCATACGGCCAGCCGTAATCGAACAGGCATTCCACCAGGTTGGAGTCCGCAAAATCCTGGACGTTGGTGTGCGGTTGGTCGTATTTCAAACCCTCCAATTCTTCCTCGCTGCCGATGTATTTGGTGCTTCCGTCGCCCAGCTTGGAAACGTAAATCTGCTGCTTGTTGCCATCGCTGTCGGTATGCTCAATCATCTGCATCCCATCGCCGAGCGCCTGCATCGCGTCCTGCCCTTCGGCCAGTTTGTGGATCACCGTCTGGCTGGCGGCGTTGGCGATGCCGGTCAAAAACAGATCGTCAATTTCTTCCTTCCGCAGCCACTTCAAAATCGCGCTGGCCATCTTCGGCAACGGCGCACCCATGCCGTGCCAGTCATATTCGCTCCAAAGGTGCGCGCCGTATTTGAAACCCAGCCGGTAATCCGCATAAGTTTCCTGCCAGCCGCCCTTGCCGTTGGACTTGATGCCCAGCACCCGCGCCGCAATCGGCTCATCCGTTTCGTCATGGATGATGCCGTTGTAGATGCGATAACCGTCAAACTCGCCGCCCTTGCAGACCGCATAACCCGACACCAGCCCGTTCGTGCCGAACGTGTCCGCCGTCACACTCATCCAACCGCCCATGCCGATATTGCCATTCCCGATGCGCGTGCCGGGGATGATGCTCATTTTCGGCATGTTGTCTGCGTCCCGCGAAAACACCGCCAGATCGCGCCCATGCCGGTCAACATCCATGCCGCTCACCTGAATGGCTTTCAAAAGTTGCTTGAACGTGTTGCCTAGCAATGCGTTGGGGAAAACCGAATGCACCAGCCAATCCTCCGCCGCTTCCTCCCAGATGCCTTCGTCCAGATAATCCCCGTAAAAAATGGGATGCCAGCTTTGCGCCGGGAACGCCCATGAGTTTTTCTGGCGGATGGCCCCGCTCAACGCCGGGATGCGCGCCGAGATTTGCGCGCAGATGGTGACTTTTTCCGCATGGTCATATTGCGAGATACTGCGCTTGATGTCGCGTTGCAACGGCCAGATGGTTTGATATTTGCCGGGATTATCGCGCGGCGACGGAAATAATTTCCGGCCGAACTGCGTGCCGCTGGTGTAAGGTGAACAGATGTCGCTCATGTGGATTTGGGCGCGGCGGTTTTGATTTCAACCTGCATGAACGGTTGCAAAGACTTGGCGGCGTGCGTGGCCGCCACATAAAGATTATCCAGCAGCGGATTAGACACCTTCACGCCCGGCTTGAGCGCGCCCATCTTCAGCGCAAAATCATGCGCCTTGTTGCTCTCGGCAACGACCGCGATCAACTCCGCCACCGTCGCTGGTTTGGGTGCTTTCATGGTCAGATTGGTCCGGTGTTGAATCCACCGCCGATGAAGCCGTTGCCGCGTCCGTGGACGGTCTTGACGCGCATGATTTTTTCCAGATAGGGGTTTGTCGCCTCCAGGCCGGAGCAGGTTTCATCGGCGTCATTGCCGTCAATCCCCTGGCCGCGCAGAAAGATTTCGTAGCGGGCATTGAGGTAAATATCCTGAAGCTGCTGCTGGCTGACCTCGCCGGTTTCCTTGAGGAATCCGGTGTTGGAATTTTTCAGCGACGTTATGGTGCCCGATGCCGACGCGCGGATCATCGCCAATTCCTTCACGCCAGAAACCAATTCGGCGGTCGTATGATACTTGAAAATGCGTTCGGGCATCGAAAAGGCGGCGAAGTCAAACTTTGACTTGCCGCCTTTTCAAATGGGCGATGCTAAATATCTTGAATCGGGTTTCCGCGAGATGGTCAAGTCCGACCTGCAAGGTGGAACCGTTTCCATCCGCAACGTCGCCTACGATTGCACCGTCGGCACCTTCAGCAAACAGGATATTTTGGTGAGCGGCGGCATTTCACCGCACATGATTGGCGATGTTCAAATCCTGCTATCCGATCTGCCGGTCGGATTGGAATTCACGCTCGGACTGGACGTGACCGTGCTGCCGAACACCGGCAAGGCCCGCGATTGCAAAATTCATTCCACCCAGAACGCCGGCAATCACATCAACCTCATCTTGCGCGATGTGAACGAAGGTGCCTAAGCGCCTTGGCATCTTTGCGACATTGCGTTAAAATCCGTGTCAATCTGCGGCATCTGCTTCCTCCACTTCCTGTTTCACAAACGTCAGCAGACCGACCTCCTCCATCCGCATCAATACCATGCGGAATCCATCGCGTCCATGATTTGGTCGCTGGCTGATCTGCCGCCACACCATTTTTCCCTTTTCCAAAACCTGCGTCTCGGAATTGAGTTGCGACCAGAATCCGAGCAATGATTTATCCGCGAGGTAAGCTGGCGGGATCTCCATTTTCGGAGAATCCTGCTGGTCTATGAACCGTTGCGCCAGCTTTTGCGAGCGGTCGGTGGACATCAACCGATACGGCACGCGCAACACCTCCCGCTGCCCCAGCTTGTTGGTCAAAACTACTTGCTCGTAAAAGACCGGGCTGAATCCGGCCCACACATATTTGTTGCCGCGCGTCTTGTGCTTGTAACCCTTGGACGGATCGCCCAGCACCAGACCGTAAAACACATCCTGTTTCGTTTTGTTGCCGGCGCGGTCACGCAGCCAGCCGCCCCGGACGCAATCCTCGGCCGCCCATTCAAAAATGATTTCAGGAACGTGCGCCCTATCGAACTTCACATTTTGCGGTTGCACCTTGAATTTTTTGAACAATTCACGGCAACGGTTTTTGACATGCGCCCGGCGTTCCAGCAAGGTCATGCCCATCGGCGATTCGACATGCTCCCACCAGAGCAGCCGCATGGCCGCCCCTTCGCCAATCGCCCAAATCTGAATCCAGACATTCGTGAGATTGTCCTGCACGTCCACACCCGCGATTCGCACCAGTTCGCCCGGCAATGGCTTGTCCGCGTCAAAAATGTGCATGGGCAAGGCGGCCGCACCGATGCCGATGATGCCGTCGCTCCACGCCGTCGCCCAACGGTTCTGGTAAAAATCCATCAACGGCTGCCGGTTTCCGCGCTCCTTGTCCGCCTTGCTCGCCGCGATATACGCCGCCATCGTCTGCGCAAACGGCAAGGTCACGCTTGCGGGGTCGGGATTCCAGAAACCCACCTCGTAATTCGGCGGCGTCAAACCGTTCATCTGCCAGTCCTGCTGGTAGGTCGCCATCATCGCGGCGCGGTTTTCCTTCGTGTCGGCGATATGATGGCCGCAGTGGTAACATTCGTAATAGGCTTCCTTCGCCGCCGCCTTCACGTCCGTTATCTCGCTGAACCGTTGCGGCACCGTCAAGCCGTAGTAGGTGCCGGGCTTGGGCGGCTCAACACCTTCGCGGATTATCGGCTGGAAATCTTCCGGTCGCGCCTTCGTGAAAGAAAATTCCTGCCGCCCATCGCAACACGGACACGCGAACGTCAGCGGCACGCGCTTGTTCAAACCCTTCCACAGTTTATCCTGGTCCTCATCCGCCTTGCCTGCCTGACCGATGATGATGACCTTCCGGTTCTCCACCTGCTTGGCACGGTCAATACCTTTCTGCATCAGCCCGTCCGAATAATGTAACCAGCCCTCGTCAATCACCACCACCTGCCAGGTCAGCGACGACGCATTGGATTCGTTCAAACCGCAGATGCGGATGATTTTTCCGTTCGTGAACTTGATGTCCGTTTTCGTCGCGTCATGCCGGTCAATACCCGTCGGGATGAACGGCTCGATGTCCGGGTTCGCCTTCAACGTCGGCATCAGCCGCTTGTCGCAATAATTCTGCGCCTTGTCGTCCGCGTCAAGAAACACGATCATCGTCTGGTAAGGCGAATGGACGATGAACCAATGCAGTGCCAGATCCCAGACCAGCGAGCCGAGCGTCTGCGTGGCCTTCAACACCATCACCATGCGGACATTATCATCGCGGATGGCCTGCATCGGCCCGACCAGTTGCCGGGCGGTATCAATCTCGAAATGGCGGCAACGCTTGATGCCCTGCGCGCGGCAATCACGGCAGACATTATCCTTGGGCACCTCGTAACTGCTTCCCAACTCAAACGTGCGGGCATAATCCCAAATCTGGCCGCGGAATCGCGGCTGGGCCAGCCGGCCAAAGAATTCCGCGTCAAGTTGGTATTCCAACGGGTCGCGTTCTGCATGGGTGGTGTGTGCGGTCATTTTTCCAAAATCCAATCGTCGCCATCAAGTTCCGGCTGCTGCCATCCTTCGATAAATCCATCCGGCTTGATTTTCAAAACGATGTAATCGCCGCAGCCGCGCTCGCCAACGGATAGGAACGAAGGAACGTAGTCGCCCTTGTATTTCACGCGCTTCCCGTCAACATCTTCCAGCCAGTATTCGCCGGCATCGCAGACCTTGTAATGGATGTCCGCTGAAATTGGTTTTGGAATGTTCGGCCAGTTCAAAACTTGGCCGGTGGCAAAATAAATCACCGGCTTCCACGAGTCGAACTGCCTGTGCGGAATCAATGAGCCATCAGAATCCTCGACTCCGTTGATCTTGGCATCTTCCCAATAGCGGACACCGGCGGAAATCCGTATCAAAAACGGCGCGAACTCTATTTCAGTTTTAATTTTCATAAAATGGATGCAACGTCACGTTGCCTTCAATTGTTCCTTTCTCTGCTGTTCAAAATGTTTCTGCGCTTCAACCTGCGTGCGTTTGAACTCGGCTTTCAGGTTGTCGTTCGCCGTCACAAACTCGCGTGCCAGTTCCGCGTCCAGCCGCAGGATGAATTCTTCCGTCGCCCCGCAACGCGCCGCCACCTCGCGAACGATTTTCCGCAACCCGTCGCGGTCCTCAATCGCCCGGTCATACGCGGCGCACGCCCTTGCGCCCATGCCGTTGACGTAACTCTTGACGATGGCGAACAGAATCCATTTGCCGGAAGTGGCGCGTTCCATCTCCGCCGATTCCATTTCCGCCACCTTCGCATCCGCCTCGGCCTTGCGCGTGTGCGGATCAATCTTGTTCAACGCCCCGGCTGAAATCTCACCCGTGCCGCCCGGCAACGAAACATCGCACCAGGCATCCACCTCGGACTGTTTGCGCCGGCCGGCCGCATCGGCCATAGGAAATCTTTTATTGCCCACCGGGGGGCGCATCTTGCCGTTCGTCCATTTCGTGATGAAATCCTTGTTGCAGGCGTAACCGCGCGTTTTCTTGATGTATTCCGCGCACGCCACGCCGCTGCCGAGTTCGCCGGTTTCCTGGATCTCGGTCTGGATGATGCCGTGTTTTTGCAGCTCCTTGATTTCATCACCGCGCAACCGCTGGATTTTACCCTCGGCGTTGATCGGGTTTTTCCAGATGAAATAAAGGTCGCGCAACCGCTTTTCCGTCACATCGCCATGCGAGCGTCCGATCTCCACAAACCGCGCCTCCACCCGTTGCGCCTCGCGTTCGTCGGGCAACGCGGGCGGCGTTTCAGTCGTCAAGGATTCCTTGACCGCTGGCGCAACTGGCGTTTTTGGTTTGGCTGGCTTGCGTGGCATTATTTTGCGACTACCGATAAATATTATTTGACATGGCGCGCCCAACCATTAAAAGCGCGCAATAAACCACCGCGCAAACTATGGTGAATATTGCTATTCCGTCGAAACCTCTAACCTTGAGTTGATGCCACGTTTCGAGCATAAGAAACCAAATCAAGTAAAGTGCAACAACCACAAAGGCTGCGGTGGCGTAGAGTGGGAAAAGAGTCCATGTTAAGAATGATTTCATCAACTCTCTCGCCCTCGTCTCTGCGGAGGGTTGGGGTTGTGGGGTGGGGGTCATAGCTTGTTAAGTTTCAATGCAAAGTCGAGAACATCCAACTTTAACATTTGCCTTTTATTGTTTTCTTCAACCAGTGAAAGCTGTAAATACTTTGCAAGTTCAAGCAGGTTTCGTTGTGACAGCTTCATGTTCTCTGCTAAATCATTTGCCAGTGATTCGTAAATTTCTTGCTTGGCAAGTTGTAGGTTTCCGTTCTTCTTCCACTTACTAAACTGTTCCTTTGTCATATCACTTAATCTCCTTTAGTTCGTCGAGGGAGGAGAGGATGGATTTCTCGATTTCGTTTGCTATAATTGGGATGTGATTGCTATCGCTTGCCAAGTTTATTGCTGCTTTTCTAGCCTTCCCCGCCGCCCACTTCGCACCTTCGATGCGGCCTTGTTGGAGGATTTGTTTAACGATGTTAGCTGTCACAATGGCTTCGTCGCCTATCGCGCCAAGTTCTATTGCCCATTCTTCCGCTGTTTTCATGTTTCCTTTAGTGGGTGGTTAAACTATTGTGCTTTGGCATCCGCATTTTTCACACTCAAAATTAATTCCGATTCGTGGTATTCCTTTTGGCAATCGTCCGTAGTCCATGTGGTGGCAGTTGGCACAGAATAGAGTAACTTGATAGGACGCTGTGTATTTATCCAATTTTTCATGGCTTACAGGATAACGAATTAAGTCTTTATGGTCTTTCATCCCTTCCCCTTTCTCTTTGGTGTGGTGGGTGCAGGATGCTTCCCATAGCCTCCGCCGCATACTGGACATACCCAGCCGTCGCTATATGACGTGAAAAATCCATTGCTGGTTTGAAGTGAGCGACCCTCTGGAAGCCATTCCAAATTTGCGTTATCGCAACCCCATTTTACACATTTAGGTGTCATACTACCTTCCCCTTCTCTTTGGTGTGGTGGGTGGGCGGTTCATAAAACGAGAAATGATTTGATATGGTTTATTTCTTCTTTACAGGCTTCGAATTCAGAGCGAAGCCCATTAACTTCGGCGCGAAGTTCCCTATTGGCACGTTCCAAACTATCCACATTGCCAGCGAGCGTAGTAAGTTCATGTTTATCAGCTTTGTTTTGTTCTAGTCGGTGAATATCCTGACCAATTCCTGTGAAAATAGATGCGTTCATACTCCTCTCTCCTTCCTATGTGGCAGGTTGTTGGCGAGTTCTATTGCAGCAGGAATTATAATAGTTCTGCACGATTGTCTATGTCCTTCGTCCTCATAGCAGTCACAGTTCCAATCTGCCTTACGAAGCTGCTTCACCAACTCATCCACCGCGTTCCGAAGTTGGGTGAGTTCGGCAGTTAAATCTTTGGGCGATTTTATGGCGTGGATGGTAGGACTTTTTAGAAAGCGATTTAACTTGCAGTCTGGTTTGTGCCCGCGCCTTTCCTCTCGGCCATTCCAGAAGTCCGCGTTTCCACTATCGGGCTTCCAGTTGTAGCAGCAAGGGCAGGCTGGCACGGTCATGGTTTCGGTGTTTACGCACCCGCTCCATTCTATTTCTTTGAGTAGATTTTGAGTATCAGATGCCAAGCCAGCCGAACACGGCAACTCATCCAAAGAAATTTGTTTTTGGCATTTCGGACACGGCTCACTAGCCAGATTACTTATTCCGCAGTTTGGGCAGGTTATTATTTCGTCGTTCATAACTGAATCTTGTCGTTGAACTGAAATAGATGCTTCTGCGCGTTCGAGTTCGAGCATTTCTATACGACACAACATCCGGCAAATTCTACAATGTCCATCCGGCACAATGGATTGGGCTATGTCCGGTTCATGTGAATGTCTTGATGATTCCAAATTTTCAACACGCTCATAAAAAGCATCTTCTGCTGGATTACCGGTGACAGGTGGTTGATTTGTGTTCATGGTTTTATGTCTAGGAAGAATTTAGCAATAATAATTGGAGCGCAAATTATGGATGCGACAAGGTATGCTACGACCACAATTCCGATGATTAAGATTCCTTCAAGTGTTTTCATAGGTATTTATTTTCAGTATCGCCTTGGTTAAGTTGTTTTCTCGCCTCATCCCTCTCCCGTTGGGCTTGGAGGAGTTCGAGTTCTAGGGTGCGGGCGTGTTCAACTATGTCAGAATAAATAGTAGGAAGTCTTTTATGGTCATAGACTATTGCATCCGTCCTCGGCGTCTGGGTGGGTGGTGTGGGGTTAGCAGGACAAGTTGGGTAGTGCTTGCCATCGTCAAAAGGCAACATTCCTAGTCCGCAGTTACATTTCGGCTTGTCATTCATAATTTCAAAAGTTTATCATATTCTCCATCTTCAAAGTATTGACGCCAATAGTTCTTGGCGGTGCGTTCGACTAATTCCTTATTTGCCCCTGACGTTGACCAGAAGCTAAGCTTGCACCTGACATTGTGCCATTCATCATCGAATGTTCGTCTGACACACTTCTCAAATAGCTTGTCCAAGTCTGGCTCTCCCATCTCTCCCCAGAAACGGTTTATTCCGAGGTCTTTGATTGAGGAGTTCATATCCCCAACTCCGCCCGGAAACTTTCCACCTCGTCAAAGTAGGGTTTCAACTGGCCTGCCAGCACGTCAATCGCGCCGGGCGTCCATTGGTTATCCACAAAGTATTTCTCCGTGAAACTGGCCCGCACGGATTTGAACGTCGCCACGTCGCACACCTTGTTCAACTGCACGCGCGGATCAACCGGCGCGACGGCGTGCTGCACCGCCCGCACCGATTCCAGTTTGAAATCCGCGTCCCCCGTCGCCAGCAGGAGCGGCTGCTTGTATTTCAGCGCCGTCAACAATTCATCAATCGGGTCGCAGTTCTCATGCGCCACGCGGATGGCCCACTCGCAAAGCTCGAACGACACCGACTGCCCGCGAGCATCCGTCAGTTCGTGCTTCATCTGCTCAAAGAAATCCCTGGAGAACTTCCCGCCCGGCAACGATTGCGCTTCTTCCGTGAGCACAATGCCGATGCGGCGCACTTCCTCGGCGCGGTCAATGATGGATTGGAGCGATGGCTTGATTTTTTCCACCAGGCTGCCTGCGATCTCGCGGAACTCGGCCATGCGCGAATCGTGCGCCGCCTTTTCCTGTGGATGCGCCGCGAGAAATTGCGCGCGAGGGTTGTCAATGATGGTGATGTCGTTTGGTTTCATAGTGGTTGTTTTTGGTTAAGCTGCCAACTGCCCCTTGCGCACCTTGGATTGCTTGTCCCGCGTTTCCTCGTTGCGCTGATCCCGCCTTGGGGGAAGTTGAAAATGTTTCTGCGCATCCAAAACGGCGTTATTAACCGCCGCCTTCGTCAGCGCCTTTTCCGTCCGGCGCACCTTGCCCTTGACATAATTCAGCTTCAACACCTTCACCGTGGCGGCGAATTCCTGCGTGTTCAGGTTGCCGTTCATAAAGTCGAATTGTTCCTGGTCGAAGGCGTGCAGCACGGCGTAACGGCGCACGCGCATGGTGGACAGCACATCGAATTCATCCTTGCCCGGACGGTCGGGTGGTCGCGTGTAATCCAGCACCTTGAGCAAGATGGCCGTCAGTTCCTTGTATTTGCCGTCCGCGTTCTGGACTTCCGCATGGTGACGGCCATTGACCGCCGGCAACGCGCCACGCTCGGCCAGGAACAGCAGGATTTCCGGCGCGGTCACATCGCTCACCACGTCGCCCCGGAACTGTTCGGCCAGATCCAGCGCGAGGCTGCTTTGAGGGCCGGATTCATCATCCAACGGCTCGGCATCGCGGGCGCGGCGTTCCAACTCGTTCGATGATGGCCGGCTGGCCACGCCGCTGATTTCGATATGTTCGTCGCTCATGGTTTTTTGGGTTGTAAAAAGTAATTCACATTCCGCGTCCAGTTGATTTGATCGAATGGGCAATATCTCGCCGCCATGAACGGAATAAAATCGTTCGTGCATCCGCTCGCCAGCCAGCGCGTGTAATTGTTGCGGATGCTGTTCTCGCAAATCCGTCGCGCTTCCGCTTCCGTGCGATACGGCACGCTCTTGATGCCGTAGAGATAAGCCGCCGCATAACCGCCCTCGCTCTTGAAGATGGCGACGGCAATCCGGTTGACCTTCGTTGCGTCCATTGTCTCACCCGCCTGACACGGCACACATCCCCGCAGCAAAGCCAGCGCGAGGAAAACGGTTGAGAGCTTCGAGTTGATGGGTGAAGGTTTCATTTCGTAAAAACTTTTTGCGCGAACAAAGCGATGGCGAGTTCTAGGGTAGGACTCCAATCTGCATCTGAAATTGGTTGCGATAGGCAAAACTCTCCCGATTCATAATAGATTGTTATCTGACCAACTTTCTCAACACACTTCTCCAAAACCTCCATCGCGCCAAACGAATTGTCGGTTCTTCTGGTGAATTTTTGCTCGCACCAATATCCACCGTCGCCTTTCATGCCGCCAAGAAAATGCGAATTTTCAATACGGAACGAGCCGCAATCTGATTGGATTTCCAGTTGTTTTTTGATAACGGATTCCATTTCTTCGACAGTCAATTTCTTGACTCCGAAAATCTCAATGTCAATCCAAGCATCTAACTCGCGTTGTTCGGTGGTTGTCATAATTCGTTCGTGTTAATTCGTGTCACAGTATTTTCTTCCCCCCAAGGCGTTTCCCGGCCAAATTTCCAACAAGCGCAAATCCCGTCGCCGATGTAAAAGATTTTGCAAGCGTGAGTCTGGATTTCCAAATCCCCCCCCCCCCGATAGGATTTGGTTTAATTTCGTGCGCGCTCATAATTCGTGTAAAACTGTTTGCTTTGTATCACCCTCCAGAAATCCCGTCCACGATTCCGGTTGTAACCCAAACCCGAACCGCAACTGCCCTTCCGTCAGCACTGGCCGGCCGTGGATGAATCGGAATTGATGCGCCTCGATCCATTCGCGCGCGTCGGCCACCGTGGCGGTCAGCATCGGCACCTGGCTTTCAGGAAAAATCCGGCGCACCATCGGAAAGCCCATCGCGTGCATTTGAAAAACGTAATGGTCCGACACGCCCAGTTCCCATGCGAGTTCCTTGATGGTTAGTGGCTCGGTTTTTTCAATGTGCAAAGTGGCCATGATATTTAATCGTTGTGCGGAACGTCGGCGTCGGAGATTTTTGCGGCAGATTCAAAGCGCGTGAACGATTTCATAAACGTCAAATCCACCTTGCCCGTTTCTCCATCGCGGCATTTTTCAACGATGAGTTTTATCGGTTGAATCTTTGGTTGCCACTCGCCTTCGTTTTCCAGTTTCCAAATCGTGTCGGCGTCCTGGCCGATTGCCCGCGACTCGCGCAGTTTTCCGTCGTCGGTTAATTGCGATAAGCCAAGCACGGGAATTTCCAATTCCAAGGCCATTGCCTTCAATCCTTTTGAGATGGAAGAAATCTGCTGCTCGCGGTTGTCGCCCGTTCCGGTTAGCAGTTGGATGTAATCCACGACCGCGATCTGAATGTTATGTTTCTGCTTGAGCCGGCGGGCGGTTGCCACCAACTGCCCGATGCTCATGCCTTGCGCCTGTTCGATGTAAAGCGGTGACTTCGACATTTTGCCAGCCTCAACGACGAGGCGTTGCAGCGCGCCAGTATCGTCGCCAAGGTGATGATAGTTTGCCCGCGAGTTGGAACACAGCGAGCGCACCACCAATTGCACCGGGCGCATTTCTGCGGAGAAGATTGCGGCCGGGATTCCATCGGTCGCGCAATTGACGGCCAGATTGACGGCCAATGCGGTTTTGCCAGTTGAGGGAAATCCGGCGATGACGATGGATTCGCCCTTGTGCATTCCGTCACTGATTTTGTCCAAGTCCGAAAGCCCGGTTGAAAGCCCGCCAATCTTTCCAGGGTTTTGGAATTTGTATTCGATTTTTTCTATCGCCTGACTGACGAGATGCTTGATGTCGGATTCGTTCCGTTGTGACGGCCTGATTTTAAGGATGGACGTTTCGATGATGTCCAGCAGGGCGGTTGTCTCTCCTGTAAATTCGTAGGCTGACAAAACGTGATTGGTGCAGGCTGATATGATTTTCCTCCGCGTGTGCTTTTCGGAAACTTCCTTAATCCAAGTTTCAATGTTCGCCGTGCTGATGCAGGCGTCTTGGCAGGTTTGAAGATAAGCCGAGCCGCCAGTCTGGTCGCCAAGCCCCTTGTCTTTGAGCTTTTGATAAACCGTGATTACGTTCACATCGCTCAACTCCATCGCGCAGATCACGGCGTAAATCTCGCGGTTAGCCAAATCATAAAACGATTCGCCGGTCAATGCCGCTTGGATTTGTGGCAGGCAATCCAAAGGCGAGATGAGACAGCAACCGATCAATGCCTGTTCGGATTCGGCGGCGTAGGGCGGAAGGCGGTCTGTTTTTGAGGCATTGCTCATAGCGGGCCTCCTTTATGAGATTGAGATTTGCCCGAAATTGATTTGGCCTTCATCGGCCTGCCATCCTGTTCCCACCATCCCTTGATCCTTCTGGCATAAGCCCGCCAGTCGGTTTTATTTTTCCAGTGGTCGGCATTGGCCGCCTCGAATTTGTCTTTAACGAACCATTCAGCCGGCAGCAGGCAGGCTTGGGTTTGGCAGTAGCCCCAGAATTCTTTCCACGATGGCGTTTCCGATTCTGGAAAATGGGGAGCGCCTTCTCTTCCTTCTTTCTCTTCCTTCTTTCCTTCTTTCAGAGGACTAGACGGTGATTGGACGGTGATTGGACGGTGATTAGGCGGCGGATTGTTGATTTCATTGGTGTTTTGATGCTTAATTAGCCATCCAACCTTGTCTGAAGCTAAAAAATCAAGAGCGCGGTCTATCTCGGCCACTGGGCGGCGAAATTTCAATGACAGGTCATCCGATCCCCATGCGATCCCCGCCTGCTCACCGTCAATGGTGAGCCAACCGTTACGCTTCTTTTGCTGTGAGCAGGCACCGACTAAACAATGCCAGATTCCGTAAATCGCCGCGCCATCTGGCTCGGCCATGATGCGGCAGAATCCCATTCCATGCTGCTTGTTTGGGACGCAGACAAACGAGCATTGCGCCCGCGTCTTGCTGCGATCATTCTCAAAATGAGAAACCCAATCTTTGATTTGATATTTCATGTTCGCTATTATCTTGAAAAATACCCACCCCACGCTGCGAACATGACCATGCCTGACGGCAAGGAAAGTGCCGGATCATCCGGCGCGGAGATGGGTAAAAGTTTAACCGATTCATGTTCGCATGAATGGCGCAAAGTCAATTTGTTCAGTCCAATTCTCATCCCTTCATCCCCAAATCTTTTTGCGCCAGCCGCATGGTTTCGTTGAAGGCCGGTTCGTTCGCCAGCAGGTCGTTCATTCGTTTGATGGCGTGGATCACCAGTTTCCGGTCGCGCCTGAAAATCCGGGCGATGCGAAGGTTGTCCAATGCCATACCGCGCGCCACAAGCCACATGGCTGCGTGACGGGCATCCACGACGTGTTGCTCCTTCGTCCGGTCCAGAACTCGATGGGACGGCACGCCAAACCGCTTCTCGACCACTTTCAGGATGAGCTTGACCTTCTGCTGCTGATCCGCCGTGAGCGAGGCTGGCGGCGACGGGATAAGCTGTTGCAAGACCAGTTCGATCTTCATTATCAATTGCCGGGCTTCTTGAGCTAGATTGGAGACGGCGAGTTGTTGGTTGGTTAGGTTCATGCTAAACGACCTCCCACAGTGTTATCTTCGCGCCATTCCGTTCCGGCCGGCTTGACTTCACGCGGCCCACTTCCTTGATTTTTCCGGTGCAACGTAGTTTTGCGACCAGGCAGCCGAACCAGTTTTCATGCGGCGGGGCGACGACGTATTTGCGGATGGTTTCGGCGGTGATCTGGTTGCCACGGGCGAGCAGCGTGCGGCTTAACAAATCCGCCGCGCCATCAATCCAGTCGCGCTTCAAATCGGCAAGTTCCAATTGATGAGTCATATAGTTTCGTTCCAGAGACGCCAGCCCTGTCGTTTGGCCAAGTCCACCAGCGCCTCGTCATCGGTGTTGCCGTAGCCTTCGCCGGTCGGGCACTTGGCAACGCGCGTATAACCGTGCCGGAAATCATCGGAGTGGGTCGGCTTGAATATGTTTTCACCGACGGAAATCAGATGTTCATCCATCCATTTCAGCCTCGGCGACTTGGTTTCTTGAATTTCAAAGAGTTCGTTCATGGCAAAATCCTTTTAAATTCAATCACCCAAACCCACGGATTTTTTGCCCAAGAGCCTTTTCCGTTGATGGATTCCCAAAGTGTTTTGTATCTTGCCAATGGAGAACCGTCGGGCTTGCTAACATCATAGGTGACTCCCTCGGCCAGCGCGTCCCGATGGCTTATGTCCTGCAACCGCTCCGCGCGCACCGAGGCGATTTCTAAAGTGATTCGCGAGTAGATGCGCTTGCAAAATATAGACGGCTTCCATCCGCCATACATCGCGCCAATGCCAGCGGCCTCGACCGAATCGAAATCAGCCCGGTAAATTGTGCCGCTGGCTTTTGGTAGGTGAGTTTCCTTCACCCAAAGCCGGTCGCCAACTTGACCGTAAGGACACGAAATCTGCTGGGCACCATCACGCGAAGAAATGTTGCAAGCCGTTCCGATGCCTTCTTTGTAGTAAATCAAGTGTCCTTCAAACCAAGCCGGACACTTCACCGACCGCCGTGTCTGAGCCTTGCGACCTTCGAGAATCGCTCGCACCATTTCACCGCTGAACAAGATTGGTTTTTCGTTGCTCATTTCGCCCCTTTCGATTTGCGTTTTTTCTTATGGCAACACCCATCACAGCCATGCGTTGAATCCTTCTGCGCCCGCAAACAATCCGGGTCGGGATGGCCAACACCGTGCTTGCAGATCCGCTCCGTGATGCCACGGTCAAAGCGGTAATTCAGCGGCCACTTCCGCATGTGATGAGCGGATGGATTGTGAACCGGACACGGTTTACCCAGGCAAGCAGCCGCGCCATGCGTGAACATCCGATTCCAATACTCGCGCTCGTGTTTCAGGAGTTTCATTTTACAGCCTCCAAAAATCCGGCAAACGAATCCACCAGCGCATAGTTCCGCTTCAGGTGATCCAGCATGATGCCAACCGCCCGTTGCGCGTTGGTCGGCTTGCCCTTCGCGCGCTTGCACTCGATGAAGAACACGTCCGCAAACGTGGCGATCACAAAATCCGGCGTGCCAATCGCCGCCGTCTGGCGCTTGTCCATCCGGCTGTGAATGAAATACCAGCCATGCGCCTTGCAATGCTCGATGATGGCGGCGTGCAGGTCGGCTTCGCGCTCGGCTGATGGCGAAGCTGTATGCTTGGGCGCAACCCGCGCCTGCATTGCCAAATAATCTGTTCGTGAGATGCCCATGATTCAACGCACTACCGAAATTCCAGATTCATTTGAAGTCACGGTGACGGTCACGCTTCCGCGAATGCCGTCTTTGGTTTTCAGATGCCACTCGCCATCTCCGTTATTGATTGTGATGACATAGCCAGACCAAACGCCTTCGTAAATACCCATTGGCAAGATGACTGGCTTGACGTATTCAACTTTTACAATTTCGGTATTCATAAATTTCGTGTTCGTTTCCGTGGTTGAATCAGAAGGGCACGTCGTCGCTTTCGTTAGGCGTCAACGGTTTTGCGCCCGGCTCGGCTGTCTGTCGCGCTTCACTTGCTCCGCCCTCGCTCTTGCCGCCCAGGAACTGCACCGTCTCGGCCACTACGCCCAGCTTGCTGCGCTTCTGGCCTGATTGCTTGTCGTCCCATTGATCTAGTTTCAACCGGCCTTCAATCAGCACGGGACGGCCTTTCTTTAGATATTGGCCGCAGTTCTCGGCGGTGCGGCCAAACACGTCCACGTCCACGAACGTCACTTCTTCCTTCTTCTCGCCGCCTTCGTTTGTCCAGACACGATTGACCGCCAAGCCAAGTTTGGCGACCGCAGTGCCTTTTGGCGTGAAGCGCAATTCAGGATCGCGCGTGAGATTTCCGAGTAGGATTACCTTGTTGAATGATGACATGATTTTATTTGTTTATGTTTGCTTCAATACCCCGTGGTCCGTGCTTCCTGTTGCGCGTGCCGCGTGATGGCCGCGAGCGAGTTGCGATTCGCCGCCCATCCGGCCGCCCCAGGAACAAATCACGTCCTCGTAAGTCTGCTCCTGTGGTGCTGCCGGCTTGATAAGCGATTCCAGAGCGGCGTTTGCTTCGGACAGGTCGGCAAAGAATTCCTCCCGCTCTCCCGGCCCGCGCAGTCGCTTGAACGCGGTGGAACTGTTCGCGCGCTTCCGCTGGAAACGGTTCAACTCATTCCGGCGTTCGCACTCAAGTTCATGGTTCAACTTATAGTTGGCCAAGACGTGCGGCGGTGGTTCGGGAATGGTGGACATTGGATTATTTCTTCCCGAATTTCTTGATGATGGCAGCCAGAGTTTTTGGCTGATTGCCCAATGATTCCCAAACCTGCGGTGGCACGGCTTCAAAGTCCGGCCATGACGAGGTGACGCCTTCGGTGGCAATGTTGCGCGCGTTCAGTTCGGCAACGAACATATCCAGAGGAACGACGGCATCGTTCACCATCCGGCAGGCCAGTTGCGCTGGCGTTTCGTCGGCGCTGGCTGGCTTGGCGGGATTCAGGTCAGGGTTGGATTCGTCTGCTGCTGCAATTTCTTTCGGCGCTTCGGAGTCCTCGATCTGCACGAGCGGCGGCAGTTCAATCGTTGCTTCCTTCACTTCCTGCACCTCGATGGCCTCCTTAAACTCAGCGTCCAAAGGCCACAGCTTTGAAGCACGATGAACAACGGTCTTTTTCGCCATCTCATTGAAGTCTGTTTGCCACGGCCCCTTGTCCGGCGATTTGCTGCGCTTGCGGATGCCGTCAATTTCCATCTTCGTCATAATCACGCCGGAGAACTTGCCGCCATGTTTCCAGATGCAATAGGCCGCGAACATTTCACCACGGTTCGGCGTGCGGAAATCAATCTCGTGGTCGAACTGCAAACCTTCCGGCGTCATCTTCCAGGTGAACTTGTCGTTGAAACAAACCACGTCGGCAGCGATGTTCTCCACGCCATTTTCCGTGGCGCGGGCAACCTTGCCCTTCCAGTCAATAATCGCCTGGCAGTCATAGGCATTCGCCTTGGTGTTGAAATACGGAATCAAATGCGCGCTGCGTCCGTCCGGCAACAGGCCGAACTGCGAAAGCAGCATGATGGATTGCAGCAACGACTCGATCCGGCACTCGGCCAGTTTGGGCGTTTTCAGGATGGCGGTGCAGACCACGCGCGCCATCACGTCGGCGGTCAGGTGGCGAGGTAGCACCATCGCAATTTGTTTTTTGACGACCTCGCTTTGGATATAGGAGCGGATGTCACTTTTCTTGGCGGGTGCTTTTTCGATTGCAGTTGTTGTCATGTTTTTATTGATGTTGGTTCGGTTAAATTTTTTGCTGCCGATCATCGGCTCACTTTTTTCCGTCCATGGTTCGTTTCCTTGCGCGCCCGGTCATGCGCGGATTTCGTCAGCGAACAATTCCAGCACACGCCCGCCACGAAATAATGCTTGCGGCACGGCGGACGTTTTAGGGCGAGTGGATCGTTCATGGCCGCTTCATTTTTATCGTGCCGCCGTCGTCATACATACACAGATCGCCAGCCAAGACTGATTCGAGAATCAGGGCGGTGCAGCGCATTGATTCGGCTTCTTTTATGACGGTCGCGATTTGCTCTTTTGTTTGAGGCTTGCCAGATACCGCCATGAGTATCACTTGCTTGTATTCCTCATCCGTCAACAGTTGTGGTTTTTCTTGCATAGATTTTATTTCAGTTCACGCCAGCAGCAGGCGAGCTTGTAGGTCTTGGAGATTGGCGGTCATGCGGTCAGTAAATTGCGCTGCGCCAGTTCACGATCTTCGCGGCGGTTGCGGATGGCCTGTCGGCGTTCCGATTTGCCGCGCCAAGGACGCGGCGGAGAAACCCGAAGCAACTGGCCCGTGGTTTGATATTCATACATTGTCCCGCCGGATTTCAGGATTGCGCCGGGTGGACAAGCCGGAATCCATTTCGTAATTCCTTTCGCTCCTGTCGGGCGCATCGGGATTACATAGCGCGGATGTGGTTTGATTTTTGCCAGTTCTAATGTTTTTCCATGTGCCATAATTTTATTTCGTAGGGTCTTTGCTTGTTAAATGCCAGTGGTTGCAGAACTCACACAGATACGTCCACAAGGCTTCCGGCCTTGACCATTTCCGGCTGCTGAACGATTCGTTGCTGGCCGTGATGCGTTTGCCGGCGGCGATGGCGGCGTGTTCGTGCGTGTCATATTTGGTTTTGCCCGACCTGCGGCATGGCTTTTTCATGGGCTACGGCCTGTTCAATTCCGCGTTCAAAAGATTCGCGGCGTTGTCCCAGGCGAGCGCCGCGCCCATGTGTCCGGTGCGGTTGATTACATCCGTGCTGGCGTGTCCCGATTCCCGCAACAAGGCGGAACGCTGTTTGAATCGCTCCACATGGCCGCGCAGCGTGGCCTTGAACACATTCACCGCGCACGGCCCGCGAAGCCGATATGAAACCGCCAGACCAACCAGCTCGTCCGGTCGCGGCGGCACGCCATCCATCATCCCGCGCACGATTTCATCAATGGCGCGCGGCTGTTTTACTTGTGATTTTTTAGGCATATTCTTGGTTAAAATTTTGCCGGAGATTTAGCTGTTACCTTCAATGCGTGATTGGTCAGGCCAGCGCACGAGTTCAATTTTTCGGTCATATAGTTCGTCATCTCCGGCAATGGTTTACTTCTTCATAAAATTTCAAATCACGATGTAGATAGCCACCGCCAGCAACGCCAGCAGTCCGATTCCAATGGTTTCAATGATGGTTGTTTTCATGCTTATTTGGATTTGCGGGTGTCCTCAACAATTTTTGCAGCAGGCCATATTTTTTTAATTACCAGATCCCAAATTTCTTGAATCTTTATAACCGTGCCGCCGCGGATGTAATTCACCGTGCCGCCGCTGATGTCATTCACCGTGCCGCCGCGGATGTAATTCACCGTGCCGCCGCACATTGCATTGATAACCATTGTGTGAGCGCACTCAATTTTTGCGGACGGCGCGACAATGAATTGCCCACCGATCAAAAGCTGCACGTCACCGGAAACGATGATTGACTTGATGTAAGCCGTCATCTTCTTGGTAACAGCCTCTTTCATGTCCTCGTCAAACCACGCTGGCGTGCGTTCCTCGTCAATTTTGAGTTTGTAGGTTTCGACCAGATAGGCGGTATCAAGATTTTCAGGCTTGAACTCGACTCGGGCGAAGTGAAGATGTTTTCCATCGTTCAACTTGAAGATGGTGATTAGTTCGCTGTGGCTTTCCGTCCACGGCGACATCAAAAGACGGAAGCCGCCTTTTTCCTTGCCGTCCTTCACCACGATTCCAGATTTGAATTCGCAAATAGAGTTACCCTTCCTTTCGGTGTTGCTTGTGTTTGTTTAAATTCAGTTAATGTTCATACCGCTTCCGCTTTCTCCGCCGAGTTCATTTCCTCGCGGATGTGGCGTTCCAGTTCAGAAATCGGAATCTTGCCGTAGCTCGTCCGCTTGATCCGGCGCGGGTCGTTCTTGGGCAGATTGCAAAGCTCCCACAGTTTCGTGGTGCCGATGCCCAGCATGGCCGCTGCTGCGATGTCGTTCTTGGCGCAAAGTGCGGCGGGCTTGAGTTCGGTTTGGGATTCGGTGGCACTCATGCGGTTTTGGATTGATTATTTGCCTTCTACCTCATTCACGAGGCATTGGCCGATTTGGTTTATCCGAGCGCGTTGGCGCTTGGTTGGATTCTTTTCGCACCGCAGTCTCCGCAGCCTGGCCAACCACCAGCGCACCATGTTCTTTCTTTTGTCGTGGCGCTCCTTGACGCATACCAAGCCACCGCATTCAGTCGTAGCACTCATGCCGCCCTCCGCAGTTGAGATTCACCAACGGCCGCCAGATGTTGCTCGAACGCTTCCGCCAAATCAGTCCGGCCTCGGTCGCGCGCGATTCTGGCCAGCATCGTCAAGGTCGGCACATAAGCCGCATCGGTCTGGAGCGGCAACTGGATCACGCCATTGAACGCGGCGTTGTAGTTCGCGAT